>JACCDX011564711.1_pt1 | contig 17650 bp, 10 predicted proteins | sample 7449681 | NCBI WGS metagenome assembly JACCDX01 (sample SAMN15323450, study PRJNA562643) | freshwater metagenome | isolation source: river surface water | place: USA:Blue River Watershed | collected 2017-08-18
ACAATAATAACAATAATAACAATAATAACAATAATAACAATAATAACAATAATAACAATAATAACAATAATAACAATAATAACAATAATAACAATAATAACAATAATAATAATAACAATAATAATAATAATAACAATAATAATAATAATAACAATAATAACAATAATAACAATAATAATAATAACAATAATAATAATAATAACAATAATAATAATAATAACAATAATAATAATAACAATAATAAGAATATTACCTCTATTAAAAATAACTCTAATAATAATTCAGATAATAAAATAACAATATCTGAAGCATTGCATGCAGTGTCACATTTTGTACCACAAAATTCAATTCTTGGTGATATTATTGTTAAGACCAAAAAAATACAATCTAATAATACACAAAACCAAACTAAAAATATAAAATCAAATAAACAAAATACAAAATCAAATAAACAAAATACAAAATCAAATAAACAAAATACAAAATCAAATAATCCTTTGCAAAATCTACTTGATACAGAATTAAATTTTGGTTCAACAATTAACAGATTACTCAAACCCTAAAAGTAAATCTATTTCATAAGTATCTTCACCTCTCTTACTCATTTCTTTCTTTTGTTTGAGTAATGCTTTTTTTTGATTTCTATCTAATTCTTTCTTTTCTTTTTTAATTTCTATTTTATTACCCAAAGAGTCAAATTTATCATCATCTTGATTAAAATTTAATTTTTTAGAAGCATCTTTTTCAGCTTGTTTTCTAGCTTTTTCAACAGCATCCATCCATTCACCACCCATAATTGATAATTTACCACTTTCTAATAACCATTTTTCTGGTTTATCAGTACATATTGATTCATAAAATTCTGAATTATGTGAAATAACTAATACACCACCTTTAAAATGTTTGATTGCTCCAGTTAAGGCTGCTTGAGAATCTCTATCTAAAAAGTTAGTAGGTTCGTCAAGAATAATAATATGTGGTAAATTCCATGTACATCCTGCAAGTGTACATCTCATTTTTTGACCCCCAGATAAACTACCGATTTTACTATGTTGAGCAAAATTAGGATCAAGACCAAAATTATCAAAATGTTTTTGAATTTCATTAGTTGTTAATTTTCGTTGACCTAACATTGATTCTGAAGCAATTTGTAAATCTTTTTCTTTAACCATTTTTTCATAACCCATCTGAATTAATTCTGATTTAGTAAACCATTGTGTAATATCTATTTGATCATTTTTTGCTTCATATTCATGTTCTCTTTTACCTGTTCTTCTATTGATTAATTCTGTTATAATCATTTCTTTATTTTCTTTTGCTCGTTTTTGAATAGCAAGTAATTCATCTGGTGTAAGTGTATATGCATCATTACCAACAGCTTCTTTATCATATCCGCCTCTATATCTCCACATTACATATTCAATTGGTGTTTTATCTAAATGATCTTCAATATGATGGAATGCATGTTGTGCAACATATGCTACTCTAACATTAGGATGTCTTTCAATAAAACCTTGATTTGGTTCAAGTTCGCCAACAAGCAATTTAATTAATGTAGATTTACCTGCCCCATTAACACCAACAACAGCAACTCTACTAGCAAGAGAAACTTGTAAACTTACATCTATTAATTGTGGTTTTATTGCTTTTGGATATTGAAAATAACAATCTTTCATTTTTAATACAGCTTTTGTTAATGATTTAACGCCATCTAATGGTCCTGGTTCTGGAAATGTAAATGATAAATTATCAGTTACTAAAGAATAGTATTGTTTTGCTTCTGGTTTTACTTTAACAAAATCTGCTAAATTACCTCTATACATTTTTAATTTTAAATTTTCATAATGAATTATATTAGTGCATACGTGATCTAAAAATTTAGTATCATGTGATACAATTAAACACGTTGTTTTATTCAAGTTTTGAACATAATTTACTAACCATTTTACTGCAAATTCATCTAAATGATTAGTTGGTTCATCTAATAATAACATATCTGGATTTAATAACATAGCTCTACATAATGATAGTTTCATTCTCCATCCACCAGATAAAGCTGTAACAGGACCATTTAACATCTCGTCATAAAATCCTATATTAACTAAAGATTCATGAACAAATTCTGATGTTAAACCTTGATCTTTAACTTTATCATCATTTAATACATAATCAAGTACAGTTAAATCAGATTTATTACTTTGAATATCATGTTCAACATAAATGCATTTTAAATCTTGTGGAAATTCTTGAAGATTTTTATTAGCAATTGCTTTCATTAGTGTTGATTTTCCTGCACCATTAGGACCAACTAAACCATATTTTCTTCCTATTTTAACTTTAAAAGGTGTTTGATGTAATAATACTCTAGTTCCATACGCTAATGAAAACATACAATCACATAAATTTTCTTCATCATCTTCAGGATTATATTCATTTATTACAATATGTTTAACTATATTTGTTTTTAATTCATTATAAATATCATCTAATTTATTTTCTGGTGTAATATATTTAAAATAATCATAAATACAACTATACCATAAACTATCATCTAATATTTGATTTTTTGATAATATATAACATAAACTACATGAATATTTTATTACATCATTATTATAATCTAAATTATATTTTTCACAAAGTGATTTATATTCTTCTAAACAATTTTCATATTTAAATGTTTCTAACATTTTATTATTTCCTTGTTCATATACTTTATTTAAAATATCTAATGAATTTGAACACACATTTCTAATTTCTATTTCTGCTATTTCTTCTTTATATCTTTCTAATTCAGGTGCAAGTTTTGGATAAAATATTCTCGCATATATCGGATCTTTTATTAATTTACATAATGTTTCAATAACTACTGCAGCTCTTCTTTGATATACCATTTTTCTAGTTCTCATTGATTTTAATAATAATGGTGTTAAAAATCCTAATGTTTGTAAATCAATATCATTTACAAAAGGTGTACTAACTAATTTATCTAATGCATTTTGAGTGTCTGATACGGGATTTAAATATGCAGCTATTACATATGGTATTAAATGAATAATATCAACATTATCTATTGTTTTAGATACTGATTCAAAACATAATTTAACTGATGTTTTAATTTCTTTTTTAACTTCACATGATAATACAATTAAATTTTCTATAATTTCAGGAATATAATAACTAATTATTCTACCATGTTTTATAGCACAATGATTTAGTAATTCTAGTGCACCATTTTTAACTTGCCATTTTGTTGATAAAAAATTCTTATAAATTATTGTTAATACAAACTCCATACTTATTGGATTAATATTATCAACAATATTATATAAATTATTCATTGTTTCTGTTAAAGTTCTATAATCTGTTAAACTTTCCAATAATGTATCAATCACTTGAAACATCTTATATTCATAGCATTCATTATTCTCAACTAAATTCATTATAAATTTTATATAAAAAAGGTTTATATCACTTTATATACATAAAGAAAAAAAATTGAAATTTAAACTGTAGGGAGGTTCTTAATAAATGTTATGAATAAAGCATATAAATCCATTAAGAAATCTAAAAATGTAGCTCATACTCAGTATGACAATCGTTATACCCAATCAAATCGTATTAATAATATGAATAATAAATGTTCTAAATGTGGAACATGTATTATTGCGACAGAAGAAACAAATAAAAACGCATTAAAAACAACAACCAAAATTACGGTAACATGTGGTAATTATACAACTACACAAACTATTAGTGGTTGTATTAATTATATTGATGTATTTTGTAGTTTTGTCGATGAACATCCATAAAGTAAATTTTTTTAACAAGTACACCTTATTACTATAAATTTATTATTTTTTTATATAAAATGTAATTATATTATATTTTAGTTGTACAATAATATTTTTACTTAATGTTATTTTATTACATAATTTTATACCCAATAACATTTTATTTATACTTTTATTTTTAACATTTGGTATTTTATAATATTTTGATATTTGAATTAATATATTTTTCCAATAATCAAAAAAATAAATATTATTATTATTTACAATACAATGATTTTCAAAATAATCTACTTGTGGAATAAAATTATTATAAATTGTATAAATTTCCTTGAAATTATTAACCATACAAATTAATCCATCAATTATATCTTTATCAAAATTATTTATTTGAGGTATTAATATATCTCTCAATCTACCTCTTTCACTCCATTTAGGTGTTGAATCTTGTACAAATGGTATATTATATTTTTTTGCAAAATTTAATATTTCTATTTTTGATATATTTAATAATGGTCTTAATATTGTTACATCTTGTTCTTTACTTGAATAATCCATCCCAAATAAATTATCATATGATACCTTTTTTTTTATATTTGAAAAAATATTTTCTAATGAATCATCTTTATTATGACCTAATATAACATAATTTCCTAATTTTTTATAAGTTTCAAATCTGATATTTCGTGTTATTCTTTCATAAAATTCTCTATCATTATCTCGTGTTCTTTTAATTTCTGTTATATTTCTAACATGATGTTCAAAACCAAGTTGTTTTAACCACTCATTTACCATTTTTATTTCTTCTTTTTGATCGTCCCTATTATTATAATTTATTGTTACACATTTTACATGTTTATTATAATAATATAATAAATATGAACATACCATTGAATCAACACCTCCAGATAATGATAATATTAAATCTGAATCTATTTTATTGTTATCCATATTTTTTTTAAACTCAATAAATATTTTTTCTTCTTTTAAATTATTATCAATAAATAATATATCTTTTGTTGAGTTTTCATCTAATATTCTATTATCAAACATATTTTTATTAATATATAATGTTTCTTTTTGATTATTTATTTTTGATAAACTATTTATACTTGCTTGATAAAATCTTTTATAAATTGGTAAATCATTATCTTTTCTCCAATTATTTATAAATTCTAAACATAAATATATATTATTTTCATTAAATGTATGTCTTAGTGGCATCAAAATAAAACATCTTTCTTCCGGTGTATACTTTTCTATTTCTGATAGTAATAGAAAACTATTTTCCAATGCAATTTTATCATATTTAATTATTTCTAATTTATTAGTTCTATAAATATGTCTTGATATTTGATCATTTAATAAAATTAAACAAATTAAATTTTCTTGATTAAATGGATATTTATGTTGATTAATTAACATGTATTCATATTTACTTTTAATCATTATATCTTCTTCTGGTGTACAATTAAACCACAAGTTTTCATTTGTAAACCAAAATGTTCTTAATTCATTTATTTCTTCAAGCATAAAGTAATTAAATATTCTATAAATATAAAAAAATTCAATTTTTATTATAAATATCATTGATAAATTTGTTTTTATTAAAATACTATATTTTAGTACTGCATAGTGTAAAATATTTTGTATTTCCAAGTACAGTTTTCTGTAAGATGGTTACTATCATTGTCATGACAATTTCTACAGTAATGTGTTTGTCCTGGTGTAATACAGATTGTACATCCTACTGCTCTGCAATAAACACGATTTTTCCGAGGACAGTTTGATGTAAGATGATTACTATCATTGTCACGACAAGTTCTACAGTAATGTTTTTGACCTGGTGTAATACAACTTGTACAACCTACTGCTCTGCAATAAATTTGGTTTGGTCGAAGACAATCTATAGTAAGATGATTACTATCATTGTCATTACAAGTTCTACAGTAATGTTTTTGTCCTGGTGTAATACAACTTGTACACCCTACTGCTCTGCAATAAACACGATTTTTCCGAGGACAGTTTGATGTAAGATGATTACTATCATTGTCACGACAAGTTCTACAGTAATGTTTTTGACCTGGTGTAATACAACTTGTACAACCTATTGCTCTGCAATAAATTATATTACTTAACATTGGACAATTTCTTGAGCGATGATCACTATCAACTGATCTACATACGCGACAACAATGTTTCTGACCTGGTGCTTTACAACTTGTACAACCTATTGCTCTGCAATAAATAGTTGAAAAACTTTTATTATTATTAAGGTGAGATACAATATTAAGATGTGATACATTATTAAGATGTGATACATTATTAAGATGTGATACATTATTAAGATGTGATACATTATTAAGATGTGATACATTATTAGATGTTTTATTATGTTGTGTTACCTTGCGAGGAACTCCAATACTATTTAAATAAGTGTTCATAAAATTATTAAAAGTCCTAATAGATTTATTTTTTCAATTTTTTTAATCATTAAAGTTATCAAGATAAAATTAAAGAGTAAAATATTATTGAGGTATAAAGGGAGGGTTTGTTCGGAAAGTTGAGTTATAAAGGAACGGTTGATGGGTGTTGTTTGAAAGGATGATTTATACTGAATCTCAGTATACCTATACTAATTTGGCTGTGTAAAAACTTTGTTTACATCCAAAATAGTATAAAACCATGGTTTGTCAAATTCCATGTAAAATATATTTATAGGTATTATATTTTGGGGGGATTTTTTGGTGTATTCATACCATTAGACAACAATGATAAAGTGCATAAAATACCATAGCTTCGGTCCTCAATTTGTTAAATTATAACTATAATTAGTTAAATTATAACTATATTGATTGCACAATAGTATTTTTTTATTGCAACCATCACACTGTTTTTTTTTCAATTTTTTTCAAAAAATATTAAAATCAGTGAGTTTAGTAAATAAATGAAGGGTTTTATTCGGAAAGGTTGTAAATAAATGAAGGGTTTTATTCGGCTAGGATGAAGATCTAGTAATTTGATCTCCCTTTCAGAAAACCAAATCTTTATGATAAGTCACTATCATTGTGACATACTAATGTCTAGGTAAACAGTTGACGAGACTGAGTAAGTGTTCCCTCATGGGATTAAGACAGTAGATATTAATTTAAAATTAGTACCTATTATGTTACACTTAATAGTATTTTTTTATTGCAACCATCACACTGTTTTTTTTTCAATTTTTTTCAAAAAATAATAAAATATTTGTGTTTAGTAAATAAATGAAAAAAGTTATTCAGAAAGGTTGAAAATAAATGAAGGAGATATTCGGAAACAATTAATATTAACTGTTGGAAGGGGGGGGGTTTATTCGGAAAGGTTGAAAATAAATGAAGGGGGTATTTGGAAACAATTAATATTAATTGTTGGGATAGATACTGATGAAATCAGTGTAGTCAACCTTTTATATTTTATTTAAATATAAAAGGGTTAGTGAACATAGGTTGTCAATTCCATGCCAGACATATATATGACTAGTTGTATATGTGTCTCTTTTTTGATCAAACAGTTGACAAAACTGAGTAAAGTGTTCCATATATAAATAATTCATCAAAGCTGTACTCATTTTAGAGACGTACTTTGATGATCTCTTTTAGAGACCTAATTAAACTCAACTAAGTGTCTAACTAGAATATATTTATTATGGACTAAGACAAAAATATAAATTTAAAAATTATATTTATTGTTACACTTAATAGTATTTTTGTATTGGAACCATCATAGTGTTTTTTTTTCAATTTTTTTTATAGCAATTGTATAATAATTTCAAATATTTTATTTTATATTTTAGGTATTTATAATAATAATTATTACTATAACCACCTCTTTGTGATAAATTATTTTCAATTATGTTATTAATATTTACAATTTTATTATCAATAGTTTGAATAACATTATTTAAAAGATCAGATTTATCATCTTTTTTAATAATATTATTTAATTGTAATACTGCTAATTTTTTTTTTAAATCCTTAATTTTTTCATAAATATGATTATTATTTTCAAAATGTTTATTTATTTTATTCATTCTTACATTATTATTCAATATTTTGTTTATTAATATTGGTTCATTTTTTATTTTTATATTTTTATAGTTTTTAATATATGACTTTAAATTTGTATCAGTAACATTTAATGTACTCGCAATAGATGTAATTATATTATCTACTTGTAATGGTTTATTATGAATATAATCTTTATTCTCTAAATTTATATTTAATGGTTTTTCATAAATAATAACATTATTTAAAATTTTGTGTTCGTCATATGTTTCTATCATTATATCTTGTTATATATTATTTTTTAAATGTAAATATTTAGATTTATATTTTAAATATTTTTGTTTAGTATTAGTGTTTTCATCTGTTTTTTTTATATTAACTTCTAATATATTATTAACTGTTTCTATTTTTGTATTTAATGCTGTAATAATATCATTTAGTATTTCACTACAATTAGGTTTTTCAGTTTCTAATTTTTTAATAAATAGTAATACTTGTAATTTACCCATATTACTTAATAATTTTTGCCAATTATCATTTATATCTGTTAAAATTGTTTTATTCATTTTATCTGTTATAGTTTTTAATTTATGATCAGCCTCTAACAACTTTTGTAGGTGAGTATTATCCATTAATCTATATTGATCACTTACATCAAATTTAGTAGTTAATTCTTCCGTTAATCTATTTGCTTCATCCCCATTAACCCCTAATGCATCAGTTATATGTTTAATAAAATTTTTAAAACGTTTTTTAAAAGCTTCATCTCTTGGGTTAGAATTCATTAATATATATTTACTTAGGAATTATTTTTTATATATTTAGTTTTATTAATTTTTTGATTCAGGGTGTTGTTTATCATTGCAATTAGAATTATTAATATTTAAATCACAAATTGATTCAGTTAATAACTGGTTTATTTTTTCTTGTACTACAATTTGTTTTAATAGACTTTCATTTTTGTTATCACATATATAATATGGTTGTGTTGGATCTCTAATTTTTGTAAATTTTTCAAAATCTACAGTACCTAATAATGTAGTTGCATTATTACTATCTATAAAATCAATTACATCTTCTTTTAATCTTTTACCTTTATTATCAGTTAATTCATCAATATTTTGTAAAAAACTAAATTTAGACTCAAATGATTTATAAAAAGGATATTCCATTATTTTATCATAATAATGTTTACCAATATCTTGTATTTGGCTTATTATATTATATTTATTATTTTCCTTTAATAAACTTAAGACAGTTTTTGAACCAGTTTCAGGAATTGATAATATTTTATAAATTAATTTTAACTTATTTATATTAATAAATGGTGGTGTTGGTGGATTGTTAGTTGGTGCTGTTGGATTAGGTGTTACATTTATTACAGTGAATATTACAAGTGTAGAATTTTCAATCTCTAAACCAAACCCATTTACTCCTTTTATAATTGAATTAGTAGACGAAGTTGTCATTATTTTAAATAAATATTCAAGAGGACTATTATTTTTTTCAAAATTATAAAATTTATCATATTCATCATCATATTTATTTTTTTTTAACACACATGAATCTATACTGGGTGAAGAATATAATAATGGTGAAGGGTGTAATTTATTATCAGTTGTAGTTTCTTTAACTTTTACTTCAAATGCTTTAATATTATTAGTTGTGTACTCATTCAACACTTTCCATAAACCAACTAATTCTTTATACAAATAATCAAAACTAACACTTTTAATCATTAATTCATTATTAATTATTAAACCCTCATTATATTTATTATTATTATTATTTTGGTTAGTTTTATCAAATGTATTATCAAAAAGTTTATGTATTAATTGCATAAAATCATTTATATTTATGTTTTCAGGATTTGCTTTTTCTGAATATTCATAAAAAGCGTGTAATAAATGAAAATCTTTTTTATTGTTATTATTATTTTCACCATATAAATTAGTAAATATATTTTTAAGTTTTATAAATGTTGCATTACTACTATACATTGGATTATCTTGTATGGTAATATTATTTTTAACAATTTCTTCATATAATTGTGTATATTTTTCAGTACCCATATTTTTTAAGGCATTTTTAATTAAATCAAAATTTATACCATCATTTGTTAAAAGTGTTATAATAGTATGAATAAAACATATATGTAATAAAATAGCACAAATATTAATTTGTGGCAAATAATTGTCTTCATTACCATTTATAATTCCAATAATATACATAAAATAATGTAATACTTTTCTTTTTACTTTTGTACATAAGTCTTTTAATATTTTTATATTTCGTTCTATTTCTTGTGGATTATCTGTTATAATTAATGTATTCATGGTATTTAATAAATTATTAATAATTAAACTTATTTCATTATTGTATTTAATATAATCATTATATCTATATATTTCTTCTGGTAATTTTAATAAATTATTTTCAATTAAAACTTTATTAAAACGTCTTTTAGATGATTCAAATAAAATAGATCCAATAAATTTTTGCATTTCTTTTAATGATGTATTAATCATATACCCTTCTTTTCTTCTTATTTTACAATTAAATTCTAATTGTGAAAATCTAATTAATTGTTGAATTAAATATCTAACTTTTTCAATATCTTTAGCTCTTTTTGTTTTATCTAATAAATAATCTCTTATTTTCTTAGCACCCTCTGTATGTCTATATTTTATTAAATTAATATAATATTCTATTTGTATTTTTTTACAAATTTCGCTTAAATTTACTATATAATCTTGTTTTGCTTGTTCAATAGTTTGATTTTTTTTTGTCTCAGATTGTTTATCTAACTTATTCTTAATTTCATTTATAGTTAAATTATCTCTAAATTTTATTAACCCATTTATTTTATCATTATTGGTATCAATTTTAGTTTGTAAATTGTCAATTTCAGTTTGTAAATCGTCAAGTGACAGTAGTTCTTTTAATTTATTATCTACAAAAAGTTTTTTGAGTGTATCTTTAATTGATTTTTTAAATGTGAGTATAAATGTTTTGTTATCTTTTGCAGATAGAACTGTACCTTCATTATTTAAATATGTATTAATAGTTTTTGCAGTATTTTCATCTGGTATTTTTTCTAACGATTTATCAATATGGCTTTGTTTATTTTTATCTTGTAAATATTTAAAAATATATAAATTTTTAATATTTTCGTTAGTTTTATTAGTTTTTTTATTATTATAATCTTTTAGTTCATCTTCAAGTGGTTTTATTTCATTATTTATATCTTGTATTTTTTTATCTAAATTACTTTGTGCATTTTTCTCATTAATACCACCACTTGCTGTTTCTTGATTACATGCGTATTCTGCTCCTTTAACGTTATTTGTATATATATTAGTTATAGAAGTTATTTCTTCATCATATTGATTAAAATTAAATTGTGGTGTTGATTCTAAATTAAAAAAATTAACATCCCCCCCAACAATTTTTTGTATTTCGTTTATGATTTTATCTTTGACTTCATCATTATTCATGTCTTTATAATTACTTTCAAAATTACCATAAACATAATCTTGGGTTTTAATATCATCAGGATGTATAGCATCAGGGTGTGTACCATCTGGTAATTTTGTAAAGTCTGACATAAATTGACTAATTTTTTTTGTTTTTTCTTGTGTATCATTGTTACAACAATCTTTAAATGAATTACACTGTTTATTTGTTTCTGTTATAAATTCTAAATTTAATTCTAAATCGTCTCTATTACTAAATTGTTCGTTGTTAGTAGTATCGGCTAAATTACCCAAATAATCTTTTGTATATGTGTATTGGTAAGGAGTAACATTAGTAATTACATTTTCTTTTATTTCTTCAGAAAGGTTTTTTAAATAATCACTTAATGAGATCATAAAATTTGTATTGTCTTTGTCTTTAATTGGCATTTCTTCAAATTTTTGTATATTTAGCGCTATCTTGTTTTTTACTGGATCTTTACCACTTTTTAATTTGTCATAATTATCCATAAAAAATATAATTTTATCCATTAATTCGCGTTTTTTAATTAATATTTTTTGTGGAAATATGTCAGATGTATTATATTTAGGATCAGTACAATAATAATCATCAAATTGTATTGGTTTTAATCTCAATTTTCTTCTTTCTTCTTGACTAAATGCTTTACCATTTTCATCTAATGTTTTATATTTATTACTTTTTGTTGAATAGTTTCTATCTAATATCATTAACTCAGACAAATCACATGTAAATTTATCTTCTACCCCTGCTAAATCGCATATAACAACTCTTGATTGTTTATCAACATCGTTACCACCTGCATTTTTTGTTTTTCCTGTAAATGTTACACAAACAACTATATGACTTCTTGAACTGTTTGGATTATTTTTAGTAGGTTCTTCTTCTCTAATTTCAAAAGCTTCAGCTATTATTTGATCTAATGTTTTGTTACCTATTTTTGAATGAGTATTTTCTTTATCATCATTATTGGGTGTTTGTGATTTTACAACATCATCTTTTCTGACACACCACCATTTACCATCTTTTGGCATAAAATAATATCCGGGAACATCAATTTCTATTTTGTTACCATTACTATCTACTTCTGGAATACCATCTACATTAGTATTAAACAATTTTATATTATAAGGTAAATAATGTTCTGGTTTCATTTTATTAATATCATCTAAATTATCATCAAGTTTTAAATATAGGTTAATTAATTGCACATATGCTGTTTCAAAATATTGGGTTTTATCATCAAATTTAGTTGTTGGTTTAATTAATTTATTTGCTATTGATGGTAATAAACCTGGATAATTTACACCATTTGTAGTACGACTAATTAAAGATGCCGTTTTACCTGCACCTGATTGACCATTGCCAATTATAATAATATTTTCAAAATTTCTTAATTTTTGTAATAATATCATACCGCATTCTGCATCTTCCGCTATTTGCTCTGATGTTACTTCACTACCATAATATCTATTAATTTTTCCTAAATTATATTTTTCCCATTTATTATTTATTAGGTCGGTTTTACTTTTAATATTACTTATATCTTTTAAAGATTGATTCATATTAAAATTATATTTATTATTTTTATTAGGTGTATAATAATTATCACCTGAATTTGTTAACCCAATAACATGAGGATAATTAAAATATTCAATTTCAAAATCATAATATTTTATTTCTGGGTCACCTATTTTTATAGGTTTATCTCTGTAAACTATTTCATTCTCATTACTAATAACACCAGATGCTTCTGTCAATTTATTATATGATAAGTTAATTTTATATCTAGGATTTAACTGTCCTTTTAGACCATACATATATCCATCATTTCTTTCTTTTACATATGTTAATACTTGTGCAAATTTAGACATTAACTCAATATATGTTGTTTCAATTATATTTGTATATTTAATATTTAGAGGTGACGTTAGTTCAATAAATGGGTTACCATTTTTAAAATTTTCAGTAATTATTTTTAAGTTTTCCAAAGATTTATATAATTGATCTTTGTAATATAAAAATTCTAAAACTGTTTCAAAAGATGTATCGGATATTCCATAATTATTTAATTTACTCTTATTAATATACTCATTATTTTGTAATAAATATGTTTGTAATTCATTTAATAATTTATAATTAAATATATATTTATTTTTATCATTTTTTATTTTATTTATTTCTTTCATGATATAATTAAATACAACTTTTACCTCAAAATCATCTTTTTTTTCATATTTATCTCTAAAAATCATCAAATTTTGAATTCTTAATGATTTAAACAATTCAGTATCTCTATCAAATATAGTTTCTCGTCCATTATAAAATGTTTTGTTTAATTTTGTAGATATTCTAGTGTATGATTTAATAAAAAAAGTATTTAATAATTTATTTACAATATTGTATGGATGTGTAATTGGGTTACTAGTTTGTACTGATTTATACCACATTTCACAAAAAACCTCAGGATTTAACATAATTGATATCAATTTTGGATATAAATCAATATTCAACTGACTAAATTTATCATAAAAACATGTATTTAAACTAATTGAATAATCATTGTAATTAGTATTAGTACATGTACTATCAGTTGAACCACCTACTTTTGGTTTGTTTTGTAAATTTGAAATATATTGTTGGTGTGTTATTATAGAATTTATATCTGTAGGTTCATAATTTGATTCATAATCAAAATTATATTCTAAATTTTTTTTTAATTTATTTGTTAAATCATTATATGTATCTATTTGTTCTAATTTTCTGTTAAATTCTGCAATTGATATCCATGTTTTTTTTATATCATGATAATCTTTTACATTACTTAAATTTGAATATAATATACCAATTTCTTGATTAATTATATCTTTAGTTAATTTAGGGTTAGATAACTTAATTGCAGTGGCTGTATCCAAATAAAGTTTTCTTTTTGATGGGTCTATATTTTTAACTTCAATTGGGATTTGGTTTATAATTTTTTGAGTTTGATCTTCATATGGTCTATTAGAGGTATGTTGTTCATTTATTATTTTATTGTCTAATGTTTGATTTAAAGTTGATTGATAGGTTGGTTGAATTGGAATAGTAGTTTTAAGTTGTTCTTGATATTTATCTCTTAAATCATATAATAATTCACTAATTACGTCAAATATTGTAGGTGGGTCCTTGTCATTTATGTCAATTATTTCCCCTAAAATATCAATTATTACATTAGTCATGTTTTCATTTATATTATAAAAAATTGTTTTATTAGTTGTAATATCTGAGTATATTTCTTTTAATCGTGAATAAGTTAATGTGTACTTTTTATCATTTAATATTTTTGACATATTATATTATATTATTTTTAAATAGAAATAATATAATATAAAATTAAATTATAAATATTTTTTTTCGCGTCTTAGTATTTGCTTATCTAATTAGAATTTCTTAAAATATTATTTATTGTAGATAAATCACTTAATATTAAATTATCACTTATTGTTTTCTGTTTTGAACTATTACTGTTTATTATCTGTTTTAAATCATTAATAATATTATCACCGAAGTTATTAATTAGTTCACGCTCAAGTTCCTTAGTAATAGCGTTATCCTTATTTGTCAATTTATACATTCCAATGGCATCATCAGTTAGCTTAGAATTAGGATCTTTTTTTATTTCATTACTAATCCATTCATGATAAACATTACTAAAATTTTTATAATTTAATTCCTTAATACTTATATCTGGTTGTCTATAATTTGTATTAATTGTATTAGATACAGTTTGTGATGATATTATTGATGGTTCATTAATTTTTCTAGTATTTGTATTAGTTACATTTTGTTTTTGTTCTAAATTTTGTTTTTGTTCCACATTAGTTACTGCTATAGAATCCGTTTTTTTATTTAATTCATTTTCTTGTTCATTAATATAATTATTCATTGCCTCAATTTTTTGACCAATTGCGTCGAATAATGGTTTAATATCAATATTTGATTCTTTAATAACTTCTTTAATAACTTCTTTAGTTTCAACTTCTTTAATATATCTTAATTTGTTAAAAATTATTTTTGCTTGTAATTTAAATAAATTTTTTTGAATATTTAATAATTGTTTTTTTATTTCATCTCTATTTTGAATACCTTGATATTTTTCATTAGTAGCAAAATCTACATATTTATTAAATGTATTAACTAACTCCTGATCTGCATACATTAATGAGCTAAACACTTCTATAGTTTCTTTAATTATTAAATTAGGCGTATTTCTCATCGCTTGTATAAATAAATTTCTAATTTCGTTAAATTCATCAGTTGTCATAAATTCATTTCCCCATGAGTTTAATTTTTGATTAACACTGTCTTGTGTAAAATTAGATCCACCAAGTAAATTATTACTAGTTAAAATATAATTTTTAATGTTTTCTAAATGTGTTTTTGCAAATAAATGTTTGCTTTTTAATTTAAATTGTCCATTTTTATATTTATCAATTTCCATATATAATTTATATTAGATAATTTTATGTAAAAAATTAAATATTATTTATTATGTAATTCATTTAATGTGTGTATATATTCATCCATTGTTTCAATTAAATATTTTATTACATTATCTTTTTCTATTAATATATTATTAACATGCAATGTTGTATTATTAATCAGATTTTTTAATTCAATGTATTTTTTTTTAATATTATTATAATCTTGTTTTTCTATTATTATTTCTTTTACAATTTCTTTTATTTGTGGTTGTTTTTCTAAATTAATCTTTTTTAAAATATCTATTTGTTTTGTTAAATTATTTATTAATATTTCTTTTTCATTATTTTTTTTCATTATTTTTTCATCCATTACTGGTATAAAATATGTATTCACTGTATCAGTTGATTTATAAATGTATTTTTCTATTATATTATTTAATTCACTCAATGTTATATTTTTGTTAAACTGTAAATACATGTCTAATATTTTATTTTCAATATATTTATCATATATTTCATTATTATAATTTCCTCGTCTACATTTATTAAAATTTTTTATAAAATTTAAATATTTATCAATATATAATTTTTTTTTTTTATTATAATGATATGATACTAATATGTCATTCATATCAAACCATGGTATTAATTTAATCTTTTTTGTTCTAATGCAATCATCATAATTACTTAAATAATCAATAATAATATCTTGTTTTTTAATAATTTTTCTAATATTAAAATAAAAATTATTAACATCGTCATCTTCATATTTTGTAATTTTTAAATTTGGAAATAATGTTTTTATTAATATTCTATATCGTGTATTATCAATAATTATTTTTTTATTTAATATAACATTATTTTTTTTTAATAAATAATATATAATTGTCAATATTATTCCTTTATCAATCCATATTGTATTTACTGTTCTACAATTATTCATATTATTATAATCTATAAAAAATTGAATAATAATATGTTAATTTTATTAGATATTAATTATGACAAATATAAATAATTATTTAAACAATGTATCCCCTAATGAATTTATCGAATGTGAGTTATATTCTTATAATAATAATGAAGTAATTTATGATGGTTTTTATAATAATAAACATATTTTTGTTGGATTTAATGATATTCATTATAATATAGAAATAACAAATGATAATAAAATTAAAAAAGTTACATATAATTGTCCAAATATAAATATTGATTTAATTCCACAAAATAATTCTGATTTTGATTTAGTTAATAAATACAATAAAATTAATATTTCATCAAATCTGTGTGATTTTCAAAATTCTATTAAAACCTCTATGTTTGTATCACTATACAAAAAAATTAATGGTCAGTTAGTTTTAACAAAAGATAAAAAAATTTTAGATCAAAATAGATGGTTATTTAATTATTATTGTTTAACGTTACCGTTATGTAAAAATAATTTTATTACATATAGAGCTGAATATAGATTATTTACTGATGATATGATTAATCTTATTTATAATATAAATGAAATTAATTATGATTATCCTTTTTCTACTACTTATAATTTAGAATTCGCATTAGATTGGGTTGCTAGTAATATTTTATTTGTTATTTATGTTCCTTTTGATTGTAATTACATGTTATTAAAAAATAATGATGCTCAATATGAAATTACATTACAACAAGGTAAATTGAATATTATAAATAAATATAAAATATATCATAAATATAAATATCATTATGTTTTTTATTGTGATTTTATTCCAAGTTTTCAACATTAATTTATTACAAATTCATATACACATTCTGTTTCTAATTTAGAATATCCATTTTTTAATTCATCTATATAACCAAATTGATTAGATATACA
>JACCDX011298738.1_pt1 | contig 17646 bp, 28 predicted proteins | sample 7449681 | NCBI WGS metagenome assembly JACCDX01 (sample SAMN15323450, study PRJNA562643) | freshwater metagenome | isolation source: river surface water | place: USA:Blue River Watershed | collected 2017-08-18
ATGCAATAGCGACAGCCTGCTTTTTGGATGTAACTACAGGACCTTTTTTTGATCCTGAATGAAGTTCACCTTTTTTATACTCTTTAAGTACTTTGGCTACTTTCTCAGCCTTCTTCTTTGATGCCATACTTATCTCCAGTTAGGGGTTAACGACTTGAGTCGTGAACGGCGCTCAAGGCTCATTTCCATAGCCTCTTCACGCTTCTGATCTCGTGAAATTCCACGAGGACCAACCTTGCCGTCATTTGTTAAACGCACAGGCTCTGCACCTTGTGGAGCAAACTTCAAACCTTGTGCTTGATATTGAAGAGCAGTATAAAGGTTGAACTCATCAGGCCAGATGTAATCGCCCGCATTAATACGTTCACCCTTGTGCACACCACGTGAGTATTGGCGAGCGTTCATTCGGCTCAAGGATCCGAGGATCTTGTCCTGACGGCGATTAGCCGACATGGTGCCGAGGTATCCGTCTGGATACTGTGTGTCAGCGCCTCTCTGGTAACCAGATAGCGCTAGATCTTTAGCATTGCGAAACACTGGCTGTGGACCGAAATCGGTCTGTGAGTTACCACCAGGGGGTGCCGATGGTGTCTGCCAAGATGTGAAAGTGTTTTTACTCATACGTTTGTTTGCCCTTGACCACTTGGTGTAAGTAGCCCTCCCATTGTACCTCCACCTAAAGGTGAGATTGGGCGAGGTGCATAGCGAGCACCATTACGTTCGTTAGAGAATTCGGGAGGAACACGAGTCCCTCTTGTCTTGCGGGGCTTCTTTTTGGAAGCCATGATTACATCTCGTTAGGCTTTTTTGCCTTAGGGTTTGGAATCGTTGCTTTTGGATACTCTTTAGTTGATACCTCAGGAGCATCAATACGCTTAGTGCGCTTCCTTGGCTTTTCATTAGGTAACAATTCGTTGCGCCTTTCACGGGCTTTCCTACGGCTCGTCTTCAAACGATCAGCCGCCATTGTTTTGTTAGCCTCATTGCGTTCTGCAATGTACTTATCCCTACCTGAGATGTACTCGTCATGTGTTGCAGGGGTTCCTACAGTCTTACCCAATTGGTATGGGTGCTGGCGTGCCAAAGCATCTTTGTCGGTAACAGACATGCCACGACCTGCAAGGCTTTCAACAGTGCGTGTGTTTGGATCACGCAACGCAATGCGTACGTTTCCTACATCACCAATACGACTTGGCTTAATGGTTGCGCCACGCTCAATCTTGATGCGGTTAGTCCATTTAACTGGGAAGCCTTTGTCATCTGGACCAAGTGTCCCTGCTTCACGAGCAGGGGTATGAATCATGGGAACAACAATCTCACGAGGTTCATCTGAAGACTTGGCGATGTTTGGTTCATCCCAAATTTTAAATGAATATTCTGAACCTGCTCCAGATGCGAAGTGGTCTTTACGAGCCATTAACGCTTTTTGTTTTCGTCCATGATTCGCTTGGTACGCACATCTTGTGCGTCATCTGCCATGCTTGGGTTTTTCTTCATGCGCTTCTGTGTGGCTTTAACACCACCAGTCTTAAATGTTTTGACTGTTTCTTTGTCAGCGGCTTCTTGGTCACTGCCCATGTATTTCATGCCACCAGGCTTCAGCCAACTGTCGTTTACACGATCATCAGCGGCTTTAGCGGCGTCATATGCCTGACCTGCTTTTGCTGACTTTGCCATTGCCCTAGGCTTGTTAACACTTTTCAAAGCCTTTTCGGTACGCTTGTCTGCTTTAGCCTGAGTTTTGCCTGCTGGAGTTTTTTCGTCAATCCATACCTTGCCACCATCGCCTCTGTCATGCAAGCCGATGTATACCCTGTTAGTTACCGATGACTTGAAACTTGATGGACCTTCACGGCGAAGACCAATCTCATTTTTACCTGTTGTCTCGTTGAAACGGGTGTTTTTACCCGTTGAGCGAGTTGTTTCTGGTCCAAAGGGAGTTTGAGTGGTGGTAGTTACGCCATGAGCGTCATCTCCACGACCTGCTCCTGCACCACCACGAATCTTGTTAAAAATACCCATAGTTATTCTTCAACTTTCTTAAGAGGGGATTTGGATGAATCAAAGTCAGAATCTTTTGTCAGACCTAAGCGTTGTACTTCTGAATTAAGCCACTGAGCATCGTCATCTTGCTCAGTTGCTACTGAGGTAGTTACGCCGTGTGGATCATCGCCACGACCTCCGCTGTACCCACGGTGATGCACCATTTTGGCTCGGGCGGCGGCTGGCAGTGTGCCTCGTAACTTTGGGCTAATTTCGTCCACTACTACCTCACAACTGGTTTAAATGAGATAGCCGAAATGGCTTCTCCGTTATCACCAATAATATCATCAAAGCCAATAATGTAAGTGAGATCCACACCACGTGGGGCAACAAAGCCTCTTGCAATGGCAGCGGCTTTTGCGGCTTGGTTAACGGCACTTGCACCGATGGCTCGCATCTTTGGTGCTTGCCCTGCGTTTACTGCACGGGCGAGAATAGAACCAACGCTCTGAGGGTTGCTTGAACCAGAGACTTTGAGGACGTCTTCAATGGGTGAATTAAGGTCTTGCGACATTGTGTACTCCTAATAGAACAAAGTGTTTAAATTGTTCCCAAAGTTTAGAAGTACTCTGCTTCTTTCAGTAGTTCTATCAGGTCATCTAGCCTCATCACAGCGTAAGAGTCACCCAACGCTTTTTCCCCTTTACCTTTCCTCTTCACAACTAATGCAGGAACTCCGTCACCTAAACGATCCGCTTGTTCTACAGTGTCATTGAGCCAACCACTGATGTTGAATGACTTGTCATTCTTGCACTGAATAGCGACTTCTCGTTCGGTTACACGGCGCACAATGCCATTGATGTCACCAGTGTCTTGTGCTCCAGCAAGGGCTGTTCTGCGGGCGTTCTTGAACCCCGCATTGATCAAGTACTCCTTGACCAATGTTTCAAAGGCTGTGCCTTTTGCTTTGTGCTTATTTCCCACGAAGTACCTCATCTGCTTCAGCAAGGATTCTGAATGCATGACGTTTATCTACTGGTTGGTCGCACATGAAGTCTTTGACTATTTCTACAAGATCGTGAATCAAAAAATGGTCTGGTGATTTTAATGTGCCTGCTGGACTGGTTGAGACATTGATGCCGTACTTTGAAATAAACATATTCACTCCTTTGTGTATTTTGTAATTACAGGGTAACCAGTTGTTGGGCACATTTCTAGGTCTGGAGAAACAGGGCTGGTATAACTGCGGACTAACAGGCGCTGTAGCCATCGGTCGGTTCCGTCATAACTGGCTTGAAATGGTTTACGACCATGCACTGTATTGGAATTATCAATGACCAGTAGGTCACCTCTACTGAGTGCTATTTCTTTAGTGTGTTTTTCTACAGCACGACCAAACTCTTCTAGAGCATCTTGAGATGCCACAGTGGTACCACGCATAACAGACTTGTCATAACACATGGTTGGACGACCATCTTTAACACCCAAGATAGATGTAGTTACTATAGTGTCAGGTTCTCCGTTAGTTCTAAAACTATCATCAACAGATGTTTCAAACAAAGGTTGAGACAAGAGGGCTATGCATATGTCATCTAACTCAGGCAGGATGTCCTGCAGTTGTGCATAGGTTGTAAAGGCTTCAGGATCTCCACGCAAGCACAACAACATGATGTAGTCAGGTTTGTATGGGTGAAATGCTGTTTCGGTATGAAGTGCTAAGTCAACTTTAGATGACGATGATATTTGTGCGTACTCCGTTTTTGGATTAGGTACAACGTTTTGAATCAATCTGCCGTTTTGTTCTTGCTTGTAACCAACAGGTACTCCAAAGTTCTTTGCGTAGTGAAACATTGTGTCACGAGCAATAGGACAGACATCTTCAGGGATGTGCGGAGTAATTGGAGTCTTTGGAATGGAACCAATAAGCACGTCTTTAAAGAGAACAACGGTCATGGGTTGTATCTTGCTTGTCTGCGCTCCTGCGGAGCGATACTAATACGGCGACTAAGTTCTCGGGACAATACTTGTGCGCCACGTTCGCAACGCTCAAACACAGCGTCCACCATCTTGCGGTACGCACGAGAGTTCAAGTGTTCTTCTTGCTGTTCAATAACTGCTGGGTCAACATCTCTGCGTGCTTTAGCCAATGTCACGGTGTCACCTTTAGCGGTGTCACTCCACTGACCGATCAAGCACTTAGCCTCAACAACACGACAGTTGTTTGCTTGGCGCTCTTCGTTGATTTCTGCTTCAACCAATTCTGCTTTGGCGTATGACACCCATGCCATGAACTCTCCGTAGAGAGCCATTAGTTCAGCGTCTGATAACTCGTCCAGATACGCTGGTACCTGTGGCATTTCCCCCGCTGGTCTTGGGGGCATCGTGAACTTCTGATTGAACTTCTCCCTCACTGATGAGTCGTCCTGTTGAGGTTTCGTTAGTGTCATCGGTTCTGGGCGCAGTATTGTTCTCATCGTTTTCCTTCCAGCATGTGTTTTTGTATGGGCATTGTTTGCATGTTTTGTGTTCTGAATCTGTTACCCACGCTGGACGCATGGGTGGGATTGATGAATCTAGCGCTCTTACGACTGTTTCGCAAGCGCTCAGAATTGGGTCAACTAATTCCTGTTGGAACTGGACTACAAACTCTTTTACTTCTTGGGTGGCTTTCCACTCATAGATAAAGACCATGGTGTCAATACCTGTGCAGTACATGTACAGCATGGCTTGGCGTACGTGGGACTGGAACGGTTGACGGATGCGCTTCCACATCTCATCGGGATTACCTTCAGAATCTTTAAACAATTCATAGTTCTCAAACCGAATGGTGCCAGCGCCAACGCTCTTGATCTCAATGAGGAACGGTTTGTCTTTACCGTTGTTTACGATCCCGTCAGCGTGACCAAGGATGTGAAACTGCTCATTGATTACTGGTACTTCACGATAAATAGGACCTGGGGTTCCACATGATGGGCATTTTTGTGGACTCAAATCCACCCATTTGTGACTACAAATATCGTTCTTGCACTGCCATGTACCGTGCAGAACTCCTGCATCACGAAGCCATCCTTGCCACTTAGCGTGGATCGCATGACCTTCTGCAAATACGTTCAGTCGTTGAAACGCAAACTTCTCATCTTCTTTTTCGTAACCTTTGATGGTGTACCAAGATGAACGAGGGCACCAATCTTTCTTAGCGATCTCACTTGGGTGCAGATGAGCAGTGTCTCGTGTAGATGACAGGCGCTCTTTAATTAACTGAGCCTGCACAATAGGAAGCACCTTGCCTTTACTGGTGAGTGCCTTTTTATATTCCTGTAAGTGCCACGGTGTTTCAGCCATCGTTTAGTCCTGTCATCTCTATGAAATCATCTTCGGTTAGTACCACATAACGTCTATTGTTTAAATCAAACTGTAAGACAGGAAGGCGGTCTTCTAGTATGGCACGCTCCACTAATTCTGACAAGTCTTTATGCTTGAGAGTTATTTGCTTGGCGTTGGTAGTGAACTTGTTTTCAATCAATATCTCGCTGGTGCGTACGTCATTCTTACGTAACCAACCTGAGCCTGAGCCAGCATTGCGACTTCCCTTGTAGGTCTTGGCGCTTCGCTGTTCCTGCTTCTTGGAAGTCTTGTTGATGGCTTTGCGGTCGTCTCCGCCAAGGATCATTCAAGACCAAACTTTGTAAATACTTCTTTAGTGATCTTGTCCCGCAGGTCAAGGTCTTCACGTACTGCTTGAAGCACACCGTCTTTGCCTTGCCATTTCTGGTCACCATATGAATAGTAAGCACCAGCACGAGTAATCAGTTCGTATGCAATAGCAATGTTGACAACATCTTTTACAGTGTCGTAGTCGCCACGCTTGAAACCATTTGTGTCTGCAAAGTAGTAGTCAACCACAGCAACCTGTTGTGGTCGGTAGGTCTTGTTCTTCATAGTGCGAGCCTTGATGGTTTGACCTACGGTCTCGTCCTTGGCTTTGATCCATTCGTCACGCTTTACTTCAACACGGCAGAAGTAGTGGAAGTTCTTAGCCTTACCACCTGGGGTTGTGCGGTTGTCTCCCCACATCACGCCAATCTTCTCACGCCACTGGTTAATCATGATGCCTGTGCACTGACGCTCGTCATGAATGAGTGAGCGCTTCTGTGACTTAGAAGACTTGCGGAAGAACTTACCTGTAAGGCGAGCACCAAGACCTACGGTGAACTCTTCCATCATCTTTTCTGATTCATCGCTTGGTACAAGTGCAGGTAATGAGTCAATCACGATCATGTCAACAGCACGGTTATCCAATGTCTTGATAACAAGGTCATACACCTGCTCCATGATGTTGGACTCAACGACCCACAAACGGTCAAGGTCTACACCAATGCTCTTGGCATAATCAGGTACATATTCTTCAGCCGCAATCCATAGCGCTGTGAACTCTGGATCAAGCGCTTGATTAGCCGCAATTGTTTTGTAAGCAAGTGCAGTCTTACCTGAAGACTCTTCACCAATGATTTCACTCCATTGGTTAGCAGGCCACCCACCACCGAGCATGAGGTCGTAAGCAAGAATGCCTGTTGTAATACGAGGCATGAGTTCACGCACTTCGCTACCTTTGACGATGGCTCCATCGCCATACTTCTTGTTCATCGCATTGATGATTGAATTGAGCGACTCGTAGTCTGACATTTATACTCCCCAGTTGGCTTGATCTGCTTGTGAATATCTTCCGTTCCAACCACACGAGTAACAACGTGGGGCTGGCTGTGCTCCGTTGATCATACTGTTTGAACCACGACCTACACGACTAAATACATAAATACTTCCGCACTCAGGACAAGTTGCGTCACCTTCTTTGCGAGCCGCTTCTCCACCCTTCCACAAACGTAGTGCTTCACCCATAGAGATTTGTTCTGTAGGTGCACGGTTTGGATCTAGAACATTTTGGTTATGCGCTGTCTGATGCACCTGCGGAGCAGTCTGTTGTTGTGGTGCAGGGAAACGCAAAGGAGGAGTAGTAGGTGGGGTTGTTGTTGTCCGTGCAGGCGTTGGTTTTTCTCCTGCGATCTTTTTGCTCCACCAATCACTCATACTCTTCTCCGTAAAGTACATCGTCTAACATAATTAACACTTTTTCAGCCTCAGCAAGTTTATTTACTACAGCCATACCAAAGACGGTCAGCACCGAAGTAATCTCGTCTTTAGGGGAAACTAGTTTATCGGATTTCTCTAGGAAATCAGCAAACCAATTTGCTCCTTCAAGTATTTCGTTGTAAACCTCTGTTGCTAGGAAGACTCCCCAACGTGACAGGATATCTGCGTACTCCACTTCCCTTACATCCTCTGAGGGTGGTGAGAAGCCCATAGTCTCTGCGTATGATTGCCCATCGGGAACAGACAACATTAAATAAAAGTTACGCCGATCTATGTCGGTCATCACTTAGCGTCCGCCCAGTTATGAGCGACATTGCATGACACTCGTAGTGGTACGCCCTTGAGGATGACACCGTCACCCATTGCTTCCATAAATCGTGGCATGATTGCCTCCCATGAGTCTTCTGGTACTGCGGTCACGATTTCGTCATGAACCTGCACCAACATCCTAGTATCAGTTCCTCGTAGGGCTTTTTCAATGTCAATCATGGCAATCTTGCAAATATCAGCCGCACTACCTTGGACTACGGCGTTAACAGCCTGTCTCTCTGCTCTGGAGCGCTTCTCATCGTCTGTGGACTTAATATCGGGCAAATGGCGTCTACGCCCTGTCAAGGTCGTTACGTAGCCTTTGGCACGGGCTTGGGACACCACATGACGCTTCCACTGGGTTAGTCCTGCAAACTGCTCGTAGTATCGGTTGATCATGTACTTAGCACGCTCTTCAGGGATTCCTGTGGTGCGAGCCAGTTTCATATAGCCACCGCCGTAAGCGGTCAAGAAGTTCACACCTTTACCAATTTGACGCTCATCATCGGTTACTTCGGTTACGTCCTTACCAAATAGCAAGGCAGCCGCACCAGCGTGAATGTCAATATTGTTATTAAAAATGTGAATTAACTCAGGATCCTTAGAGAACATTGCCATCACTCGCAACTCAATCTGGTCATAGTCAGCCACCATCATGGTGTAACCCTCTGGGGCTGTAAACAGACTGCGGATGCTGGAGTCTCGTGGGATGTTCTGTAGGTTCGGATTAGATGAAGACAAGCGACCAGTTGCAGTTCGGTGCAAGTTGAACGATGGGTGCAAGCGACCTTTGGACAGTTTTGGTAGCAACCCATCAACATAAGTTGATTTAAGTTTCTGCGTTTCTGACCACTGCAACAGCAAGGTAATGGCTGGGTGCTTTGACTCCAAGCGTTTCAATGACTCTTCGTCAACTGATGGCGCTCCACCTTTTGTTTCTTTAAATGGTTTTAGTCCCAAGCCACCTTCACGCTTCTTGTTAAACAAGAACGCTTGCTTGTGCTTAGTGGAGTCAGGGTTAAACCCAACAGGTGCGTACTTAGATAACTCCAGCAGAATGTCACGCATCTTGTTGTCCAGTTCTTTACCGAGGCTCTTGAGTCGGTACTGGTCTACTGGAATACCCTCGTTCTCCATCAGCATGAGTACACGGAGAACATCTGAGTCCTGTGTAACGACACGCTGTAGGTCGTTGTGGTGCTTTAAGTAACTGGACAGGCGCTCGTACAGCATCCATGTCCAACGAGCATCAAGGTGGACATAACGAGCCGCTACGTCAAATGGCACTACATCAATGATCTTGCCTAACTTACCTTCTCGGAAGTAAGCGTTGTGCTTGTCGTAGTTCTGTTGAATAAGGCTCTCTAATGAGTAAGACATCATGTTCTCATTAATGGCGTGTTGTAGGAGCATGGTGTCACGGTATGGACCATCAGGTACGGTGCCGTAATACTTGCTTAAGGAGCGAGCGTCAAACTTTACGTTGTGCCCTACTTTAATAAGGTCACTAAAAAACAGCGGACGCAATATCTCTAGTACAACAGAACGAGACAGTTGTTCAGGTACTGGTGAGTACTGCGCTGGAATGTGATACTTGGCTTTAGCGGTGGACTCTTGACCGTTCTTAAGTACTTTGCGGTAGCCCTCTGGTGGAACGGTAGAACCGTCACCAACCTCTTCAGGCACCACAATGACACCACGGCTGTGTCCCATAGGGATTGCCCATGATTGACCTTTGGTAGCAAGACCAATCCAAAAGACTTCGTTGCGCAAAGGATCAAGCGCCAGCATCTTGCGGTAATCGTCTTCTATCTTCTCTCGTGCTTTACGAGCAATGTCAGGTGAAGCGCTCTTTAGTTTTGAAACGTGCGCTTTCCATTCCTTTTCAATGTGTTCAAGAAGGTCGGGATGGCGATCAAGGACTCCACGGGTTTCAAGGTCAAATGCAAAAGCACCAACACCTTGGATAATGGAGACGATTTCATGTAGTTCTTTGGTGGTAGTAACAACACGGGGCGATGGGCGCCCCGTGTCATTATCTTTAATTGTGGTCACGGCTTAGTTGTTAAAGCCGAGTTCTTCTGATGCGATTTGCACCAAGTCACGCTTGGAAGGCACCTGAATGATGTCTTCGGTGTATGCAGTTTCTTCAAACTCTGCAAGTTGATCTGGAGTAAGTGCGGACAAGCCCCACTCTTCAAGATCTGATGCCTTGACCATCTGAAGCAAGGTGGACGATGTTGCGCCCTTACCTGTGCGTGAGATAGCCCAGTAGTGCTTGTCCAATGGACCAGTGCGGTCTGAGTTGTGGAAGTTCTTCAATTGGTCAATCACTCGTGGACCAACTTCAAGTGAACGAAGCGCTGGCTCCTCACCTTCGGTCAAGAGAGCAACGTTGAAGTTGTGGCGCTTGGATGGACGGTTGCCTGCTTTGCAAAGTGGGCAATCTTCACCAATGCAAACAAATGACTTTTGACCTGAGCGCTCAAGCCAGTGCTGACCATACGAAGCGTACGGAGCATCACCGATGAAGCGGATGATCTGAGTGTCTTCGGTCAACTTAAGGCGAACAGCGTAGTCACTGTTTCCTGTCTTTACTGAGTCAACACCGCTCCAACCACTGCGAACAACACGGCGTACCTTTGGGGAGGAGTCACCGTCTTCTTCAAGGACAATTGCTGGGCGTGGGTTGCGTGTAATTTCTACATTCCCACTTGCTTGTGCTGGCTTCTTACGAGCGACTGGTTGAAATTCCTGCTCGTCGTCTTCAAATTCATTGAATGGCATCGTTTTTCCTTCGTGTGTTTATTTTGGATAATTGTTTCTTACGTGATTTCTAAATAAGTCCCATTGAGGACTTGTAGTGTTGAGGCGAAACTGCTCCAACGCTGCAAGTAGGAACTCTACCTGTTCAAGGCTGTATAACCTACGTCCTTGGACACTTTTATCAGGAATTTGTATGCCCCTTGGTTTAGGCGTACGGTACGTGGCTTTTGGTATCCAACCACGTGATTCCCACATGCGAAGCGTAACGGGACGGCGTCCCAATGCTTTCGCAAGTTCACCAATGCTGAAGAACAACTTATCTTCACCATTGACTTTAAAACTCTTTCCCTTAGCACCGTTAAGTCGGTCGTTGATACCAAGATCAACAGTGCGTTTGGTTGACGGTCTGTTTTTAGGCGCACGCTTACCAGGGAAGTCAGGCAAGTCGCCAAACATCTCCATGGCTTTGTCGCTCATGCTTTAAATGCCCACGTTTCTTTTTCAGTGTAGAAACCACTGACAGTATCCATGTGCTCTTTGTGTTCCCAAGCAAGGCGTAGCAAGTTGGCTTCGCTAGTTACCTCTACTACTTCCTTTACTTCGTCCCACAAGCCGTTTGCTTTGGCCCATGCTTCAGCAGAAGCGACATCAAAGGAGCGAGCAACACGGCGCTCACGCTTAAGTTCATAAGAACCAACTTTCAACCACTGGTGTCCTTTATCATCGGCGTAGCCAAAAACAGTGACAGCCTCGGTCAATTGTTTTTTCATTTCGTTGTGGCGCTTCTCCAGAATTTCAAGTGTCTCTTTGGACTTCTTGAATTCTTCTGCAAGACGCTCCAAGTGGACTTCATCAAAGTTCTCAATGATTGAGTCTTGTGGTTTTTCTCTCTTTACTGATGCCATGTTTATACCTCCGAGTTTGATAAGAAGTCAGACAGAGTACCAATGGTTAGTTCGTACTTTCCCTGACTGTCGTAGTTTCCATCAATGAAGGCTTCGTTGATACCACGCTTCTGTTGAAGCATTTCGTATTGACGTTCCTCTATTGATCCCTTCATAACGAAGGAGGCAACTGTAACATGGGGGTGTACTGAAGACAACCTGATAATTCTGGCTTCTCTCTGATCCAGTTTCCCAGCGCTCCATGGCAGGTCGTACGAGATCAAATAGTTGGCATTAGGCAAGTCCACGCCGTACCCACCAGCGTCTGAGGATAGGAACAGGCGGGTATGGGGGTCAGTGGCAAACTGTTGTTTGGCGGCGTCTCGCTCTTCGGCAGTCATGCCTCCCATGAACAGCACACTGTTGGTTGTTGGTGCCATAGCGTCTTGTATGAGTTTAAGGTTTCGTTTAAAGAATGAAAAAAGAACAACCTTGCTTGTGGTGTCGCTATCCAGAATGTTCTTGATGTATTCCATAACTGACTCTAACTTTGGTGACTTTGCGGTCTCACTCAGCCAACCTAGTTTTATGATGTTGTCTGCGTAAAGGCTTCCTGTACTCCCACCAGTAGTTCGGTAGTTGTGGGCAGACTCGTACACAAGAGATGGGTTGTCACAAAGCATACGAAGAATAGTGAGGCGTGACATTATCTGCCCTTGTGCCTCACCGCCCTTGTCTCCGCCGTTGTAGTGCGACCATAGGTCAAAGCCACGTCCATGCTGACTAATAGCGTTCTGTATTTCTTTGACTAGGTCTTTAGTAATTGCACGGTATGCGTTGGCACCAGCAGTATCAAACACAACAGGTACAAGTTGATGGATGACTTTGGGCAACTGATCAGCAATGTCGGCACGGGTCTTGCGCACCATTACTTCGGTCAGGCTCTCTTGCAGGCTCTTCAAGTTGCGGTAGCGAACTGGCTTACCAAAATGGTCTCGTTGAATGAAGGTGCGGTCAAAGATGTCAAAGCGTCCAAGAACAGTTTTGTCAACAAACTCCATGATAGAGAACAATTCTTCTGGCTTGTTCTCAATAGGTTGACCAGTAAGTGCAAAACGGTAATGGCACTTGGAACCAAGACGCTTGAGCAACTTAGAACGCTTTGCTCTTGGTGATTTAATGATGGTGGCTTCGTCAATAACCATGGCGTCACAGTTCAGCGATAAATACTCCTTCTCATCGTTGACCAACATCTCTGGGTTAACAATGACATACCTACACATCCTTGCCATGCGCCATAGGTTTGCACGGGCGGCTTTAGAACCGTCAATGACAATTGCTTTAGAGTCTGTGAACTTCTTAATTTCACGAAGCCATTGAAACTTCAAAGATGACGGAACAACAATTGCTACACGATCAATCTCTTTGTTATCAAATAGGTTCTCTAAGGTAGACAGCGTTGTTGGTGTTTTACCAGCGCCCATCACCATGGCAAGAAGCATCTGACCACGGTCAGTCATGCGCTCCATTGCTTCTTGTTGGAACGGATAAAGAGTTCCTTTAAAGGTCACGTCATCCACCATGGCAATACAGACGCATTGCCAATTGCGTAGCCCACTTCATCGTCTGTCATGTCGCCAATATCTTTTGCATCTGTTCGTGAATAATCTAACCAAAAGATACCACTGCGGAAGCGTGGGAGTGTCTTAAACAAAGTCTTTGCTGATTCAGTTCCTGCTTTATCGTGATCCATTGCGATTATCACACGATCTGCAACATTAACCAATATGTTGATTTGTTCTTTGCTTACATGTGCGCCGAACGTGGCGAGTGCTTGCATACCCCCGAATGCTGACGCAAACCTCACCACGTCCAGCGGTGATTCAACAAGAACGGCAGTGCGTGACTGGAAACGCTCAATGCCAAAGAGAGTGCTACTTTTCTTAACACCCGCAGGTTCGTTGTTGAAATAACCTGGACCCTTTTCTTGCCATCCCATTAGTTCTCCAAGTGGAGAGACAATAGGAATAACCCATGCATGTTTACGCACATTCCATTTGATTCCGTGCGCTATTGCGACATCAGGATCAAGGTTGCGTTTAACGATCTCATGTAGTGGGGCGTGTTCATAACGACTATACGAAACCCAGTCAACCTCTGGTTTGTATTCAACACGCTCTGGAGCAGTAAGCCGATTGATACCTGTCTCAATCAACAACTGATTAACAGCAGAAACGCTGTCAGGGTTACCTGTTAGTTCTGATACAAGTGAAGCAAGTGTGCCCTTCCCTCCACATGAGTGACAGATCCATAAACCTGTTTCTGCGTTCATAGACCATGATGGCGAACCATCTGCACGTCCTGTGCGCTTCTCGTGTACTGGACAACATCCTGAAATCTCTCGTCCGTTTGATCGGCGTACATCTACGCCAAGTTCTAAAAGAACGCTGTGTAAATCAGTAGTACCAGTTGTCATTGTCGCCTGTGTCATGTTCATCTACCTCCGTGAAATTCATTGTGTCCCAATCCCATTTGATTCGTACTTCACCTTTCGGGGATGAACGGGACAAAATTACTCTGATGATTGCTTGGTTGTCTACATCGGGATCTGACTCAACACCAAGCACAAGGTCTGAGTCTTGTGCGAATGATGAGGTGTACCCAATTGCTTCAGCAGTAATTTGACGTGACTTCTTGTTACCAAGTTTCCACGACAAGACTTGCGTTGTCCCGATGATAGGGATGTCAAAGCGTTGTGCCAACCTCTTTAATGCTCGTGTGATATTTGTCAATGCTTGAGGTGAACCTTTTGGTTCTCCGTTCTCATCATCCATCAAGTACACACCGTCAACGATGAGCAGTCGTGGTCGGTGTTGTTGCACCTTTCCAGCGAGTGCGCTCACAGTTGTTAATGAGTGTGCGTCTTCAGTCATAACAAAAGGTTGCATGTTCTTACGAAGACTCAGCGCTTTACTCAACTTTTCCATGTCACTAGCAGTCAAGTCACCTCGGATGATTCGTGTATGTGGGATACCTGAAATGATGGCGTCATAACGAGCCGCTTGTTCTTCAATACTCATTTCAAATGAAACATACATTGGCGTGATGCCGTGGTTGTGAGCCGCATCAGCCATGATCAAGGTCATTAATGATTTACCTTTTTTCGCTTCACCAACGAATGTAACCAATTGCTGAGGCCGAAGACCAGCAGTGATCCGATCAAGACCCAAGAAGCCTGTCGGAATGCCACGAAGACCGTTCGGGGTGTTACGCATTTCTTCATACTTTGCTAACCGTCCTTCCCACGATTGCGTGAGGTCTACGTCTCGTAGGCGTGCAACCTCTACTGATGCTTTTTGTAAACCTTCTGACAGTTTGTTGAATGCTTCTTCTGTCTCGTTGTTGTTAAGCGCTGGTAGCGCTGAGGTAATTGCTTGCACCAAGTGCTGTTGTTTGTAAGCAATGTAGATCTCATCAATGAGAGCCTGGAATGGTTCGTTCTCAGCATTAAGCAAGCGGACGTCTGCGTACTCTTGTTTGAATGCACGAGCCGTTGGAATGGTGCTGTACTCACGCCAGTAGTTAAGAACCCACAGCCAGATGTCAGACCATTCTCCACTGAAGTGCTCTGGTCGTATACCCGCATCAATCACCTCAGTGAGGTCAGCGGTTTGGATTACCTTGCTGATTAAGAGATGTTCTGTTGATGCCATTAGAGAACCCAAGCGCTAGTAGGAGGTGTAACTGTTGCACGCATTCCAAGCACTGATGCCTGTTCTTTGTGCGGAACGAAGATTGTACGGATTGCTCGCTTGAATCGCAAGTCATATTCCAAATCTTCTACCGCTTTGTAATAAATCACAGGAACAGAAATATCTTTGCGAAATAAGAACTGTTCAATTGCAGGTACAGCATCAGGATGCAAAAACGTAAACACTTCTGCTCCGATACCTAAACGGTTGGTCGTGTCGTAAAGTGCTTTCAATGGCATGTCATTTGGTTTCCACAACTCAATAACACGATCCCAATTGTTGCGTGCTTGATACAACGACTTACCAATTGATTTGATACCAGATGGTGGAGTGGCTAGTAGATCCTCAAACACAACTCCAAAGCCAATGTAATCGTAAGACTGAATGTCATTACCGAGCATTAGTCCCTCGTCCTGTAGTCTTCGCCAGTTACACCAACCATAAAGCATGACTGCTTGATGATGGAGTGAACACGTGGACTGTAGATCGCTGGGAGTTTGTCGGGAATGATCTCAGTTGTAAAAATTGTTGGCAACTGCATTTCGTAACGAGACTCAATCATGTTTGACACAGTCTTTGCCATGTACTCAGTTAAGCGGTCAGCATTCAAGTTGTCAATCACGACAATGTCATAAACACGGCGCATGTACTTAAGTAAGTTTGGGTCACCGTACATCTCAGGAAGTTCGCCATCGTTGTTTCGTGAATCATGCACCATCTCAGTGAAAATGTCATACGACAAGAACAAACCGCTTAATGGTTTTGTTGAAATGATTTTGTTCAAAGCAGAAACTGCCATGTGTGTTTTACCAAGACCAGTTTTACCGTAGATGTACAAACCCATCCCATCTTCCATGCGCTTGTCAATGTTTGACGTCCACTTCTCTACAGCACTTTGGAATGCTGGAGAACCTTGCTCTTCGTCATAGTTATCAAACGTGCAGTTCTTATAGCGAGGTGGTACACGAAGGTTGCGTACTCGTTCTTCAACTGGACGATTGCGCCAGTACTTGTTGCTCTTCCATTCAGTCATAGGAGTTACGGCTCATTTCTTGGATGCGGGGGTATGCATGATACAACCCTTGTCTGAAAAATGCATTGCGTAATCTTCTGGTCGCATGAAATAAGTACCGCAACCTAAACAGCGAACCGCCAATAGTTTTTTAGTCTCCGATGAGACGGGGGTCAATGGAGGTGGTGGTTGGTTCAACATCGTTATTTGTCCTTTGCTGTTTTGCGTACTTATCTAAATTCGCAAGGAACGCCCTCCATGGTGCCACCTCTACTGGCAATGGTCGGCGTGTTATGTCCTTTACGAAGTCTTTGATCATCTCACGAATCTGATCGTTTGTAAAGCCATTCTCGGTCAGTCTCTTAAACCCTTTCATCATGGCAGGGCCATTAATCGGAGCGGTGATTCTTAGCGTGGTCTCGGCAGGGAGACTGTCACGGAAGAATCGCAGTAGAGACCCTCGGGAGTCTAGGCGCATCTGTTTTGGAGCAGGTTCCTTTTTGTCGGTGTCTTCGCCTAAGCCGACTCCCCAGTCGTCAGAATGTTTCTTCATCCACCAACCTCTGATCTACTTTTGTTGAATTTTTCCCTTTCTTGATTTTCTTACTCTTGATAGTTACTCTTGATTGGGTGTCACCCGTGACACTACTAGTGGTGTCACCCGTGACACTACCTAGTGTCTCCACAGACACTACTAGGGGTGACTCGTGTGACACTAGTGGGTTGTTAAAGTTGACGTAGTAGCGGTTCGTCAGATTCTTGTTATTGCGGGTCACACGGTGTTGTTTAACGATTAAACCAATCTCCTCCAGTCGCTTCATTGACCGAATTACGGTTCGGCGGTCACAGCCCAACTGGTCAGCAATGTGCTGGTACGAGGTTGTTAATTCCTGCGTATCTGGGTGCAGGTACTGGAGCATGTGGTTCAGTACTGCGTGAGAGATGTAGTCCGTAGCGATGTAGGGAAGCACCCATCTCGGGACAGGTAAAAAGGGTCCACTCAACTTATTATTTCTTGCCATATTGCTCCTCAGGTTGTTATCTAGGGTCGCCATGCTACACTCTCGCCAGCGCTTTCAGCACTTCCCTGATCGGGTGCTAAAGTGTTTATAGTGTTGGGAGGAGGGCGACCTCCTCAGGACGACAGAGTGGGGGCTTTCCCTCCTTTCTCCCCCACCCGTGTTAACGGCTCTCCTCCCAACCGCTAAACTTGTTTCATGGCATCTAAAAAAGAAGTATGGGACAAACCCAACCCTAAAAAGAAGTCAACTAAGTTGACTCCTGAACAAAAGTCAGAAGCAAAGGCTCGTGCAAAAGCCGCAGGTCGTCCGTATCCAAACCTTGTTGACAACATGGCTGTCAGTAAGAAAGGTAAAAAATAATGGGACGTAACAATAAAGATTTCTTAACTGGGCATGGTTTAAGTTCATTAGAACAACACGCCGCTGTAATGCGTGCATCGGCAGTTCCTGCTTCTGATTTTGAAGGCACCTATGAAAGTGCAGGAACATACACATCTCCTGGAGCACAGCGCCTAGCAAAAGTAGCATGGGAGTCTCGCATGCGTAGAGAAATGCCTGAAGAAGGTAAAGAGAAGTTTATTTGGAGTCAGGAGGACTAATGGCTGAAAGTAAGAAAGATCCACGTCTGGCCCGTGCTGGTGTATCTGGTTTTAATAAACCAAAAGCAACACCAGACCATCCGACTAAGTCACACATCGTTGTTGCTAAAGAAGGCGACCAAGTAAAGACCATCCGCTTCGGACAACAAGGCGTTAAAGGTTCACCTGATG
>JACCDX011087589.1_pt1 | contig 17640 bp, 25 predicted proteins | sample 7449681 | NCBI WGS metagenome assembly JACCDX01 (sample SAMN15323450, study PRJNA562643) | freshwater metagenome | isolation source: river surface water | place: USA:Blue River Watershed | collected 2017-08-18
ACTAAAATGTCGCCGAGAACACGACCACCAAACTTGTCCCATCCATATAGAGTTGCTTGAAACTTTCCACCTTGAGCGGCTGCGGTGGCAATTGCATTTTTAGTGAAAGCGGAAGCGGCTTCTCCTCTTTGGGCTTCGCTAGGACATTGTGCTCTGTGTCCTTTTTCTGGGGTGTCAACTCCGTAGACTCTAACAGCCAGTTCTGGTTTAAGTGGTGCTGGTAGAAAGGGTGCGGCGATCACAACTGTGTCGCCGTCACTCACTCTTAGGATTTGTGCATCGTATGTAACACCTTTTGGTGCTTTCTGTGCAAATGCTAGCACGGGAACGGCTAACAATAATAATAAAAACTTCTTCATAAACTATCCTTATAATGAATTTATTTATACGGCTTTTTCGGTAAATTCTGCCTTAGACCAATTTAAAAGATATTTGGCTTTCCAATGATTTTGATCAAATCCAGAGAGCGATTCCCATTGTATTCGTTGATTCCAAACATTACGGGCAGCATCACGCCAATCTGTATGTCTGACTGCATATTCAAAACAAATCATGCGATTTCTAAATTGATCGTAATCATAGTGGTCGTATTCTACATGAAGGACTTCAAACACTGTTCCGTCTATAACAGCATCTAAGGCAAAATCAAAACCCCATTTACGTTTAGTTCTTAACAGATAATCTGCTGTAGGGATATCTGCTTTTAACTTTTTGAGTTGTTCTTCGGCATCGCCTTCATAATTACATCTACATAAAAACATAGAATGATCTAATATTAATCCTAAATTTTTATCTTCTAATTCAAACCAAGGTTCTTGCCAACAGTGGTGATTTAATATAGGATAGTTAATTGGTAGGTTCATTGCAGAGTAAAACTTTTGCTCTGCACGATTTAATTCAAACCCGTCTTTGTCGTAGTATTGAAAATCGTCTGCTTCTACTTCTGTAGCTTTTGTACAAACAGGACTAGACATCAGGGTAATTTGATGTCTGCGAAACATTATTCGTCTCTAGGTTCTGCTTGGCAGTGTACACAAGCGCACTCTGGACAGTGGTCGCAGGTTTCATCTATGCAACTATGGCCGCAGTGTGCAGGATGTCCGCAGTGATTACACTTAAATTCAAATTGTTCTGTCTTTGTCATCTAACGCTCCTCCAGTGACCCACGCTGTACAACTACGGTTGCCAGCGCATTTAAAATGTAAAAAATTACAATAACCCAAATCTGCTTTGTGTATTGTGGCCATACCGTCGGCATTCTTCTCATCGCCTTTGATACCGTCTTCAATACAAGACCACATCTTATCTGAAACATCAAAGGCAGCACAGTTACCGCACAGCATAGTCTTGGCGGTCTTTTCTGTGATGCCCCAACGCTTGGCAGCATCCTTCCAATATGATTCTGGAGCATCTGGATTGGCAGGACCATAGTGATATTCGTCTATGGCCTTTTGTCTATTTTTTAAATTAGTGTCAATGTCATATGTTGCGACGGGACAACCTTTGTTGGCTGCTTCTACGATATTAATATACTTACGATACATTATCTTACCTCAAGCCAGTTGATGCTGGCAAATGCTGCCTTGTTGGCAACCACTGCGGCTATCTCTACTGTGAGTATGTCCGAAACTGTGCCCATACCGGTCCTACCTAATTGATTAGTGCTTCTATCGTCAAACTTGATAGCAATACCCTGCTGATAGGTTCCAATGAATCCTGTTTTTAATATTCTACCGTTAGTAGCGGCAGTAGCACTAGCATCATACTCAACAAATCCTTCGTCGCTGACAGATTGCCAACTTGCTCCTGTAAGCACGGAGTTTAGTGTTAGTCTATAAAAAATCTGTGTATTGTCCAAGGTCGCTGCCTGTAGATCGAAAGGTAGGACAACACCCTGTAGTCTGGTGTTTTTTAATCTAATGCTTAGGATAGGATAGAATGTGTTTGCGCTGGCCATTGTCCTGCCAGTAATAGGGCTGTTAGCATTAGACTCAACACCCAAAGGTCCCACATCGCCTTCAATCAATGCACTGAAAGATCCTGTATAGAATGTATGTGTGCCTGCGGTGCCTGCAACATTGGTCAGTTCTGCTCTAACAGGTAAGAAAGGCGGTGAGCTCCAAGGCTGTGCCGAACGGTTAGCGTGATTAAATTGATGTACGGCATAGGCATTGTTATTGATGATGAACTTGAACTCTACTTGTCCAGCACCATACCACTCATACTCTATGACCATTAGATGTATTTTAGTGGAGTCTGCTGTGATGCCACTGGGACCTGTACCGTCTAACTTATCTACATTCCAATCAGCACGAGCCACACGCTCTTCTACTAGGCCTTCGGCAGTATTTCTACGGCACACAACATAGTAAGTGCCATCACCGCCATCTTCAAAGTACGCACCATTATAGTCATCAAATAGACCATAGCGTCTGCGTATGCCTGTAGCAGGTGTGCCAAAGATCACGCTCATAGATATTTCGTTTTGGCGACCTGGAATGTATCGTTGAACACGGCGTGTCTGTCTAACAACTTGATCACCTGCTGTACCGCCTACAGTCATTTCAATCATACCCATATAGGTATTCACTGTGCTGGATGCTGTGCCTGTAAGTTCTTCGTCCCAGATGTCAGTGTCTTTGGTATACTGATAACTGTTGAAACTAGCAATCTCGTAGGGAGAAACTTTTACACGATTCTTTGAAGTATGTTGTACTGTAGTGTCGTCTATACGTACAATTGGTCGACCGTAAGGATCATAGTCCATAGCCATGGTGAGGTCATTGGTGTTTGGCTCAAAGCTATGAAAATAATTAGTACTGTTGGGATGTAAATTAGACATCTATTATGTACCTGTGGTCCAAGGACGTCCTTGAACAAGACCTCCTACGTTTGGGTTATCTACAATACCATTGTCGTCGTACTGTGTTGGTAGTTGGGTTATGTCGTAGGTTGCTCTAGGGTTACCGTCGGCTGCTCTGTCAGCTGCTGCTAAATCTAATTTTGCTTTTTGTCTTAGCTCTTTTGTAGCTAAGGTTGAAATTCCGTTCGCTGCCATTAGTTGCTCCCATGAACTCTAACACTATTACCTCTAATGTCATCTATGTGCTTAGGCTTGTTTGGACCACCGCCTGCTGCTGTAGTTACAGCTTCTATTCCTGCGTATTCTTCTTTTGGAGTGTTAGAATACTCTGTGGTTTCGCCTTGATCTTTTAAGTCAACGATCTGTCTAAATCTACGAATGTCGTCATCGTAGAACTGTTCGTTAGGGACTTCCTCATCTGGTCGAGGAATATTCTTTCCGTCGATGACGTCTAGTATTCCTCTAATCAACTCTGTGATTCTCATTTTATACCGCCTAGTTGTTTGATTCGAGCAAGCTCGTCTACACTTTCAGCATACTTGTTAGCCTTCATGTAATCTCTAGCGGTATCTAAGTAATCCATAGCTTTGACAATCTTAGCCTGTACCCACTCTGGTAAGTTTTCGTCTGCATGAATAATACTGTATAATTCTTTAGCAGCATCATTAATAGTGCGTAGATCGTCTTTGGCCATATCGCCTTCACGATCATATTCGCCTTGGTTGTAATCTGCTTCAGGATCTTCGGGTCCGTGGTCTTCGTTAGTTTTACCTTGGCCTTTCATAAACTGAACAATGTCGTTGTAATTGCCCATAGTAACTGGACCATTTTTGCTCATCTTAATTACAATTTCTGCAACATCGTGAATGTCTGCATCGTCCTTGATTTCTTCTCTAGAAAGTTCTAGTAATCTAATAAACAAGGGTACGTCTAGTTTTACAATATCTGCCATAATAAATTCCTCAGTTATATATTTATTGCTTAAATATGGATACTATGATAAACAAAGAACCTTTCAAACAGCTTATACTAGACCTAAAAAACTCTGGCAAATACCGCATTTTTAACGATATTGTGCGCGAACGCGGAGAATTTCCGAAAGCAATTTGGTATGGGCCATACAACATTAAAACTATAGTTAATTGGTGCAGTAATGATTACTTGGGCATGGGTCAGCATAAAGTAGTGCTAGATGCTATGCACACTGCTTTAGATCAAACAGGAGCAGGATCGGGAGGTACTCGCAACATTGGCGGGCACAGCCACTACCATGTAGCATTAGAGTACGAGCTAGCTATGTTGCACAATAAAGCCAAAGCTCTGTTATTCAGTTCAGCTTATGTTGCTAACGAGTGGACTATAATTGCTCTTAGTAAAATTGTTAAGAATATTCAGTTCATTTCTGATTCAAACAATCATAACAGTTTGATTGTAGGTATACAACATAGCAGAGCACCTAAGCAAGTATTTGAACATAATAACTTACAAGACTTAGAAGATAAGTTAGCCGCTAGTAGACTAGCAGGGTTTATTCCATGTATTGTGTTTGAAAGTGTTTACTCAATGGACGGAGATGTTAGTCCTATTAAAGATATCTGCGACTTGGCTGACAAGTACCAAGCAATTACTTACATAGATGAAGTTCACGCAGTTGGCTTATACGGAACACACGGTGGCGGCAAAGTAGAAGAACTAGGCTTAGAAAGCCGCATTGATATAATCAATGGTACATTGGGAAAGGCGTTTGGAGTGCAGGGCGGTTACATTGCTGCCGATGCAGATGTTATTGATGCTATCCGTAGTGTGGCTGCTGGATTTATTTTTACAACTAGTATGAGTCCTGTAACCTGTGCTGGTGCTTTAGCTGCTGTTAAGTTCTTAAAGGAACACAACGAAGTTAGAGTTCAGCATCAAACCAGAGCAACAAAGTTGAAACAGTTGTTAGTAGAGAATGGCTTACCTTATATGGAATGTTCTACTACACACATTGTACCTGTGCTAGTAGGAGATGCTAAGAAGTGTAAAGCTATGAGCGATAGATTATTAAACGAACACAACATTTATGTTCAGCCAATTAACTATCCTACGGTGCCAGAGGGAACAGAACGATTACGCTTTGCTCCAACTCCGTTTCACGATGATGCAATGATGAGCGACTTAATTGTTGCTCTTAAAGAAGTTTTTAGTAACGCAGGTTAGACTTAAGATATTCTATGTATTGAGGAATTCCTTCCTCAATGCCTAGGAATGAAGCAACATCTACTCCAGCTGCCTTTAGACTAGATACATCTGCTACAGTATCTGTTTGATATTGTGCTTTTAAATCAGGCGGCATTTCAATAAAGTTTTTATTTCCTTTCTTCATTGTAGAACAAACAATGTTTGCTACAGTTTCAAAGTCTTTATTTTGTCCTGTGCCTAGATCATAAACTCCGGGTTGATAATTTTCCATAAAGTGGTAGATAGTTTTGCAAACGTCCTCTACCCATATAAAGTCTCTACGATAAAGTCTACTGTCTTTAAAAATGTTTAATTGGTTAGTTTCTTTAACTTGGTTGTGCCAATGAAATATTGTACTGGCCATTCTACCCTTGTGGTATTCGTTTGGTCCATAAACATTAAAGAATCTTAATGCAACACCATTTATTTCACGTTCGCTAGTTTGTTTGCTAAATGCATACAGGTTCAGTGGCCCGCTGCTATTTCCGTAAACTGCTGCTGAACTAGAAAATATAAACGGAATGTCGTGTTCAGTACAGAACTGATTCCAAAGTCTAGTGCTGTAAACATTAGTTTCGTAGATGCTGCGCCAATTCTGTTCTAAGGTATTTGAGTTAGCCCCTAGATGAATTACACAGTCTATGCCTTCTGGATCTGAAATAATCTCGTCAGCAGAGTGAATACTAATGTACTGTTTGTTTCCTATGTTTAGAAACTGTTCGGGCAGGGGCATGTCGTCAAACAATACAACATCATCTCTACCCATTTTGTTTAGGTAGCCTAACATTACACTACCAATAAAGCCTGCGGCTCCTGTTAATACAATCATTCTAATTCTTCCCAAGTTGGTGCATAAACGCCAAAGTGTTGTACAGTTACACTGGCTGCTCGAATAGCATACGGAATTGATTTAGCAATATCTCGTTGCGTTAAGTATTCTGAAACTAAAGCTGCTAGGAAAGTATCTCCTGCACCTGTTACATCTGAAACTTCTACATAAGGTGCAGAAAACTCTAGTTCGTGATGTGGAACACGAGCACCTTTAGATCCCAGTGTAACAATAAGTCCTGTACACTCTGATTTAATTTTACTATACTCTAGTTCGTTAATTTTAACCCAAGCGCCTTGCATACGCTCTAAGTCTGTTTTCTTTGTGTCCACAAACACAGGCAATCTTGTTTCGATCATCTCTTCAATCAACTCATAGGACACAGTACCTTTAGCATAGTCGCTGATAACAATAGCATCATAGATTGGCGGGATCTGTGTTTCAAAAACTATAGGCTCTGATGTGAGATCGTTGTCTATTCTAACAATCTGTTGCTTGCTTCTGATGTCAACGAGTCTAGTTTTGGTCGAAGTTTGTCCGTGCAAATAATGTACTTCACAGCCCAGTGCTTCTAAGTTGCGAGCAACGTTACCAGCCATGCCAGGCTTTCGTTCTTCGTGGCTAAATTTAAACACAGGTACAGGCGCTTCTGGACTAATGCGATCAACTGTACCGTATTGGTACACATCTACACAATCATCCCCGATTAATAATATCCTGTATTTTTCCTGTTGTTGAGTATTTTTCAAGTCTGTCATAAAATATAATCTTTTTACAATAGGCCGAACCAATGATTGGTTTGCCTTTGTAATCACTGCCTTTAACCATTACATCCGGATCGTAATCCTTGATATAATTTTCTAACTCTTGATCGGTATCGAATATATCTACCCGATCAACTGCTTTAAGAGCAAAAAGGAAACAGGCACGTTCGTATTCAGAATGAATAGGCCGTGTGTCTCCTTTTAACTCTTTTACTCTTCGATCACTGTCTATAAGAACATATACGTAAGAGTTAGGTATTGATCTTGCATATTCCAATAATCGTAAGTGTCCAAGGTGTAAAATGTCAAAAGTTCCATTTACAATGACCTTTGTCACGGAAGGCTCTCCACAAACTGCTCTAGGTTATCGAATATTAAAGTTCTAGCTTTAATCTTACGATAGGTAAACTTCTGTAACTCTTTTTCAGTTTCAAGTCCGTAGCCAGTGCGAACAAGAACAGGTTTTGCTCCCATGTTCATTGCTGCTTTAAGATCTTTCATCTTATCGCCTACGTAGTATCCTTCTTTAAACTTAATGTCTTTATGTTCTGCTTCACAGCGTTTGAACATACCAGTATTAGGTTTAGCATATGGATCCTCTTTGCGACTGCTAGCTGAATAATACAGTGCATCAATACTAAAACAGCCCGCAGCGCCTAACAGTTCAAACATATGATCATGTACCTTGTCAACGTCCTCCATTGAATAGATGCCTTTTTCAATTCCACCTTGATCTGTTATGATTGCAATCTTATAACCTTTACGTCTCAGTGTTGCAATAGCATCAATGCTTCCTGGAATAGGATCAAAGTCTTCAACTTTGTAACAGTATGTGCCTAGGTCGCGATTTATAACACCGTCGCGATCTAAGCCCACAATACACTTAGTTCTAAACTCTCCGCCGCCCCAAGATATCTTAGGCTGGTTTTGATTCTGTGGTTGCATGTTGGCTATCTCCGGGAATAATTCTATAATTGTCTTCTACTGAATCAGGAGTGCTAACTTCAAACAGCATTGAGTTTGGCTGCATGGCAATTACCTGATGTGGTAACATTGGCGGGTTATGCCAAACGTCGCCTTCGTTTAAAATCTTTTCATGGTACTGTGCAGTTTTAGTATCGCACCAGATTAGTTTGAATTGTCCTGCATTGACAAACCAAGTTTCGTCTTTTTCTTTGTGAAAGTGCATACTAAACTTAGCGCCAACCTTTTCAAATACTAAAATTTTACCTGCGTATTTTTCGTTAGTGGCCCAAATAATTTCGTAGCCCCAACCCTTATCTACTTTACCTGTTAATCTTTGTGTCATGGTCGCTTCTCAATGATTTTGTCAGCAAGGCCGTATTCAACTGCTTCGGCTGCTGAAAGGAATGTGTCAAACTTCATAGTTTCAAACAGTTCCTCGTAGGTCTTGCCCACTGTATTGTGTTTTACATACAACTGTGTAAGACGTTCGTTAACACGTTTGCTTTCTTCAAATGCACGTTTAGCATCTTCAAACTGTAAATCCTGTACATGAACAGAGCCACGGGTGCCCGGAGTACCTGAGCTAACACGATGGATCATTGTACGGCTTTCGGGTAGAACAAATCTCTTGCCCTTTGCACCAGCCTGAGCAAGGAAACTACCCATAGAACAGGCCTGTCCCATAACATAGGTTGCCACGTCACACTTAATGAATTGCATAGTATCGTAAATGGCCAACCCCGCTGTAACTGCTCCGCCTGGGCTGTTAATAAACAAGTTGATGTCCTTGTCTGGGTTCTCGCTTTCCAAAAACAATAGTTGAGCTACGATTAGGTTAGCCATTCCGTCCTCTACTGGACCGTTGAGCATGATGATTCGCTCTTTGAGCAGTCGGCTGTAGATGTCATAGGCACGTTCGCCTTTGCTTGTAGATTCAACTACCATTGGTACTAGATTCATATAAGTCCTTTGTATTAAATTGAAAAAAGTTTCACTGTGTTGTGTATTTTATACGAAATTAGGTTGATTTGCAAGTAATCTGAGTATATAATATGCAAATGGTTAAATATTACTTTGTAGGAAAGTAAAGAACAAAATGAGCACACTATTACTGAACGCAGACATGCAACCTGTTAGCCTGCTACCGCTATCCGTGGTAGATTGGCAAGAGGCCATTCGCTATCTCGTTCTGGATAAGGTCGAGGTACTAGAGTGGCATGACGAATGGGTAGTTCACTCTGCCCGTTGGAGTACTCGCGTGCCTGCTGTTATTATGCTCAAGGAATACCAAAAGCCAAAAAGCACAATGCGGTTGAGCAAGCGAAACATCTTCTTGAGGGATGAGTACGTCTGCCAATACTGCGGAGTTGATGTCAACGACTCGTCTGCTACTTTGGACCACGTACACCCTGTAAGTGCTGGTGGAAAGACCACTTGGGAAAACTCTACGACTGCCTGCAAGCCTTGTAACTACAGGAAGGCAGCTCATATTGGTAAGATGAAACCAAAAAACACTCCATACAAGCCCCACTTTTGGGACCTTGTAGAAAAGCGTAAAAAGCGTGGTTTCCACTTACAACACCCAAGCTGGGAAAACTACTTAGGTTGACATAAACGTCATTTGGCTGTATAATATAGTTTGTTAGCACACAAACTGTAAGGATTTTTATGGCTAGAATGATGGTATATGCTTGGTTTGACAAGGGTCACGAACTTCAAGAAACGAAGTTCGGTGACCACTTTGTCAGCAGAGACTGCACAGAACAAGAAGCCGTAGAAGATACACTAAACTATATGCGTACCCAATTCCCTCGCAGGGGAAGGTACTTCGACGGCGATGCTGTCTTGAAACGAGTTTGGGACGTCAGTGCTATTGCAAAGAAAGCAAAAAAGTTTTATGAGCGTAGTCACATAGACGATTACATTCGAGACGAAGCTATTGGACGCCCCGGCAAGCAAGGTAAAGAATTCCATGCTTTGGACTTTGATGAAGTAGAGTTTCGTGTCAACAATTATGTTAGAAAGTCTGAACAGCCATTGCCTACAGCAGGTTTGGCTCAGTGGCAATACGATGCTACTGTAAATGTTATGGGCGCCATTGCAGAAGGCAAGAAAACTATCCTAGCAGAACTGTGCGCTCGATTTGGTAAGACTATTTGGGGCGGTGCATTGAGCATAGAAACAGGATCTAAACTGACCATTGTGGCCAGTTATGTGCTGACTAGCTTTGCCAGCTTTGCCAAAGACCTTTCAGCTTTTGAACAGTTCCGTAATATGGAATTGGTTGACAGTGCAAATCCAAATTACAAAAAAGAAATTGAAGATGCTCTTAAACAGAACAAACAAGTAACTGTATTTTTGAGCATGTGTGGCAGTAAGAAGCGACAGGATCGAATTGATTATCTGTTTAATCTAAAGCACAATAGGCTAGTGTTGATTGACGAAGCCGACTACGGTGCTCACACTAACAATCAAGCAGATCCTTTTATTTCTGCTAGAAAAGAAAACGATGTTGTTATTTTGATGACAGGCACGAACGGAGAACGAGCATGTGGCAATTGGGAGATTGACCACTACCTAGGCACCACCTATGCAGAACTACTTATGGAAAAGGCAGGAGTATGAAACTTAAACATTTTAAAGTAGATCCAACTCGAACAAGTAAAATTGTCGATGTTGAGTTCTACCAAATGAATCTTATTCGTGCTCTCGAACAAGCTCGCAGAGCTGATCCAGAACTGTTCAAAGACAATCCTAACCCTTGCTGGAGTGATGTTGCCAAGGATCCTATCCGTGCCAAAGGCTTTATTACTAGGATGCTACAGGCAGTGTTCCTCGGACAGAACAACTTGCCCGAACTTAACGTGGACTTTCAAGTAGGCGAGATTGAAGACAGCTTTCGTGTTGCTATGATGTTCTTGCCTGGGTCACTGACCATTAAAGGCAATCATCTTAAGAACTTTGTTAAGATTGCAGAGCAGACTCTTAAGGGCTGGCGTGTACTAGAGATCAGTGGCGCAGGCGAGTACCACGGCAAGAAGATCAGTAACAAGAACGCAGAAAAGATTACCAAGGCAGTAGTTGAAGAATGCAGGGAGTCTAAGACCCCCTTGTTGATCATTAGCCGCGGTATGGCACAGCGTTCATATTCTATTGGCGAGATTACTAGCCTGTACCTTTGCTACGACGAAGGCGATGCTGGCGCAACTACACAAAAGATTAGTCGAGCATTGACTCCTAACAACGAAGGTAAGATCGGACGTATCTTTAGTTTGAGCTTTGATCCTAATAGAGATGACAAGTTTGACACTATGTTGATTGCGGCTGCTCAAAACTATGCACAGCGTAAAGATGTAGAAGTTACGGAAGCTCTGCGCCGAGTAGTTAATACTATTGACATTTTCTCTTGCGAAGCTAACGGTCGTGTAGACATTGACCACGACACATATCTGCAACAGATTCTAGAACGTAATAGTCTTAGTCGAATGGTGGGCAAACAAGCAGACTTGGCTGAGTTAGACTACGAAGAAGTAGTTAAATTGGCTATGGGCAATAGTAATTACAGTCAAATGGAAGGCACTGAAGCTGCGGACAAAAACAAGAAGCCCGGCGAAAAGGACAAGAAAGGCATCAACAAGAACGAACTAGATAAGGAAACTCTTAAGCTCTACGACAAGGCTAGAAAAGTTTTAACAACTATTGTTGAACACTTGCCTTACTTGGCTTTCATGACTAATACTGCAACTGTACGAGACAGCCTTGTTCGTTGCACAGAAGTGGAGGACTACAGTCAATATGTCACAGAGGAGTTTGGAGTTCCTCCCGAAGTTATTCTAGACTTCTTTGATCGAGGTGTACTAAACTACGACCTTGCTAGTTTGCAAAAAGACGCAAAAGTAATTCAAATTCAAGGCAACTGATGTTAGAACGTATTAAACCCATGCCTGGGCTGATCTGTGAAATTCTAGATCAGCTACCCAAAGAAGTTTGGTCCAGCGATTCCACAACCTTTTTCAATCCTTCTATTGGTGGTGGACAGTTCCAAAAGGAAATTGAAAACAGGTTGCGTTCTAACGGACACAGCGACGAGAACATTAGGTCACGTGTATTTGGATTAGAAACTACAACTGCATTGATCGACATGTCAGTGAACATGCACAGTCTTGTTGGTCAATACGCAAAGATGAGCGTAGAAGACTTTATGGCTGCTGAACCGGGCATTAAGTACGATGTAGTATTTTCTGCTCCTAAGTTTAACAGCATGAGCAAAAACGCCGAAGACTCTGCTGACCCAAAGAGGAAAACAGGTAATAAACTTTGGTACCAGTATGCTTTTAAATTAGACACACTGGTCAAAGATCACGGCTATGTTGCTATGATTACTCCTAACCAATGGCTGACCGGCGGTGTACAACAGCGCAAAGGAAACCTTGGAATCCTCAAAGATATTTTTGCAAAGAAACAACTGCTGGTAGCTAAAGTGGCAGGAGTCACTGAGCAATACTTTAAAGGCATTGGTGTTAGCATTGGTTGGTGGATTTACCAAAATACTGCTACACACAAAAAGAGTACGCTGATTCTCACAGACAGACAAGTTGAAATTGACTTTGCAGGATTAGAGTTCTTAACTCCGGAGCCAAACGAAACTAGCATTAGTATTGTAACCAAAGTGTTGCTGTCAAAGAACACTAAGTTCGAAACTTACTATTTTAACAGCCAATGTGAAAAGGGCTCAGAGTCTGAAGAATCTACAGAGGAGAACAAGTATCCTCACTGGATCTATGGCAGCTCAACTTCAAACAATCTTGTGGTTAGATACTTTCCCGAAGTAAAGAACGACAAGGTTAATTATAAAAAGGTACTGTTTCCGATGAGTACCAGATATTGGCAACCGTATTTGGCGGAGGCTAACATCAGTGTGGCCAGTTTAGGGCAGGCTTTAAAGGTAGACGATGCAACTACTCAAGAAGGGTTCGAATCCGTATTTTACAGCAAACTATTCAAATACCTTTGTTACAATCTACAAATTGCTCAAAACGGATTTATGAAAACTGTTTTGGTAAAGTCTTTGCCAAAATTAGACATGAGTCGAGTTTGGACAGACAAAGAACTGTTTGAACACTTTAATCTCAACGAAGAAGAACAAGAATACATTGTAAACTCAACAACCAAGAAATCACTTGACAAAAAGAAGAAGTGATGCTATAATTGTATTATTGTTACAGATAGGAGTGAATTGTGCGTACTCAACCTCAAGTTATTATTCAAAGGCTTGAAGCAGACAACAGCCGTTTGGCCAAAGAAGATATTCTGCAAAAGGCCGCTGACGAAAACCTTACAGAATTTTTTGATGGTATTCGTATGGCGTTGGATAATCTTTACACGTTTGGTGTAAAGCAAGTTCCCATCAAAGAAGAAGATGAAGGACAAGGACTTAGCTGGGATAACTTCCTTGAGCTAGCCGACTCTCTGTATCGACGTAAACTTACTGGTCATGCTGCTCGTGATGCCATTAACTTGGCCATGAACGTTGCTACCAAAGAGCAATGGAACGACTGGTACCGTCGTATCCTTATTAAAGATCTACGTTGTGGTGTTTCAGAAAAGACTGTGAACAAAGTCTTGAAGAAGAGCACCATTGCACCTGTGCCTGTGTTTGAATGTATGTTGGCACACGACGGTGCTAATCACGAAAGCAAGATTGTAGGCAAAAAGATTCTTCAGCCTAAGCTGGACGGTGTTCGTGCGCTGACTGTAGTTGACTACGAAAGCCGCACTGTTACCATGTATACTCGTAACGGTAAAGTACTAGAAAACTTTACACACATCACAGAGTATCTAGAAAAGTTTATTGACGAGATTGGCCGTAGCATGGTCTTCGATGGCGAGGTTGTTTCTAAAAGTTTCCAGGACTTGATGAAACAAGTACATCGTAAAGAAAATGTACAGGCACAAGATGCTCGTTTGTGTTTGTTCGATGTTGTTCCACTTGTTGAGTTTAAAGCTGGCAAGAGTGTGATGGGACAGCGTCGACGTACTCAGTTCCTGCATAACTTTGAAAACATTTTCAAAGACAGCGGCTGCATCGAAATCATTCCTCAAATTGAAGTTAACCTCGACGAGTTTCTTGGTGAAATTGAATACAAAGACTACAACAAGAAAATGGTTGAAGCAGGCTTTGAGGGAATTATGATCAAGGATCCAGATGCCAAATACGAATGTAAAAGATCTACTGCATGGCTCAAACAAAAGCCGTTTATTGAAGTTAGCCTTCCGATCATCGAATTGGAAGAAGGTACCGGAAGAAATGTTGGACGCCTTGGTGCATTTGTCTGCGAAGGTCTCGATGACGATAAAACGATTCGGGTCAATGTGGGCAGTGGTTTTAGTGATCCTCAGCGTCGTGATTTTTGGGAGTCACGTGATACGTTGGTTAATCAGGTAGTCGAAGTACGTGCAGATGCTATTACACAGAATCAAGATGGTAGTTATTCTCTTCGGTTCCCGAGGTTCATTCGTTTCCGCGGTTTCAAAGCGGGAGAAAAGATCTAATTGGATTAGGAAGCTCTACGTGCAAAAGACAGCGATCAAGGATCTATTATACGGAGGTATTAGTGAACTTATGAAAAATAAGAACTATTACTATAATAGCAGTGTAGGCAAAGCCTATAGTCATTTCACTGATGAAGGAAAGATTGCACTCAGCGAGTTTGTCTTGGAAATTTCGCAGTTTATGACAGAGGCGGACAAAGCTGAACTTGACCGTAGAGCCAAAGAAATGGTTATGGACACACTGAAAGGCAAAGAATGAAAGAACAAATTGGTTATGTACGTTGGGTGGTATCTAAGTTTGATATCTGGCAATGGCTACTTATTTTTAGTTTGATTTTTAATGTTGGCAGTTTTGTTGCATTAGGAACAGACGTTTCTCGTAATATGAACTTGGTTGGTATGACACTGCTGTTTGTAGTGTTCTTCAAATGGTTTGTTTGGGATATGGTAAAACTCAGTTGGTCGAATTACAAAGAACACAGAAACACACTACTTACAACAATCAAAGACAGCGACAAATAATGGCCAATTACAATAATTATAATTTTAAAGAACTTGAAAACGTAATGGCTAATTGGGCTGCTGACCATGGGCTAGATGTTGGATATTCTAATGATGTTCAAACCGCAGAGAATAATATTACTTGCATAACGGGCGGAGTTGAAATGTTGCGAGTAGCCGAGGACGGTTTTTATGTTCGAGGAGTAAAAGTTCCTGCGGATGACAAAGAAGCAGAAACAGTGTATAATGCTTTTAAAGAATTCCTTACATGGTCAAGGTTGCATAGAGAATAAAAGAATTGCGCTAGTAGCCTAGTGGCAAGGCAGGAGCCTCTAAAACTCCGGATACGTGGGTTCGATTCCCATCTAGCGCACCAGAGCAGCGAGACGATCACAACACTCAGTATGAGTCGCTAAGGTAGGTACCTAACCCTTAGGGCAAGCAACAGTACAACCCTTGTGATTGACACCTCGGAACAGACGGGGCATAGGATTTAAATGGCAACATCATTGTTTAAAACCAAAGAAGAAGCTGAAGCATTTCTTCGTAGGGTGTTAGGCCCCCCTAAACGCATTCTACACGGCGAAGAACACGACAAGGTTTGGTTGATGTTGCAAATGGCTGAGCCTGTTAGAGAAACTAACAACCAGCGTAGCTTTTGTGTTGAATACAATCTAGGTGGGAAAATGTATGATGTACATTATTTTCCCGGAGAAGAACCGTTCATTGAGGAATATTTAGATGACCCTAGAGGAAGCGATCAAAATTAAAGAAAGCCTTGAAGAGCTTATTGCTGATCCAGAGATTGACTTTGGACCTGCATACGAATTTGTAAAAATTAGACAAGCAGAAGCTCTAAAGATAATCAGAAAAGAAATCAAGCATTTAAAAGAAAATAAATAAATTTGTAGCAGGTGCTACAAACCAACACTCTTTAAACACTAGGTACTTAGAGTGTGTACCGTAACAAGGAGAAAACATGATGTATGAATCAAAGCTCGCCGCGGCAATCAAAGTAGACGGCAAAGTCCTACGTGAATTCAAGGACACAGTACATATCCCATTCGGTAGTGAATATACAATCTTACTTAAGAACCTTAATACGACCCGTGCTGTCGTTAATGTTTTTATCGATGGTAACGATATGGTCCCTGGCGGACTTGTACTCGATCCTGGCAAGGAAGTCGATCTCGAACGCTCAGTCAAGAACGGCAATCTCACAGAAGGCAATCGATTCAAATTTATCGAACGCACAGGGTCCGTGGAAAAGCACAGAGGAATCGGTATTGAAGACGGACTGGTAAGAATTGAATTTCAATTCGAACAACCTCCTCGTCCAATTACTTGGAACACAACTAATATCGGTGGCATTTATCCGCAAGGCGGGATTCTTCGTGGTGTGAACGATGTCCATTACGGAGTTACTTGTTCTACTGCCGGTTATGATGCCTACTCAGTAAACTCAGCTCATAGTTTGCTCAATGACGCTGGAATTACTGTTCCGGGCTCAAAGAGCGATCAAAAGTTTCATACTGCCTACGTTGGCGCATTAGAAAGTACTAAACACAGTATGGTGTTTAAACTGTTCGGCGGCACTATGCCTAAACCAATTACAGTCAAACACAAACAAAAATGTGTAACCTGTGGCAAACAAAACAAAGCTACAGCCAAATTCTGCACAGAATGTGGCACTGCTTTGGAAATATTTGCCTAATTAATTGTAACAACCACTTTACACCGGGTTCGCCCGGTGTTATAATAAATACATACAGCAAAGAGATAGACTCTAAGCTAACAATTATAGAAAGGATTTTTCTATGTCGAGTAAAAAGCCATATGGCACACTAGTCCTCATTGGACGTTTTCAACCGTTACATAACGCACACCTTGAGATCATCAAGCGAGCAACTGCCCTAACAGACCAATTGGTTATTATTTGCGGTAGTGCTAAACAACCACGTACCTATAAGAATCCGTTCACCTTTGATGAACGTGCTCAAATGATTCGCAATGCTACAGCAGGACTCAGTATGCGAGTCTATGTTGAGCCTAACATTGACACTATCTACAACGACCAAGCATGGGCTATTCGTGTACAAGGTATTGTCAGCAAGTATGTTTGCCTCGGTACTAAAACAGGCATAATTGGTCACAAGAAAGACGAATCTAGTTTCTACCTCGACATGTTCCCCCAATGGGATTTCGTTAACGTAGATAAGATTGAACCGCTGAGTGCTGTAAACATCCGTGACCTGTACTTCCGTAATGATGTTAACTTCAACTTCCTTAAGAGTGTTGTGCCAGAAACTACACTAGACTTTCTAGGTAAGTTTGCTAACACAGAAGAATACGAACAGATCATTCGTGAGCGTGAGTTTATTGCCAACTACAAAAAGCAATACGCTTCACTGCCCTATCCGCCAGTGTTTGTGACCACAGACGCTGTTGTTATTTGCTCAGGGCACGTGCTGATGATTAAACGTCGCAGTGAGCCAGGCAAAGGCTTGTGGGCTCTGCCAGGGGGATTCCTTAACGCAGATACCGACAAGAGCGTCCTTGATTGCGCTATTCGCGAGCTCAAGGAAGAAACAGGAATCAAAGTTCCTGTACCTGTACTGAAAGGCAGCATTCAGGACAACCGTGTGTTTGATGCCATTGAACGTTCCACTCGTGGTCGTACAATTACACACGCTTTCAAAATCGTTTTGCCCGATGGCGAACTTCCAAAGGTCAAAGGGCAGGACGATGCAGAAAAGGCTAGGTGGGTGCCTATTAGCGAACTGGACAGTTCAGTTTGCTATGAAGACCACTACGAAATCCTACAGCACTTCGTAGGTGCCTAAGCGATAGACGCAAAGGCTTTTTAACTTTAAAGGAACTTTAAAATGAAACTCGCTAAAAACATTATTCTCAACACTGACAGCTACAAAGTCAGTATGTTCAAA
>JACCDX010593651.1_pt1 | contig 17636 bp, 17 predicted proteins | sample 7449681 | NCBI WGS metagenome assembly JACCDX01 (sample SAMN15323450, study PRJNA562643) | freshwater metagenome | isolation source: river surface water | place: USA:Blue River Watershed | collected 2017-08-18
ACCGAGGGCATCCTGTCCGAGACCTACGGCATCATGGTCTAACAGGAGCAGGTGATGCAGATGGCGCAGGTGATCGGCGGCTATTCGCTCGGCGGCGCCGCCTTGCTGCGCCGTGCAATGGGCAAGGAGAAGCCGGAGGAGATGGCGCAGCACCGCCTGATCTTCCGCGAGGGCGCGGCGAAGAATGGCCTGACCGAGCAGAAGGCCGACGAGATCTTCGACCTGATGGAGAAGTTCGCCGGCTACGGCTTCAACAAGTCGCACGCGGCCGCGTATGCGCTGCTGTCGTATTACACCGCTTACCTGAAGGCGCACTTCCCGGCCGAATTCATGGCGGCCAACTTGTCGCTGGCGATGGACGACACCGACAAGGTGAAGATCCTGGTCGAGGATGCGCTCGACACCTGCAAGCTGACGCTGCTGCCGCCGGACATCAACCTGTCGGTCTATCGCTTCACCGCCGTCGCCGATCCCGGCAAGAAGGCCGATCGCATCCGCTACGGCCTTGGCGCGGTGAAGGGCACCGGCCAGAATGCGATCGAGGCGATCATCGCGGCGCGCCAGTCCGGCCCGTTCAAGGACCTGTTCGATTTCGTCAAGCGCGTCGACAAGAAACAGATCAACCGCCGCACCATCGAATCGCTGGTGAAGTCCGGCGCGATGGATTGCTTCGGCATCGACCGCGGCATCCTGATGGCGTCGGTCGGCCTCGCGATCGACTGCGCCGACCAGGCCGAGGCGGCCGCCAACCAGGTCAGCCTGTTCGACAGCGTCGACAGCGGCTTCGACGACAGCCCGGACTACGTGAACGTGCCGCCGTGGAGCGACAAGCAGCGCCTGAGCGAGGAAAAGACCGCGCTCGGCTTCTATCTGTCCGGCCACCTGTTCGACTCGTATGCCGCCGAGGTGCGCAAGTTCGTCCGCGTGAAGCTGGCCGATCTTGCACCCGCGCGCGAGCCGAAGCTGATGGCCGGCATCATCTCCGGCCTGCGCGTGCAGATGACGCAGCGCGGCCGCATGGTGATCGTCACGCTCGACGACGGCAGCGCGCAGGTCGAGGTGACCGTCTACAACGAGGTCTACGATCCGAACCGCGCGCTGTTCAAGGAAGACGAATTCCTCGCGGTGCAGGGCAAGGTGTCGGAAGACCGCTTCTCCGGCGGGCTGCGCATCACGGCCGACAAGGTGATGGACATTGCTGCTGCGCGCGCCAGCTTCGTGAAGGCGCTGCGGCTGTCGATGAACGGGCAGGCCGATGCGGCGAAGCTGCGCGAAATGATTGCGCCGTTCCAGCAGGCCGAATCCTCCTGCCCGATCGTGGTCCGCTACACCCGCAACGGCGCGCTCGGCGAGCTGCGCCTGTCCGACGAATGGCGCGTACGCGCCGATGACAACCTGCGCGCTCGCCTGTCCGAATGGCTGAGCCCCGACAACGTCTGGTTTGAATACTGATTACCGATGAGTTTCTCCGTTACCTTCAGGCGCGTCCTCGGCCTGCTTTCGCCTTACAAGGCGCGCATTGCCGTCGCGCTGTCCGCGATGGTCGTGACCGCGGCCACCGAGCCGGCCGTGGCGGCGCTGATGAAGCAGCTGCTCGACAAGGGCTTTGCGCAAGCAGCTACCTTCCCGATCTGGCTGGTGCCGCTGTTCGTGGTCGGCATCTTCGTCATCCGCGGCATGTCCACCTTCGTCACGGCCTTCCTGATGGCCTGGGTGTCGGGACGGCTGATCTCGCAGATGCGGCAGCGGATGTTCACGCGGCTGCTCGACGTGCCGCTCGGCTTCTACGACAAGCAGTCGACCGGGCAGGTGCTGAACACCATGATGGTCGAGGTGCAGCAGATCCTCGACATGGTGCGCAGCGTGATGGTGGTGCTGGTCCGCGACAGCCTGACCGTGATCGGCCTGCTCGGCTACCTGTTCTGGCTGAACTGGAAGCTGACGCTGGTGACCCTGGTGCTGGTGCCCGTGATCGCATGGGTGATCCGCCTGACCGCGAAGCGGCTCAAGCGCCTGATCCGCGAGAGCCAGCAGCTGAATGGCGAGATGATGCAGGCGATCGAGGAAGCCACGCGCGCGCGCCATGTGATCAAGATCTTCGGCGGCCATGCGTACGAGAACAAGCGCTTCGAGAAGCGCGCCGAGCGGTTGCGCGGCTTTACGCTGAGGCAGGCCAGCACCGCCGCGACCACCGAGCCGATCACGCAGTTCATCAATTCCTTCTCCGTTTCGGTGATCATCATGATCGCGCTGGCGCAGGCCGGCGACGGCCAGATGACCGTCGGCGGTTTTGCATCGTTCATCACCGCGATGCTGATGACGCTGACGCCGCTGAAGCACCTCGCCGGTGTGAACGGCCCGCTGCAGCGCGGCGTCGCCGCGGCCGAGCGCGTGTTCGCGCTGATCGATGCGCAGTCCGAGCGGGCCGGTGGCAAGACGCTGGCCAATCGCGCGCAGGGCCGGCTCGAATTCCGCGATGTCGGCTTTTGCTATCCGGGCGCGCCCGAGGCGGCGCTGGCCAATCTGAACCTGCAGGTCGCGCCCGGCGAGACGGTCGCGCTGGTCGGCATGTCCGGCGGCGGCAAGTCGACGCTGGTGAACCTGGTGCCGGCCTTCTACGCGCCGACGTCCGGCAGCATCCTGCTCGACGGCACGCCGATCGACGAGATCGCGCTCGACAGCCTGCGCGCGCAGATGGCGATGGTCAGCCAGAACGTGGTGCTGTTCGATGACACCATCGCCGCCAACATCGCCTACGGCGACGCGCAGCCCGACCGCGCGCGCATCGAGGCTGCCGCGAAGGCGGCGCATCTTGCCGACGTGATCGCGGCGCTGCCGGCCGGCTACGACACCGAGATCGGCGACAACGGCATGCGCCTCTCGGGCGGGCAGCGTCAGCGCCTCGCGATCGCGCGCGCGATCTACAAGGATGCGCCCATCCTGATCCTCGATGAGGCCACGTCGGCGCTCGACACCGAATCCGAACGCGCGGTGCAGCAGGCGCTCGACGGCCTGATGCAGGGCCGCACGACGCTGGTGATTGCGCATCGCCTGTCCACCATCGAGCATGCCGACCGCATCGTCGTGCTCGAGCACGGCCGCATCGTCGAGGTCGGCAGCCATGTGCAGCTGCTGCAGGCCAATGGCGTGTATGCGCACCTCTACCATCTGCAATTCGCCAAGGAGCATTGATGTCGACTGCCATGCCTGTATCGCGTTTTCCCGTGCCCGAAATGAAGGACCTGCCCGACGACATCCGCGAGAAGATCCTCGCGGTACAGGAGAAGGCCGGCTTCGTGCCCAACGTGTTCCTCGGGCTGGCGCATCGTCCGGACGAGTTCCGCGCGTTCTTTGCCTACCATGACGCGCTGATGCTGAAGGAGGGCGGCAGCCTGAGCAAGGCCGACCGCGAGATGATTGTCACCGCGACCAGCGCGAAGAACGGTTGCCTGTATTGCGTGGTCGCGCATGGCGCACTGCTGCGCATCTATGCGAAGAATCCGCTGGTGGCCGACCAGGTGGCGGTCAATCACCGCAAGGCCGACATCACGCCGCGTCAGCGGGCGATGCTGGATTTTGCGATCAAGGTTTGCCTGGATTCGGCGGCGGTCGGCGATGCGGATTACGAGGCGCTGCGCGCGCACGGCTTCGACGACGAGGACATCTGGGACATCGCGGCCATCACCGCGTTTTTCGGTATGTCGAACCGCATCGCGAATGCGATCTCGATGCGGCCGAACCAGGAGTTCTACCTGATGGGGCGGATGCCGCGCTGACCGGCGCGGCGACCGCGATCACTCGCGCCAGTGCCGGCTCACCCAGGCCGGCGCCTGCAGGTAGTGGCGCAGGTGGCTGAAGCGCTTGCCCTTGAAACCGGGCGAGAGGGCTTCGAAAAAGTGCTGCAGCGGCGGCTTGCGCGTGGCCTTCGCGCCCCAGCGGCCTTCCATGATGTGCGTCGGATGGACGCCGCCCGGGAAGATCACGATGCGCGCTTCGCTCGGCAGTCGCGGCGCGAAGAAGAAGTTGAGCGGGAACGGCCAGGTGCAGTTCTGGCGGAAGTGGCTGACCCAGTGTTTCGGGAAGAATTTCGCGCCGCCCGGCGCCGTGCTGGTGACGAAGCGCTGCTCGAAGCGGTAGCGGTCGGCCGTGCCCTGCGGATCGCGCAGGAAGGCTTGCTGCAGCGGCTGCAGCTTGCCGACCGGGAAGCGGAATACCGAGGTCTGCCCCATCCGCTCGAAATGGCCGAAGCGGCCGAACGAGAACAGCTGGTTGCGCGACAGGATCACGTCGTCCGGTGAGCCGCACTCGAAGAAGCAGTCGAGGTTGCCGGTGATGACGAGGTCGAGGTCGAGGAACAGTACCGGGCCTTCGAGGTCGGCCAGCTTCGGGCCCCACAGTCGCGATTTCTGCCAGATGCCGCGCGAGCCGACCGGCAGGCGATCGAGCTCCATGCCCAGCGGCGGCAGCGGTTCGCAGCGCACTTCGGGACGCACATTCGCATCGCTGTCGGTGAAGCAAATGAATTCGAAAGGTGGCGTGATGTTCCGTGCCACCATGCCGTAAAGGCGATTGATGTAGGGGGCGCCGTATTTGGTGCCCCAGTTGATGCAGATAACGCGTTTCGGTGCTGTCATGGATGCCGAGGCAAGTTGATGCTTTCCCAAGTTGTAGAAAACCCGAGGCTGCCGGAAGTTTTACGTCGCAATTTCGGGATGATACATTGCCGGTCGTTACGGCCATGTTGTTATTGTGCCGGACCGGCACGCGCAGTCTGTTTTCCCCGTACCGGGTCTTTTTTGTTTAGTTGAATCCACCATGATTTATTCGTCGTCCCACAACTTCGTGTTCGTCCATATCGCCAAGACGGGCGGGCAATCCATCAAGCAGGCGCTGCTGCCCTACCGTGAGCTGGGGAAGAAGACCCGGACGGCGCGGCTTTTGAGCAAGCTGCCGCTGCGCCGTGATCCGGCAGAGCTGCATTATCCGCCGCATGTGTCGGCGCAATGGCTGCGCCGCCGGATCGGCCCGGAGCACTTCGACAAGGCGTTCAAGTTCGCCATCGTGCGCAATCCCTTCGACCGGCTGGTGTCGAGCTATGAATATATTCGCCAGTCCGACTGGCACCATGCGCACGAAGCCGCCAAGCGGATGGATTTCAAGGAATTCCTGAAATACCAGAAGCGGCGCAACCTCAGCTATTTCCGGCCTCAGCTGTACTACCTGTCGGATAGCCAGGGCAATCTTATGGTCGACAAGATCTACCGCTTCGAAGAGTTCGGCGGCGTGCTGGAAGACGTCTGCGAGCGCATCGGCATACCCAAGCCGGAATCGGTGCCGCACAAGAATTCGAGCAAGCGCGCCAGCCTCGCCAGCTACTACGACGAAGAAACGATCGAGATCGTGCGCAGGAATTTCGGCGCCGACCTGAAAGCCTTCGGCTACGACTTCCCCGGCTGACAGCGGCTTTGAACCCATGAAAATCTCCGTCATCTTCACGACCTACAACCAGCCGGCGTGGCTGGAAAAAGTCCTGTGGGGCTTCTTCGAGCAGACGCGCAAGGATTTCGAGATCATCATCGCCGACGATGGCTCGACGCCGGAAACGGCGCAGCTGATCGAGCGCATGCGCGCGGAATCGCCGGTGCCGATCCGGCATGTGTGGCAGCCGGACGAAGGCTTCCAGAAGTGCCGGATACTGAACAAGGCGATCGCCGCGTCCGAAGGCGATTACCTGATCTTCACCGACGGCGATTGCATTCCGCGTAATGACTTTGTCGAGCAGCACGCGCGGCATGCGGCGCCCAACCAATACCTGTCCGGCGGCTATTTCAAGCTGACCATGGACATCAGCCAGGCGATCAACCGCGATGACGTGCGCCGGCAGCGGCCGTTTTCACCGGCCTGGCTGGAGTCGCAGGGGATGAAGGTGGGCTTGCGCGGACTGAAAATTTCGGCGCGCGGTTTCACCAGCGATTTCCTGAACTGGCTGGTGCCGGTCAAGCCGACCTGGAACGGCAACAATGCATCCTGCTTCAAGGAGCTCATCTACAAGGTGAACGGTTTCAACGAACTGATGCAGTACGGTGGCCAGGACGTTGAATTCGGATTGCGACTCAAGCATATCGGCGTGCAGCCCAAGCGCATCCGCTTCTCGACCATTGGCGTTCACCTCGACCATTCGCGCAGCTACGTGACCGACGAGATGCGACAGAACAGCGCGAAGGAAATCCGCAAAACTTTGGACGAACAGCGCAAATGGTCGCCGCTGGGCATCGACCAATACGAAACGGCGGGCGCGACCCTCTAGCGCCCGCAGGACCTGCGCCGCGGGTCGCTGCGCGCCTGCACTCATCATGAGATCTCACATCATCAACCGATTCAAGATCGACCACCGGCAGGCATGGCCCGGCTATGCCTACTTCATGCTGCGCGCATTGCTGGTGCGCGCGCTCGACGGCCTCGTACCGGCGATCCGGCATACGGTGAAGCCGGTGTTCGTCATCGGCTGCGGCCATACCGGCACCACCCTGCTCACCGCGCGGCTGGGCAATCATCCGGCGATTGCGGTGATACCGAAGGAAACCAGCTGGTTCATTCCGACCCGGCTGCTGTGGCTGTCGCGCCATTATTTCCGGCGCGAGCTGGATCGCTGCGCGCGCGACGGAAAATCCGTGCTGGTGGAAAAAACGCCGAAGCATGTGCACTGCGTCGATCGCATCGCGGCCTTGTTGCCGGATGCGCGGTTCATCTTCATGACGCGCAATCCCTTCGATACCGTCGCCTCGCTGAAAAAGCGCTTCGGATCGTTCGAGTTCGCACTGGACCGCTGGCTGGCCGACAACGCACCGGCTGCTGCGCTGAAGCAGTCGCCGGCGGTGATGTTCGTGCGCTACGAGGATTTCGTCACCGACCCGCATGCGCAGGCGGAGCGCATTGCCGCTTTCTTGCAGATTCCGGTTCACGAGGCGGTGGCCGAGGGCGGCGCGCTGGCCTATGACGCGCAGGCCTTCGCCAAGCATCCGAACATGCGCCTGCGCCAGCAGCAGGTGAAGTACAGCATCAAGGCGCGGGTGAATACCTATGCCGAGGTGCTGGATGAAAACGAAGTCAGCCGGATCCGCACGCGCTGCGCGGCGCTGATGGCCGAACTCGGCTACTGAGCTGCTCTTCCGGCGCCGCCGCCGGCTGCGCCAGCTGCAGCACCGTCAGCAGGTTTGCGCTCAGCACGCCGCGCGGTTGCGGCGCGAACGCGAAGCGCACGAAGGCCTCGACCAGCCGGCGCAGCAGCGCGCGCACTGTCCGTGCCGGCATCCGTTGCCATGATCCCGCATACAGCGGGTACAGGTCGCCGCCGCAGTAGTGCAGCGCCAGTCCGGCCCCGGTTGCCAGATACGCGAGCTTGTTGCGCGTGAGGATGGCCGCATGGGTCGGGTCGCCATGCTGGTGATTCAGTCCGAACGGACTGCCGCCGTTCGGCGTGCGCGCGATGATCCGTCCCCCTTCCGCCAGATGGCAAGCCAGCTCGCGCAGGAAGTCCGGCAGCGCGGAATCCGGCAGGTGTTCAAGTACATCGAAGAGAACGATCAGGTCGAACCGCCTGCCCGCGAGCGCGACCAGCGATGCGTGGCATTCGAAGCCTGCCTGCAATGCGCGCGCCAGCAGTGCCGGATTGGTTTCGACGCCGGCGGCGGCATGGCCCCGTTGCCTGCACCAGCCGAGGAACTGGCCGTTGCCGAAGCCGATTTCCAGTATCGCCAGTGGCGGCCGTGCCGGGCTGGCAAAGCTGCGGATCAATCCCGAAAAATACGCGCACGATGCGACCGATGGCGTGCCGAAGTCGGCCGCCCGCCACGACTTCCATTCGGCATAGCGATCCGCAAGTTCGGGCATCATTGCGGCCTCAGGCAGCGACAGCCGCCTGCGCGGCCGGCTTCGTGCAGGCCTGCACGGCATCGTACAGCTCGGCCGCCGCCTGCGACCAGCTGCGCAGCCGTTCGCGTCCCGCTTGCATCATCGCCAGCTGCGCCTGGCGAAACGCAGGGTCAGTCACCAGCCGTTGCAGCAGCGCCGCCAGTTCCACTGCCGAATCGGGGTCGAAGGTCAGCGCCAGGCCGGCACTGGCTTCGCGCAACGCCGGGCCGTTCGCGCAGACGACCGGCGTGCCCAGCCACAGCGCCTCGCCGGCCGGCAGTCCCCATCCTTCGATCCGGCTCGGCACCACGACGGCACAGGCATGCCGGTACAGCGCGGCCAGTTCGGCATGGTCAGGGTTGTCGATGAAGATCACGCGGTCGGCCAGCTCGCGCATGTCCGGCAGCGACAGGCGGGCGCGTACCTGCGGGTCCGGTGCGCCCGCCAGCACCAGCGAACAATTTGCGGCACTGCCGGACCGGGGCATCAGCGCCAGCGCATCGAACACGACCTCGAGATTCTTGTGCCCGAAGGCCGCGCCAACGCAGAGCAGGTAGGGGCGCTCGGGCAGCGCGCGGGCAGCGCCACCAGCCGGCGCGCGGAATTCGTGTGCCAGCGGCACGGCAGCGATCGATTTCGGCAGCGGCAGCCGGCCGCGCGCAGCGAAGCGCTGTATTTCGCCGAGGGTGAATTCGGAATTGGCCAGCACGCCGGCCGCGGCGCGCAGGACCGCAGTGGTGTCGCCGCTGAAGTTCACGTATCTCGCCGACTGCGGATCTTCATGCATCGGGATCAGGTCGTGCAGCATGGCCACCAGCTGCGCGCCGGCCGCTTGCAAAGGCTGCAGGTACTCGACGATGAACTTCGGGCGCGCCGCCGTGAAGAGCGTGGCGCCTGTCATGTCGATGCGCGTCGCCGTCACGCCCGCGCGGCGCCAGCGCGAGCGATTGATCGCCTGCACCAGCGGCGCGGCCAGCCCGCAGCCGATCCGCCGCGCCAGCCGGTGACGATGGAACACGCTGCGCAAAGGCCGCGGCGACGCGCCGGCCGGCATGCCGATGTCGACGCATGCGCTGTCGTACAGGCGGCTGAAATCCGCCTTCACTTCGAAGAAGCTGCGATGCCCCGGCGACCAGACCACGAAGCGTATGCCGCGATCCATGCGCTGCAGTTCGATACCGAATTCGGCAATGACGCGCAGCACGCCGTAAATCTTTCGCCGTCCGGCGCCGGCATACAGGATTTCGCTCAGGTCATAGCAGAGAGGCGGGTGGGCGTCCCTCATGCCGCCGCCTCGTCCATCAGCACCGCAAGATCGCCCGCGGTATAGGTGCGGGCCGCCTGCGTATCGTTTTTGCCGCAGTCGATGTTCGTCCTTTGCAGCGCGGAGCGGCTCGAGCGTGGTATGCCGGTGAATTCCCGCGCCTGCCTCAACAGCTGCCTGACGCGAAAGCCTTGTCGCAGGGCCATCACATGCAGCCACAGGTCGTCGGCCTGCGGGCAGCAGTTCGCAAAGCGGTCGCCGGCCGATCGGAGCGCGCGCAGGAAGGCGGGCGGATAGATCACGCCGCCGACGCCCGTGGCCAGGTGGTGGAAGGCCGCGCTGGTGTCGGTGCACAGCGGCCACTCGCGATAGGGCAGCAAGCCGGACGGTCCGGTGCGGATCTCGCGTGCGCGCCAGCAGTGGATCAGGTCCGGCCTTGCGCGGTAGGCGTCGAGCAGGCCGGCCAGCCAGTCGCGCGGATAGAGCTTGTCGTCGTCCGCGGTGGCGAGCGGATGGTCGAAGCGTTCGTTCGACAAAACATAGGGATAGTACTTCGTGTGCGGGCCGACATCGTCGACGTAGACGACCTCGAGGCCGCGCCGCTGCAGCCGCCGCAAGCTGGCGGGCAGCGGCTCGCATTCATGCCGGCGGCCGAGATGGAGCAGCAGGCGGCGCGGCCGGCAGCGGCCGCGGCCGATGCTCTCGATGGCGGCGAAGGCGCGCCTGATGCGCTCGCCATGCGAGGTCAGCGTGACGACGGCGGCACCGTCAGGATCGATGATGGCGGAACGCGCAAGTCGATTGCGCAGGCAATACCAGAGATAAAGCAGGACTCGTTTCATCGCAACCCGGGGCAGCAAAGGCAATGGGCCGCGAGTCTGATGAAGGGGAAGGGCAGGCGATACTGGTATCCCGAATCCTCATGCCCGAATGCGTGATCCGGTCATAACTGAGGACGCAATGAAGCAATTTGCGCCGAATCGATCTCTGATCGAACGCGGCGCTGTCAATCCGCCGGGGCAGTCGGCATCAGCACCCGGGGGAAGCGGCGGGTCAGCGGGGCGTGGCCGCCGCCGTTGCCGGCAGTCGTCCGTAGCTGTCCTCGAAGCGGACGATGTCGTCCTCGCCGAGGTAGCCGCCCGACTGCACCTCGATCATTTCAAGCAGCGTCTTGCCCGGGTTTTTCAGCCGGTGCTTCACGCCCAGCGGAATATAGGTCGACTGGTTTTCAGTGACCAGATAGACGTGGTCGCCGTTGGTGACTTCGGCAGTGCCGCGCACGACGATCCAGTGTTCGGCACGATGATGATGCATCTGCAGGCTCAGCGATGCGCCCGGATTGACGCCGATGCGCTTGACCTGGAAGCGTTCGCCCGCATCCATGCTGTCATACCAGCCCCAGGGCCGCGCAACGCGGCGGTGCGTGGTGGCCTGCGGCAGCTTGCGCTGCTTGAGCTGTTCGACCGCCTGCTTCACGCGCTCGGCATGCGCGCGATGCACGACCAGCAATGCGTCCGCGGTGTCGACGATCAGCAGGTCGTCGGTGCCGATCGCGACGACCGGGCGCACCGGCGCATTCACATAGGTGCGCGTTGCGCCGAGCAGCACCGCCTCGCCCTCGACGCGGTTGCCGTCGGCGTCGGCCGGCGTCAGCTCCGCGACCGCATTCCAGCTGCCGACATCGCTCCACTGGCCGGCGAAGGGCACGACTGCAACTTTGTCGAAGCGCTCCATCACCGCATAGTCGATTGACTCGCTGCGGCAGCCGAGGAAGGCGGCGCGGTCGGGGCGAATGAAACGACCGTCGCGCGTCGCGCCGGCCATTGCCTGCTTGCAGCCGGCGAGGATGTCCGCCGCATGGACTTCGAGCGCCGCCCGCAGTGTCGCGGCGCTGCAGAGGAAGATGCCGGCGTTCCACAGGTAGTCGCCCGACAGCAGCAGCTGCTGCGCGGTCGGCGCATCGGGCTTCTCGACGAAGCGCGTGACGGCGGCCGCGCCATTGCCGAGCGCCGCGCCGCGCTGCAGGTAGCCATAGGCGGTGCTCGGGAAGGAAGGCGCGACGCCGAAGGTCACGATGTGGCCTGCGCGCGCGGCCGCCGCGCCGGACAGCACGCAGTCACGGAAGGCGGCGGCGTCGGGTATGTAGTGGTCGGCCGGCAGGAACAGCAGCAAGTCGTCCGGGTCGGCCGCCAGTGCCGCGCAGGCCATCGCGGCGGCAGTGTTGCGCCCCGCGGGCTCGAGCAACTGTTCGCCGTCGACCCCGGCCAGCGCCATCGCCTCCTGCACGAAGAAGCGGTGCTCGTCGTTGGCGATGCACAGCACCGGCGCGAACGGCGCAACGCGTTCGAGCGTTACCTGCAGCAGGCTCTTGCCATGGATGAGCGGTGCAAACTGCTTGGGCAGTGCTTCGCGGCTCAGCGGCCACAGCCGCGTGCCCGCACCGCCACAGAGGATCACCGGACGAAGGCTGCTGTCGTTCATGTTCTTCGCTCTCCCTGTTTGCACTTCGGTGGCCGGGCGGCCGTCAGGATTTGTCGAGTACCCGGTCGTAGACGCTGCGGATGCCGTCGGCTTCACGCTCGACGGAGAAACCGTTCACCACGCGCTCGCGCCCGCGCCTGCCCATCTCCGCCGCCTGCACCGGATCGGCCAGCATCTTGCGCAGCGCATCGACCAGCGCATCGACGCTGTCGGTCGGTATCACGTAGCCGGTTTTTCCTTCGTCGACGATGGTGCGGAAGGCGCCGGTGTCGCTGGCAATCACCGCGCAGCCGCAGGCCATGCCTTCCAGCGGCGTCAGGCCGAACGGCTCGTAGCGCGGGCAGGCGACCGTGACCAGCACGTCGCGATAACAGTCGGCGACCTCGTCCGGGCCGAGTACGCCGAGGAAGACGATGCGGTCGGACAGTCCGGCAGCAGCGATCTTCTGCTTCAGTGCGTCCTCGAAGGCCTGATGCTGCGGCGTGCAGAGTCCGGCCAGCACGGCGGTCCATTCCGGGAAGTCGGGCAGTACGCGGATCATCGCGTCGACGAAGATGTCCGAGCCCTTGTCGTCGCGGATGCGGCCGAAGGTGCCGATGCCGTACTTGCCGGGCAGCCCGGCGCGCTGCCACGCCGACAGCTTGTCGGCCGGCGGCGAGAAGCGCTCCAGCGCAATCCCGTGCGGCACCACCCGGGTCGTGTTCGGCACATGGCTGGCCGCTTCCGGCGTGGTCGAGATCACGCCGTCCATCTTGCCGATCAGCCAGCGCGGAAACCACGAATGCCGGTGCTTCGCCGCCGACGTGAAGACGATGCGGATCGGAAAGCGCAGCACATCGCGCAGGAAGATCGACAGCATCATTTCCGGGTCGCGCCGTACATGCCAGATGCGCGGCTGCCCGTCCGGCAGGCGCTTGCGCGACAGGCAGATGGACTGCCACAGCGTCAGCCGGCGGAAGTTGCCGGGGTGGTCGCGCTCGGCCAGTGCGGCGCCGGGCAGGTCGGTGCCGACGAAGCCGACCTTCAGTGAACGTGCCTGCACCGGCAGCAGCGCATTGATCGTGCCCGACACGCCGGAGTAGCGCTTCTTGATGTTGGTGATGATGACTTCGGGATTCATTTGGATTTTTTCTGGAAGTCGCTGGGTCCCGGCCTGCGCCGGTACGACGATGGCAAGACCGGTGACCCCTCGACCGTCATTCCGGCGCAGGCCGGAATCCAGTGTCTTTGTTCTCGTCAGTTACATCAGGATGATGTCGTACTGCTCCTGATGGAAGGTGCTCTCCACCTGCAGCGAGATCGGCTTGCCGATGAAGTCGCCCAGCATCGCCAGGTGCTGCGATTCTTCCTCGAGGAACATGTCGATCACCAGCTGCGATGCAAGGATGCGGAACTCGCGCGGATTGAACTGCTTCGCCTCGCGCAGCAGTTCGCGCAGGATCTCGTACGCTATCGTGCGCGCAGTCTTCACCTGTCCCTTGCCGTGGCAGGCAGGGCAGGGCTCGCACAGCACATGCGCGAGCGATTCGCGGGTGCGCTTGCGCGTCATTTCGACCAGCCCGAGCGCGGAGAACTCCGACACCGTTACCTTGGTGCGGTCGCGCGCGAGCGCCTTGTGCAGCTCGGTCAGCACCGCGTGCCGGTGCTCTGCGCTCTCCATGTCGATGAAGTCAAGGATGATGATGCCGCCGAGGTTGCGAAGCCGCAACTGCCGCGCGATCGCATGCGACGCTTCGAGGTTGGTCTTGAAGATCGTGTCGTCGAAATTGCGGCCGGTGACATAGCTGCCGGTGTTGACGTCGATGGTCGTCATCGCCTCGGTCTGCTCGATGATCAGGTAGCCGCCCGATTTCAGGTCAACGCGCCGCCCGAGCGCCTTTTCGATTTCTTCCTCGACGCTGTACAGGTCGAACAGCGGGCGCTCGCCGGTGTAGTGCGCCAGCTTCGGCAGCACCGACGGCGTGTAGGTGGCGCCGAACTCGCTGAGCTTCTGGAAGTTTTCGCGCGAATCGATCTGTATCGACGTGGTCTCTTCGCCGACGAAATCGCGCAGCACGCGCTGCGCCAGCGACAGGTCCTGGTACAGCAGCGCCGGCGGCGGCAGCGCCTTCGACTGCTGCACGATGTGCATCCAGGTCTTGCGCAGATAGTCGAGGTCCATCATCAGGTCGGCTTCGGCGGCGTCCTCGGCCATCGTGCGGATGATGAAGCCGCCCTTCTCGTCGGCCGGCAGCAGCCGCTGCAGCCGCGCGCGCAATTGCTCGCGCTCGGCCTCGTTCTCGATCCGCTGCGAGATGCCGATGTGCGGATCCTGCGGCAGGTAGACCAGCATGCGGCCGGCGATCGAGATCTGCGTCGACAGGCGCGCGCCCTTGGTGCCGATCGGGTCCTTGATCACCTGCACCAGCACGGCCTGGCCGTCGAACAGCAGCTTCTCGATCGGCAGCGGTGCGGCGCCGTTGCCGGCGGCCGCCTTCGCTTCCCAGATGTCGGCCACGTGCAGGAAGGCGGCGCGTTCGAGACCGATGTCGATGAAGGCCGACTGCATGCCGGGCAGCACGCGCGCGACGCGGCCGAGGTAGATGTTGCCGGTGCGCCCGCGCGACGCGGTGCGCTCCACGTGCAGCTCCTGCACGGCGCCCTGCTGGAGCAGCGCGACGCGCGTCTCCTGCGGCGTGATATTGACGAGCAGGTCTTCTGTCATAGGGTCCTGATGCCGGCCGCGTTCAGCAGCCGGGCGGTTTCGAACAAGGGCAGTCCCATGATGCCGGAGTAGCTGCCGCTGATGCGGGAGATGAATTGCGCGGCGTGTCCCTGCACGCCGTAGCTGCCGGCCTTGTCGAGCGGCTCGGTGGACGCGCAGTACTTGCGCAGCGCCTCGTCGTCGATCGGCTCGAAGGTGACTTCGGAGCGGCTGAAAGCCTCGTTCATGTCGCCGTTCGCGATCACCGCGACCGCCGTCAGCACTTCGTGCGTGCGTCCGCTCAGCTGGCGCAGCATCTGCAGCGCGTCGGCCGCGCCGGCCGGCTTGCCGAGGATCTGGCCGTCGATCGTGACGGTGGTGTCGGCGGACAGCACGGGACGCAGCGGCAGGCGGCGGAATTCGACCGCAGCCCAGCTGGCCTGCGCCTTGTCGCGCGCGATGCGCTTCACGTAGACCTCGGGCGCTTCGCCGGGCATCGGGTCTTCCGACACCGCGCCGTCGCGGCCGGCCGTCTCGCGCAACATCAGGATCTCGAACTCGACGCCGATCTGCCGCAGCAATTCGCGGCGGCGGGGACTTTTCGAGGCAAGGTAAATCTTCTGGTCCGCGTGCATCATGCGCCCAACTCCTGTGAATCGTGGTCAGGCACGGTGGTAGGGGTGGTTACGCGTGATTGACCAGGCTCGGTACAACTGCTCCGCGAGCATCACGCGGACCAGGCCGTGCGGCAGCGTCATGCTCGATATGCGCAGCAGCATGTCGGCATTTTTTTTCAGGGCCGGATCCAGCCCGTCGGCGCCGCCGACCACGAATGTAACATCCCCGCCTTGTTGTTGCCACTGAGTCAAGTGTTGTGACAACTGCATCGTGGTCAGGTCGAGCCCGCGCTCGTCCAGCGCCACCAGGCGGCCGCCCTTGGGCAGGACAGCTTCGATGCGTGTGCGTTCCTGCGCCATCACGGTTTCCGCGCTGCGGCCGGACGATCGCTCGACCGGTTTGATCTCCTTCAGCACCAGCCGGCATTCGGCCGGCATGCGCTTCGCGTATTCGTGAAAGCCCGTCTCTATCCAGTCGGGCATCTTGTGCCCCACGGCCGCGATGATCAGTTGCATCGGCGGCGGATGTCGTCAGTCTTTGCTGGCCGTGCGGCGCGGCGCAGCCTTTTTTGCAGCAGTCTTTGCAGCGGTTTTTGCCGGCGCTTTGGCGGCGGTCTTGCGCGCCGTCGTCGTCTTGCTCGCCGCCTTCTTTGCGGGAGCCTTCTTCGCCGGCGCTTTCACTGCCGGTTCGGCAGCGGCCGATTTTTTTGCAGGCGCTTTTTTCGCGGCCGTCTTTGCCGCGGTCGTGGTGGCGGTTTTGGTCGCCGCCTTCTTCGCCGGCGCCTTTTTCGCGGGCGCCTTCGCTTCGCCTTCCGACCGGGCTGAGCTGGTGCGGGCGTTCAGTCCGCGCTTGGCCACGGCCAGGCTGACGGCCTTGTCGCCCCAGATTTCCTCGAGGCGGTAGTAGGCGCGGATCGCCGGCTGCATGATGTGCACGACCATGTCGCCGAGGTCGACCAGCACCCATTCGCCGGTGCCTTCGCCTTCCATGTTGACGATCCGGCCGCCGGCTTCCTTGACCTTGTCGCGCACCGATGCGGCCAGTGCCTTGGTCTGGCGGTTCGAGGTGCCGGACGCGATCGCGATCCGGTCGAACATGCTAGTCAGGTGGGTGGTGTCATACACGCAGATGTCCTGCGCTTTCACGTCTTCCAGAGCGTCCACGACGAGTGCCTGCAGTTTTTTGATGTCCATTGGGGATCAGGGATATGAGTAAAGATGATGTCGTTGAATATAGTCTAGCACCGGCCCGGGCAACCATTTTGCGGCGCGCTCCGCGTTGCCGCCGGCCAGCGCCTGCCTGACCGCGCTCGACGACACGTCGACGGCCAGGTTGGTCGCAATGAACACGAGGCCGTGCGGGCTCGCCCGCAGCTGCGCCGGGCTGGCGAGACGGCGCGCCAGCTGCTCGGCCACGGCAGGATCCAGCGCCTGTCCCTGCAGCGCAAAGCCGGGACGCGTCGCAAAGCACAGGTGGGCGAGGTCGAACAGCTGTGGCCAGTCGCGCCAGGTGTGCAGGTTCAGCAACTGGTCGGCGCCCAGCGCCATCGCGATCGAGACTTCCGCGCCCAGTTCGGCGCGCAGCGCGCGCAACGTGTCGATCGCGTAACTCGGGCCCTCGCGCCGCACTTCCTGCTCGTCGATCACGACCGGCGTTGCCCAGCCGGCGAAAGCCTCGCGCAGCATCGCGATGCGATGCGACGCCGGCGTGCGCATGCCCGGCTTTTGCCAGGGCTGGCCGGCCGGCAGCAGCCGCAGTTCGTCAGGATGCAGCAGCGCGCTGAAGTAGCGCGCCAGCGCGACATGCCCTGCATGGACAGGGTCGAAGCTCCCGCCCAGCAGCACGCAGGTGTCGCTCACGCGGCCAGCCAGTCGCGGTGCGGCAGGAAATCGGTGTACAGCTTGCTCTCGGGACTGCCGGCCTCGGGTTTCCAGTCGTAGCGCCATTTGACCACCGGCGGCATCGACATCAGGACCGACTCGGTGCGCCCGCCGGACTGCAGCCCGAACAGCGTGCCGCGGTCGAACACGAGGTTGAACTCGACATAGCGGCCGCGCCGGTAGGCCTGGAAGTCGCGCTCGCGCTCGCCGTACGGCGTGTCCTTGCGGCGCTTCAGGATCGGCAGGTAGGCATTCAGGAAGTGGTCGCCGACGCTCTTCGTCATCGCGAAGCTCTGCTCGAAGCCGGCGGCATGGAAGTCGTCAAAAAAGACGCCGCCGACGCCGCGCGCCTCGTTGCGGTGCTTCAGGAAGAAATAGTCGTCGCACCACTGCTTGAAGCGCGGATGCAGGTCGGCGCCGAACGGCGCGAGCGCATCTCGGCAGGTCTGGTGGAAGTGTTTCGCGTCTTCTTCAAAGCCATAGTAGGGCGTCAGGTCCATGCCGCCGCCGAACCACCAGACCGGCTCCTTGCCTTCGCCGGTGGTGATGAAGAAGCGCACGTTCATGTGCACGGTCGGCGCATACGGATTGCGCGGATGGAAGACCAGCGACACGCCCATCGCTTCCCACGGACGTCCGGCCAGCTCGGGGCGGTTCGCCATTGCCGACGGCGGCAGCTTGCTGCCCTTGACATGCGAGAAGCCGACACCGCCGCGCTCGAGCACATTGCCTTCCTCGATCAGGCGCGAGATGCCGCCGCCGCCTTCGGGGCGCTCCCATGCATCGCGGAGGAAAGGCT
>JACCDX011771696.1_pt1 | contig 17627 bp, 15 predicted proteins | sample 7449681 | NCBI WGS metagenome assembly JACCDX01 (sample SAMN15323450, study PRJNA562643) | freshwater metagenome | isolation source: river surface water | place: USA:Blue River Watershed | collected 2017-08-18
GCATCAGTGATAACATCGCCTGTAAATTTAGATAAATCATGTAATAATTTGCTAAATTTATCTGATTTGTAGTCTCCTATCCATATATGCTTTGTCATATTAAATTCCATTTCTATATCATTGTCCTCCTTGGTAAAGTGCCAAAATTTATTATCTTTGCTGTATATTAGCATAGGTAAATTTGATTCCTCGCTGGGGGTATCGATATCAGATTCTTCGCTACTACTATAATCATCCCAACTATCATACATAAATTCATCGAGTAATTCTAATAAAGCCATTCATATAAATATATACGAGTACATACAATATATTTTTTGTATATATATTATGTCTAAGTTCGACTACGTCGTTATAGCAGTGTTATTATCTGTGTTGGTTGTGTTAATATTTAAAATATACAGAGTTGAGTTGACATATGGAGGATACGATGCACCTAAAACTACTCCAGTTGTAAGTGAACCAGTTAAACCAACTAGACCAATGAGAATGATGACAGAAGGAAACGTAAATGTCATACCTGTCTACGGTATAGATTTGAGCGACGCGGCTCTTCTATCATATGTATCAGAAGTGAATAAGTGTGCAAAAAGCATATTGGATAGTATGAACACAGATATGAATACATTCAAAGCATATGTGAATAACAATAAACAACTCACGGCTCCTGTGAATGCAAAGGCCGGACTGGAAGCCGCTGCCGGTATCGTTCCTATAATTAAACCCGCCACATCACAAATACCAACCATTAACCCACCCCCGGACAATATACCCGATGTAAATGTTTTTATAGACGATATACAGAAAAATGTAATGGGTATATTGTCCGAAGTGATGCTAGATATACGACGACCTACTATCCTCATTAAAATGGGCGTTCATCCAGTAGTATCTTACGTACTTGAAAATACGTTATCGGTTAACCCAATTGTTATGAATAGATATGCCGTAATAGCTACATTAGGATCTATCATGATCGCATTCGACGGTACAAAAATTAAATATGGTACTCCATCCAAATACGACAGTATGTTTGCCGCATTTTTTCAATACCTCTTTACAAAGAGCAGCAAACCATCTGCTATATACAGGAAACTTGAACAATATAGTTCGCAATATTTTAACGGAATATCATTGTTCTCAGAAGGGTATCTCAGAACTGTTATCGATACCTTCTCTAACATGATAATGATATATAGGAACCGAGGACCATATGCGGGCGATATACACAATGTGGCGAAGATGATACAATCCATTTCAATGGAATCCCCCGATATAGACCCCTTATTTAAAACTTATCTACCAGTGACCAATATATCGCCGAAACTGATGTCTAATTACAAGGCGCAGTTGAACAATATGACATCTACTATGTGTAATCTCTTGCTCCATGAGAGGGATACCATTATAAACAGTCTTTTCATCAGGTATGAAAATCCGAATATAGCAGACAATTTGGCAGAACTTGAACATGTACTGGTATATATGTTCAATACAATGGTAGAATTGTTGCGCGAGATACCAAATATGAAGTCTGCATTAACACGTGTTTTACGGTCAAATAGACCTGATAGCACAGTGTCAGATATTATAATTAATGTAGCATATTTATTGTACATTAATAGTCAGAATCTCGATTCCACTGAATCACTCGCATTAGCTGTGAATCTTGTTTTGAAATCATTGATAAGACCGGTGATGTCTGCTTATATTACAGGTATAGAGTCTGTATATATAACTTTATCACCCGACATATCCAACATAATTAACGAAATAATTAGAGATAATGCAAGATTTGTTGGTCATGCATTACTAGACAGATATATTGCCACATATTTTCAACGCGGTGTACCCGATCTTGCTGTGATTGATACAATAAGACCTCTATTAATTTCTACGGCATCGGCACCTCCGAAAGTAGCACCATCAGTCGCAGCGCCTCCAGTATCGGCAGCGCCTCCAGTAGCACCATCCATAAATAACCCATATGGACCGAAAGTGATCCCTATTCCAATACCAATACCAGAGGTCAAACAATGATAGAATTATCAGATGAGCAGGCTATTATTATTTCTGACATCAAGGATAACAATGTTATAGTGGAAGCAGTTGCCGGTAGTGGTAAAACTACGTTGATACTGCATATTGCTATGACATACCCAGATAAAAAGATATTACAACTTACATACAATACAGTCCTTAAAAATGAGGTTAGAGAGAAAGTTAGACAATTATCGAATATTGAGGTACATTCATATCACAGTCTTGCTGTAAAACATTACAATAAGAAAGCTTTTAATGATATAGAATTTACAAAATCATTGCGAATGAAACCTGTATGCCATAAAAAATATGACATTATTGCTATAGATGAAATGCAAGATGCATCGATTAATCATGTTATGTTAGTATGTAAATTTATGAGAGATATGGGTATATACGATAGCTGTATTTTACTTATATTGGGAGACACTCGTCAATGTATATATCAATACAATGGAGCCGATTCGAGATATTTGACTCATGCAGAACATATATTTCAGAAAATATTTATAAGGAGAACATTGTCAACATCATATAGATTAAACTACAATGTATCAAGGTTTATAAATGAAGTTATGATAGGCTATCCACTAATTACATCGTATGATAATGGTGATAACAGTATAGCAAATATTAAATATATCAAGGGTAATATATTTAGTGCAGTGAGAGAAATAGCCCATTATCTTCATTCAGAGATAAATAATAAATCGATACAACCCGGTGATGTATTTATTCTGATACCTAGTATACGTCACGCACAAAATAAGAGGACTCCATTCAAAGTATTAGAAAATTTATTATGTAAGTTGGGTATACCTTGTAATGTCATAGAATCAAATAATTGTAACAAGAACACATCCGCAAATAAAATTACATTCGCAACATATCACGGTAGTAAAGGCTGTGAGCGTGATATAGTAATAATTATGAATTTTGATATGTCATACTTTGAATACTACGCGAAAGATACAAACAAACATATATGCCCGAATCCGTTATATGTAGCAGTCACAAGGGCAAAAAAGATATTATTTTTATTACGAGGCGACAAAGAAGAGCTACCATTTCTGAAGACTAACATATCAGAAATGACATACGTGGATTACAAATTATTAGATAAAAATATTCGTCCGGTCAATGCTCAATATACTAATAATATTTCTGTTACTGATATGATACGCAATACTTCTGACATATTAGATATATCCCCCAATGTTCATAGAATATCATTATCTGATACATTTTCATCAATACCAATTAACTCGAATGATGAAGAAATATCCAACATAACCGGAATCGCCATACCTTCTATGTTCGAACTAAAAGATACCGGAAGGTCAGGTGTGTTAACCTGCGTACTCGGCCATAAAACGCATTCCATATATAAAAAATTACTACATGATGTCGATTTTGATAACCCTACCATATATGATTTTTTAAAAATATCTACAGTATATGATGCTATCAATACAGGTATGCATCATAAGTTATATCAGATAAAAAGCTTCGATTGGTTGACTTCCGATATGGTAGATAAATGTTTCAGTAATATGAAGAATAATTTAGAAAAAGGTGGCGAATATGAAACAAAATATACATGTGATGTAACCGTGAATATGGGCTTAATTAATATAGTCGGCGTATTCGATTATCTAACCGATACGCATATTTATGAGTTCAAATGTACGAACAATCTCACTGATAATCATAAACTACAGCTAATTTTTTACATGTACATATACAAGAAAATTACAGGTAACGAACTAACTGGCGTACTTCTGAACATATTTAATAATGAACGTTATGATATAGTATATGATAAAAATATAGATATGGTAGTAGAAGATATAATACACAAAAAATTTAAAAATCATAGACATATACCTGACGATGACTTTATAAAATTATTTCATACTAAGATGCGTCATACTATTCCGTAGGATATTCACAGCATCATTATCTAATCTACTATATGCCGCGATGAAGTCATCTATGATAAATCTTAACTCATACGAAGCAGATGATATCTTCCAGACTACATCATATATTTCATCAGTATAATCATATCTAACAGTATCTAGCCAATCATACATACCACTCCTGTTTAATAATCTCTCATTGGCATCTATATCCCACATATGATACGATACGTTTTTTAAATCTTTATACAGAATTACATCATTAGTATTGACAGTTGCTATATTTTTGTATTCTAATATCTTATCTATCTGATAATATGGAGTGTAATACGTATACCACCCGTCATCGGTGGTCGTGAATACTACACATTCAGGTATCAAATGTTCTATATAACTTGACAAAATATAACGAGTATCCAGAATATTTTTTATATTTTTGATATGTTCTATGAAGTGTTTATTGGTATAATGTCCTAAATTTTTAAACATTTTATCTCTACTAATTGGAGAAACTTTAATATTTTTGTACTTATCATGTATCATAGTTGTACCAATATATTTTTTATGTTCTTGATTAGTTCTATATTATAATTAATAATACGTACAATTTCTTTTTCGCGTAACTCGTTCATAATAATGTATACATCTGCTAATAATTTAGCATCAGCTAATGCGCCGTGTATTCCATTCCTATTGTCAGATATGTTATATCTCTCACATAAGTCACCGAGTTTATTTTTTTGATTCGGGAATATCTCGCGGGCCATTATCAATGTATCAATCACGCTCTCTGATATATTTGGGTATCCACACAATGATAACTCATAGTTCAAGAACATGATATCAAATCTTGCATTATGTGCTACTATTATGGACCCTTTTATAAACTCTAGAAACTCTTCTGATATATCTCTAAACTGTGGTTTCCCTCTGAGTTTATATGAATTTAATCCTGTTAACTGTTCTATTTTTGGATTTATCCATCTCTTTGGATTAAGCTGTTTATGGAACGTTCTCCCGGTAACGCTGGAGTTTATTATTTCGACACATCCTATCTCGATTATCCGGTGCCCATACTTCGGGCTCAAGCCGGTGGTTTCTGTATCAAGTACAATAATTCTGTGCATTTGTATAGATATATCAAAATATATTCAATTTTAAAAATTCGATATATGCAAACCCTCGCACCATTTGATATACTTTGCAGATATATTAATCACATTAACAGAGCCTGGAAATGTATCACTATCATCACCCGCATATCTCTCAATGCCAATCCAAATAACTGACTGGGTCAATATATCTGATAAGTTTATATCGAGAATCGCAGTATTCATAACACCCACAGAATTAGACGGTACTGATACATTCACAATAGATATAGGTGATGCGACTGGTGCTGAATTTTCTGTCAAATATAATTGGTCTGAGTTAGCAGCAGTGCATCTATATAATTTAAATGAAACATTACCAGCAGTAGAATCATCAACGGTATATACGAGATTTATCCGTAGCGGGTGTGATATATCAATAGACCTCGGTAGAAACGTTGATACACATAGACTACATAGCGAAGATGACAGAAACACATTACCTGTCTGTACTAATGATATAGATTTATTTATGAAGACATTACTGTTTCCCGGTGTGTTGTGCGATGTTAACATATTTAGTTTTATCTCTGATACTTGTCTAGAGTTGCCGAAATATTCTATAAATCCATCATCATTTATCTTTGTATTATTATTTTTCACCCTAATCGGCTTAACCACAGGAATATTACTTATATCACTCACCACCCTCAACCTAATCCAGTTTTTAGTGATATTATTCACAGATGTGGATACATCAGAATACGATGCGAATCTTACATTATAAGTAGCTACATTCGGTAAAAATGTAGAGTTTTGGAGGTTATACGGTGGAGATGCCAGAGTCATCATTGTAGGAACAATGACCCAACTCGCACCATTCCAGTATTCATATACTACTGAAGTTATCGGCGTTGAGGTACATGCACCGGTAACACGTATGTCTATTGTTGATATTGTAGTACTTGAGCCGATATAACAGCAGTTATTTGTACTGACAGAATTAAATAAATTATATGATAAGCTACTGCTATTATCTGTCCACGTACCTGCTTCCATATCTGAATTAGATAGAACTTTTATACCTCTCATATTATATTCCCCGTGACCGACTGATAATGAACTGGGCTGAACAATGTCGCCAACGTTAACATTTCCGAGAATTGTATGATACATCGAAACAGGTGTATTGTTATTACTTTTCATACATATTTTTATATTATTTTGGTTATACATCTTAGCTGTATCAATCTGACATGATTCGATGTTAATAATAGCAGTAGCCGCTAGAATAGATAAATCTGTAACATTATTGACACAATTACATTGACATGTTAACAGTATAGGCCTATTATCGGAACCTACATTGAATGCTATGGTCGAGTTATCTATCTTACTTAACATAACATTACATGTTCCGTTGTTGTTAACACTCACAGCGGTTCCGCAGAAACTTGCGCGATAGCCTGAACCGATAATGACCGATTTAGTATCAGAACACAGCATACCAGTTGGTAGCGGATACTGCGCACTGCCCAATATCTCAATATTTCTGAATACAATTGTTCCACCGTTGTGAGCATATATGCCCATAGATGAATTTTCTGTACTCAGTATAATAACATTATTTATATTCAGTAGACATGGTATATTTATGCATTCTATCGCTATATTTGAATTATTTATTATGCAGTCCTGAATAGTCGATTCCTGTGATGGAGACGTACCGCTTTGGTCAAATAATACAGCTCTGCATCCAGCGGCTGTTGGTCCGTTGATAGTTATACTGTCAATTCTTGACCACTTTGTACATACAAATAAATCAGCATTATTATTCACAGCATTTACAATGACATTACCGGCTGAACTGAGTGCTTTTATTGTAGTACCTTCGGGTAAATATATCGGATTATTTTCATTGTATACACCTGGGTATAGTATGAATATTTGATTAGGGTCACTGCAAGCAGTCACAGCGTCCTTGATGGATTCGAAGTGAAATGGGTTATTTATGTCGTTACTTATATATTTCTCGCACATATGATTCGTTTTCAATGAAAAAGTATCAGAGGATGATGATACTTGATTATCATTCGATGGAGTAAATAATATATTCTTTCTAATTGGGTCTATAAATAGATTAGCATTATCATAATATTGTATAGGTATATGGTTTGCTAATACTGTATCGTATAAGTCTTTGTCTTCTGTAGATAGTTGAGTCGCATATCCTATCGTAACTGTGGTTGATACCACTGATATAAATAAAACTGCTTGACTTACTACAGTATCTAACTCTGTGGATAATTGAGACGGAGCGACTCCATTCGTAAAGTCCGCGACACTATCGCACGTATATGAGTACACCATTATATATCAACACAAAAATTATATAATATTATATCTTATACTTTAGTATCAATGTCCAGTTAGGATATTCCGATATTTTATTATGATACATATCGTCAAAGAACTGAAGAATATCAGGTATTAATATACCATTCATATGAACGTGATGTTTAGGCAGTTCCGCATTAGAATTTATTTCTATTAAGTACGGAACATCATCTTTTACAATATAATCAAGTCCAAGCAGATTATAACCTATATATTTACCGAATAGTTGTATTTTTGATAGTACTATTTTTGTTATACGCTCCATGCCATCAGATAATGACTTATCCGACATGACTATATCGGTACCCCATTGCTTCCATGATTTACATGTAAATATATAAATATTATCATATATAACTATGACGATACAGAAATATCTCATAACAATTCCCGGACTTATATCTTCCTGTAATACCCAGTGAACATATTTATTCAGGGTGCCATCCTTCTGTTTTTTATAAAATTCATCCATGTTTTCTAGTTGAATGATGTCGCTACCATGTCCTACATATGCATGAGACGGCTTTAACCATAGCTTCATATCAGTCCTGAGGTTACCATCTTTGATAACGCGAGATTTTTCAATTATACTTGTTTTTGGTACATATTTCTCACCGAACGTCATTCTCGCTAAATTGTGTTTCAACATAACCTTATCCAGACCGTCTACATATGTCTGTATTATAGATTTACTGTTCATATTAGAGAATACTACTCGTTCCGATGTCCAATCTTCTACCCACTTATCATCTTTCATATATGACGCTATCAGATTGCCATATTTATACTTGTACTTTGAATTGTCATATATTCTGTAGGTCAACATTGATATATATTAATATATATCCATAAATTCAATTAATTTATTTATATTTATCTCGTTAGACCGCTTCTTCATAGCGGATGAAATTTCATTAACTTTATATGTCCAAAGTTCAATAGGTTCGGGGTTTACCATGCCGAGCTTTAATAATGTAGTTTGCATACTGTTGTATCGGTCTGCCGATGTTGTAATGCATGCTATATTAGAAGTATTAACATATACAAGAATATACACAATATCAGAAGTATCCTCAACTGTATACTTTAAGTATGTCAGTACATTATCTGAGTACTTGGTGACGTAATCAATAGCATCATGTTCATCAGACATAACACCTATGACACCATCATTATCAATAATTACATATACGTCCATTATATAAAACAAAAATATATTAACAATTATAGGCAGTCCCATAGTTATACTCTATGAAATTATATGATTCTATAGCTTCTTTTAAGTTATCTTTAAGTTCCTTTTCTTTTGCAACTAACTCCTTTCTATCCATTATAGACCCCTCATAGTATCTTAATTTAAGCTTTTCTTTCATTAATTTATCTCTCAATACCGTATATTCATTGTAATCATTCACCTCAGTATCTGCTAATTTTTTTATTATATCTCTCTGTTTATCTATATTATGTAATGCTTCAGTTTCGGGTATTTCAAGTATCTCACGTAGTTCAGATATAGAATCTTTTAGACATTTTATACTATCTTCTATCTTGGTCAACTTAGTTTTAATTAAATTATCAGCGGTCGATGTCTTAAACATTTGCGTCAGTTCATCAGATTTTCCATATTGTTTCTCATGTTCTTCTATTATTACAGGGAATACATTTATTTTGTACTTAACATAATTAAGCAGTATCTGCGCGTAATTCGTCTCACATTTGTTGGACTTCAATGTCACATTAAAATATTCAGATAATTCGACGCATCTATTACATATACAGGCTCTATATCCGTTGAATACCCTATGATATTCGTACACATCACACTCTCTGCAGAAACTATTGCATATCCGGCACAATATATCCATTTAATTTATAGTAGGTATATTCAATTATTTACCCGGATAATGTATCATTCCTAACCTTGACCGATTAGTTACATCATTGTATACTTCAGCGGTTGAGAATATATTATATTTAGTATTGACAATATTACATACGTTCTGAATGATATTCAGAATATTATTATTGTTTCCTATAAATATCCCATCTTCAGCTTTGTGAGATTTTCTATATAAATCAGTCAATTTGAATATATCAGTATATAGATACATATCACATACTGCGAACTTGTTGATTAATTTTCTCTGAGGGGTCGTGAACAATGATTCCTCTGAATGTGTTATAATCACACGAATAACATCATGTTCTGATGTAGTATTTTCTAAATATACATAGATATACCCAGATACATTAGATGTCTCTTTTTTGACATCCATGCTGTACATCTTCAGCTGATTCTCCATTTTTAAACTCATTATAAATGTATATAAGTATGAACAATAAGACATAAAATTTTGAATTATTTTTTTATATATACACCCTCATAGCACTGTCATCATGCCACTGCTCCGCGATCGCATTCCAGGCGCCCTATCCCTATTTGTGTTTATTTTCAATGATAGACATATAGAACCCCATGCCGTCGAACACCTAGAAATGTTAATGGATATGTCTCCCTTTGACATCCTACAGCTCGATTATGAATACATGATAGTCCGAACAGATTATCAAGATTTCATAGAACACATCCGAGATGCGATAGCCGCAGAATTATCCGAATTATCTGATAATCCACCAGTCGACTACGCGTCAAGATTGGAAATAGCCACATCCATCGACAATTTAGTACGTGACATCCGTCGCCCAAACATGACAGCACGCCGGTCACTACTGAACGAGTTCAACGAGGTTTCGGACTACACAGCTCCCGCCGAAACAGCCGTTATGGCTAACGTACTGCAGGAATCACTCGAGCTGTTTATCGAGCACCGAACAGAAGTACCCTCAGCAGACATCACCAAATGGGTACACTCCGAAGTATCAACAGATGCGGTATGTATCATCTGTGTATGTGAATTCTCAGAATTAGACAGAAACACTGGATATGTACACAATTGTACAGCTACCATGTGCGATAATTGCTGGGAAGAATACACTGCGTATCATGGTCAAATGACCCGATGCCCCATATGCAGAGATACATGTGACAAATAAACCAACCGCTCGAAAATTGATATGGTGATACATTATGTTATTATAATTTATCGCTATATTTTTGTATATCATTATAAGTTACGCAGTTTATTCCATATATTTTTGAATATAAGTATCCTAAATTACTCCCGCATATCCTCTTATCAAAAGAATGATTTCTAACATTGTAAACAGCGAAATACTCCGAAGGATGCAAGGATACAATGTCTCAAATCTCACACACAGGAGAGTCACATCATATATCACCCAGTCCAATGACATAAACCATTTGATATATGAATTTCTGCACAGTCCTCTCGTTGTGACATTATCTGAAGTAATGTCATGCGTTGAACTAATCCAACTCGATACTATCGATGTTCCGTGGTACGGAACTGCTGATGGCATAAGATGGATTATGGACAATTATCTCACTCGTTATGGAATTGTGCTAAATAGCATATACAATACAGATATTTGCTTCATGTATAACGATGTGGATATATCATATTGGAACATCTATGCGGATGAAGATGATGAATTTAACGCATTAATAGAGATGTAATATGATACAGTGCAATTGAGCATATATATCTATTCTATCTTGAATATATGTGTATGTTCTTTTGTGTATAAACTTTTGAATTATTATTATGTATATACTACGGTCTAAGTTCAAGATGTTGAGTGCCAAGTATATAGCGCGCCCAAAATTCGATGACTTATTTTCCATAGTGTGTCGACCGCCTGTTGGTTTTTCAATATGTGGTTTTTATGAGGAAGATATTAGGGATACTCTTAATAATGGTACTGAATCGGATATCACTGACATGATGCACAGAATTGAACGTGAATATATACATATCCGTATATCTTGTAGTACATACGAAAAATGCAAATATGAACGCATAATCAAACATTGCGAAAAAATGATAAGATACTTTGATTCGGTCAGGTTAGCTACATCCAGAGATTTATATTATGAAATCATGAATCGATGATAAGTGCTACCAATTAAAACTATCTTATACTTGTGTCTTGTGCACGATTATGGGGTAGTTTTTGTTAGCTAATTTATCATACATATGCAACATTTTGGACTATGTGATATAATCAGAAAATGAAACAAAAAATATATACGGGGATGTATAATATCATAAATAAACGTACTCATTTCTGTGTATATCTTTCTAACACTTTATTTATATTCTTATTCAGAATTATAATATTTTTCTTATTTGATTCAATCATATCATTAAGATTATCCAATTCTGCCACTATTTCTTTTTGTATATCCAATGGTGGTACAGGAATGTATATATTCTCTAAATCTTTTTTATTTATGCCTGGCTGTATACTCCCCCGCTGCAATTTATAAATTTCAGTTTGTATGGATTTTAACCAATAGTATATATACATTTTTTCGTGAATATGTGATGAATTTGGAATATATATACAATGATTCGATGTGAAGACTTTAGTATCGTACATACTAACGTATCCGGCACTGCCGTCTTTACTTATTAAAATTGTATTTTCATCGACCGTGTATTGATTGTGATAACCGCATGGATTTTTTCCACCTCCTATAACTGGGTAAATTCCTTCGATAAACATTGATGTTGTTATATTTTTACCATTCTGAAACTCGCAGATATCTCCCAGTCTCATCATCTCGCACCCCTTTCTTGTATTTGCTTTCATCATAGTTTCCATATGCTCCTTTAAGTCTTCATTTAATTGATTATAATTATCGATACTATTCTGAATACAATCTAACGCTTTCACTATCTCTTTCTGTTTATCCAATGGTGGTACAGGGATGTATATGTTCTCTAAATCACTACATTTACAATGTGGTATTACGGCTCCTGTTACCACCTCTTTTATTTCCGATTCTTTTGATTTCATAATATAATAAAGATATTTGATATTTACACTATCGTGGGGATGTAACGTAAAACAGTCACCAGCCCAGAATTTACCTGTGTGCCATTTTATAAACCCAGCGGATGCACCGCTTTTACTGATTGTTATATTTTCATTATCCCTATTATGTTTCAAATAATAGCCATTATAATCCGTACCGCCTCCCATAACTGGTATATCTCCCCCAATTTCTTTATCATTCGTATTTAACGTTTTACCATTCTGAAACTCGCAGATATCTCCCAGTCTCATCATCGGATATTCCCCCTCTACTTCTATCGCAGCAGGTTTTTTATATTTTTTTACATCAAGTGAGTATATTCCAGTAGCTGCAATGCTATCCTTCGGTACCGATAACCCTTCTCCGACATATTCAATATTGCCATTGCTTCCGACTTGAATATTCCAAAATTCGACCTCATTGGTCTCAAATCCATTATTTTCAAAGAATAGAATGGATGTATTAATGTTCGTATTCATAAACATCTTACCCTGCATCGATAAAACATACTTCAGTTCGAAATTCTCGACCAGATGTTTTCGAGTACCATTGTGTAAACTTGATGAATTGGACAATACCCCGTCAGGTACGATAACGGCACATCTACCATTTTCTGCCAAAGATGTCATCATCAATTGTAAGAATAATGGTTCTGATTTGGTGCCTTTGATACCCAGGTCCTTAACTTTTTTACAACAATTTGCATGCTTCAAGCCCTTTAATCCAAATGGCATATTTGCTAAAATTATATCATATTCTGGTATTTCCAACTCCTCTACCATTGTGTCCATAACTTTGATATTGGTAAAAATAGTTCCATTTGTCTCCATAAACAGATTGAGGCGCCCCAAACACGCAACTTTTTTATCATTATCATATCCATATATTTCCCTCCGTTGAATGGACCAATCCACTTGATTCGGATATTTTTTGTCAAAATACTTTATGTATGATGTTAAGAATCCACCAGTTCCCATTGTGGGATCGCATACGGTTTCGGGGACTCCAGGTAGTTTCATCTTTGGTTTACATAATTGTACCATAAATTTGCAAACCGCTCTGGATGTAAAGAATTGCCCCATATCCCTCGCTGTAGATGCTCCTGTTTTTAGATGCTGTTCATATATCCAACCAAGTATATCAGTTTTCATACGAAGGGTATCAACATCGATATCGTTTAATTTCATCAATATATTTTTATGAATCTGTATATCATTTACCCCCGATTTGATATCAAAACCAAACGCATGTGTGCCGAATTTTTGAGCAAAGATGTAAAGTAAACAATCAGTTCCCGCTGCTGCAAACGCTTCTAATGCAGCATGCCCGCCTCCATTTGTATCGAATAATTTGATTATATTTTCCCATGCCAAATGTTCAGGAATACCCAATGAACTGCTTCGTTTTATTGTGCTGTATCTTGCCAGCATATAAATACATATATGCTGCATGCTGTCCATTCCGGTGATTGCTCTCAACCTCAACATATCTCTGATGCTTAGGATAGCTGTCTCGAATTTTGTAGAAGTTTCCATTATGTGACCTCTATACATGTATATCTATATAGTTAAAATTCAATTGTATACCAGAACAAAATAAATCATACAAGTCTTAAGTTATTCCATGTATCTATATCAGAGTCGTCTGTATGTAACGTTGATAATATCAGATTCATATTCGGGGCAGCATTAAAATAACCATCCTCTATATACTGCAAGTCAGGACATGTATCAGATACATCTGTAAAATCTTTATATTGATTATGATTAGTAACTTTGTATAACTTTAATAGTTTTTTAAAACTAACCAAAGTCATCCGTTTATTATCATATTCATGTAGGAAATCATACCACGTATTTTTTCCGATTACTTCTTCTCCTAACTTAGCATATTCTGGATATTTCTGAAGGAATATATTTCTATAATCTACACTAGTATCTATATTGTTTATTCTGCATAATTCTTGTATCTTCTTTTTGTCTTGTCCTATTATATTCATTCTACAGGATTGGAATATACTTTTGATATCTTCTATACTCGCACCGTCAGCGTATTCAATCGTAATTATTTCCGGCTCTGATATCGATATGTCATCTTTTTCAACTGCATCAACATTATCATAATCCCCTGTATATTTTGAAAATATCTCATTATTTAATGTATCATCCCCTCTCGCTAATGTCAGTAAAACTCTCTCGAAACCGCTCATATCATCACTGTTCACAACAGGTAATATAATATGAAAAATAGGTTTATTCTGATACCATCTGCCTGCTCTCAGTAACATTTGTATTATCTCCCTTGAGCTGAATTTTGGATATGTTATCGCAACTGCATTCGCAATAGGTATATCAACGCCTTCTCCTAAAATCTTACAGTTAATCAGTATGGCACGTTTTGCTGTTTTGAACTGATGCAATTTAGTATATATATTTTCATTTTTATCGTGTACTAATATGATGGTATCCTTATCGTCTATCAAATCTCTCAACTTGTTTCCGAACATGGTAGATATCTCGTGAGAGGATGTAAATATAATCAAATGATGCAGTATGTGCACCTCAACATCGTCCACTATTTCAGTTGATTTCCATGCTTCTGATATGTGATAAGTTTTAGATAACTCTGAATTTGATTCATTATTATCATGTAACATACATATCCGATAGTCTGGTAGTATACCATTTTTTATAAGATTTCGTATATTTATGTCTACCAATCTTCTGCCAAATAGTCCGATATCATCCATGCTAAATACTTGAAAGTCGTCTGTCTTTTTATAGTAAACAGGTGTATATGTCAGTGATATTCTTTTGTAATCATTCTTCTTGCAACTATCGAGTAATTGCCTAGTTGGTCCGTTTGAATCTCCTGTCAAATGATGCGCTTCATCGAATACGAATAATTCAGCATATATGTTTAATAATGTATCAGATGACATATATGTAGAGATAATAAAATATCTATCTCTCTCGGTGAATTCTGTTATTCTGTTCAAATCAGAGGCACCGCTGTTCACTAATAATATATCATTTTCTTCTGCTATATCTAATTGAATCAGTGTATTTTTCCACTGTCTTTGTAATAATCTGGTAGGACAACAGATGATACATTTTTTTATGTATGTTTTGATACCTAAACATAGCATTTGAGTTTTCCCTGAGCCGCACGGTGATACGACATATCCAGCAGTTTCATCACTTAATATAAACTCGCCAATTGTATCGATTGCAGGTTTTTGTATAGCATCCAACTCGCACCGTCTCAACTGTTCATCTTGCAGGAAATATATATTCTTATCGAAAGGTTCTATAAGTTTCGTCAACTTGTGTTGTTTTGGAAGTATATTCTCGATATTCTGCATAATCCAATGTGCTGACATAAATGCCTCTATTTTTGTATACGGAACATGAAACCATTCGGTTGGGTTATTATTTTGCCGTAACATGCGATATTTCTTGAACTTGTTATGTAGTATATTTTCAGCATTTTTTGCATCATCTAACTTATCAGAACCTATATAGAATATACCTTTATAATATAGTTCATATCCTGGAGGCGACCCAGTCTGATAGGTTTTTAATCGCTCATAAAGGGAACCGGTGCGTCCCAGTTTAAACATGTCACTCTGCTCAAACACAGAATTAGTAACAGCATAGAGATACATCATTATCAATTATATTTGTAGATATAATTAATTCAAATATATAATAAGTATGATGCTTATACAGTTCTATATAAAACATCGCCAAACATAAAAAATATGGTGGTCGCTACTGATCTTGATGGGTTTAATTCATATGCGATCAGTTGGCAAACGCTGTTTCAATCAACTATAAATACGATGGCATCGGTCATATTAAATTTTTATATGGCAGATATCCAACGTTAACTAAAATTATACCCGGTGATTTAGTGGGATATCTCGTTCTATAGATATAGCAATGACAGAAAGTAATAGTATAATGATGCTAAATTCTGAGACTACAACCGATGCAAATTTTAATCGTTATATAGTTTATATAAACTATATAGAATCGAGTTTAACATCCATAGATAACTACCGTACAAAATAAGGTATCAATAAGGATATAAGATCATTAATTTTAACACCACACATTCCGATTGCAGAAACTGTACCGATACCATAACCTGAGACGACATCTATAACTATAATACCCGTATCTACGCAATCAGAAATGTTTTCAATGCCTGGACCTACGTATAATCCTATAGATTTAATAGATGATTCAGTATCCAAACCTGCACCCATTGCGTCGATAGAATTGTCATCGATTACAAATGTAGCTGAGGCTATACCATCACAGTCATCGGAAACCGTGTCATCGATTACAAATGTAGCGGGGGCTGCATCATCGCAGTCATCGGAAACCGTGTCATCGATTACAAATGTAGCTGAAGATGCATCACAGCGGTCATCGGAAATCATGTCATCGGAAATCGTGTCATCTATTATAGATGTAGTTAAGGATATACCATCTACGTTATCACCATATACATCTGCTTTTACAATGAGTAATGCTACTAAAATATTGGTTGTTGTCGTTATTATATTAGTAGTTTTGGCGTCAATCAGTATGATAGTTATAGGTCTAATAACGGGTGGTGGCGCTGCAGGAAATCCAAATGATGCACTTGATCCAACTGAGGCATAAACTTTTGAATATGTTTATTATGTATATCACATTCCTCCGTCTCATTATTAACAATGCAAGTCAGCCCAGCCCTTCACCGCCCTGCTATCGATTTGAATAGTGAATCTCACTATCAGTTCTGGCGCAGCAATGTTGCCATTACAAGGAGTCGAGAAAAGAACGAGGAGGCTCTGTCGAAATTGTTAGATTTCACTGTTGGTAGCTGGTACGAAGATTGTCACTATCTCGTAAAATACGAAACAGAAGCAGAGGTTCGGCTCCTGTTGAGATACCTCAGTGAACTCTCATAAGAGTGGATGTGATCCAATTGCATATCTTATACTCGTGTCTTGCGCGCGAATATGGGAATGTTTTTGTTAACCGATTTATCATACATACGCAACTGCTCGAACTATGCGATATAATCAAATACTGAACATATTTTTTGTCTAAGTATGTTCAGATAACAAATAATATAGTTCTATATGAAACATAAAAAAAATATCTCTGTATAAGTATATAAGTATATATCAATATATAAATATCTCTGTATTCA
>JACCDX010192083.1_pt1 | contig 17625 bp, 14 predicted proteins | sample 7449681 | NCBI WGS metagenome assembly JACCDX01 (sample SAMN15323450, study PRJNA562643) | freshwater metagenome | isolation source: river surface water | place: USA:Blue River Watershed | collected 2017-08-18
AGATCGCGCGCAGCAACGGGGAAGCGTTCTATTGCGGGGAAGTGGCGCAGGCGATCGCGGCCCACGTGCAGGCCCATGGCGGCGCCTTGAGCGTGTCCGACCTGGCGGCCTACTCGCCCGAGTGGGTCACGCCCCTGGCGCAGAACTACCGCGACCACACCTTGCACGAGATTCCGCCCAACGGCCAGGGCATCGCCGCGCAAATGGCCGCAGGCATCTTGGAGCACCTCAACGTGGGCGAGCATGCGGTGGACAGCGTTCAGAGTTGTCACCTGCAAATCGAGGCGATGAAGCTCGCATTCGCCGATGTGTACCGCCACGTGAGCGACTCGCGCACCATGCGCATCACGCCGGCACAGATGCTGGACCCGGCCTACCTGGCTGAACGTGCGCGCCTGGTGGACCGCCGCCGCGCCCAAGATTTCAAGGCAGGTGACTTGCCCCGCGGGGGCACCATCTACCTCACGGCGGCCGACCGCAGCGGCATGATGGTCAGCCTCATCCAAAGCAATTACATGGGCTTCGGCTCGGGGGTGGTGGTGCCGGGATGGGGCATCAGCCTTCAAAACCGTGGCCATGGCTTCACCCTGGACGAAACCAGCGCCAATGTGGTGGCACCCCACAAGCGCCCGTTCCACACCATCATCCCGGCCTTCCTGACGCGCGACGGCCAGCCGATGATGAGCTTTGGTGTGATGGGGGGGCACATGCAGCCTCAAGGCCATCTGCAGACCTTGGTGCGCATGTTGGACTACGGCCAGAACCCCCAAATGGCCTGCGATGGTCCGCGCTGGCGGGTCAACGGTGGTCTGTCGGTCAATGTGGAGCCACACATGCCTGCGGCCACGGTTGAAGGCCTGGCGGCCCTGGGCCATCAACTCGAAGGGCTCAACGACACCTACATGGACTTCGGTGCGGGTCAGTACATCTGGCGGCTGGGTGATCCGGCCGTCGAGGGCTATGTGGCCGCCAGCGACCCGCGTCGGGATGGGGCTGCGGTGGCGTGGTGAGCGTCTTCGCCGCCAGCAGCGGCGCGGCCCACGGCGCCCGCTTTGCGCAGGGCATGGCGCTGGCCGTGGTCGGTGCCTTGGGCTTTGCCGGCAAGGCCATTCTGGCCAAGCTGATGTACCGCCATGGCGTGGATGCGGTGACGGTGGTGGCGTGGCGCATGCTGCTGGCGCTTCCGCTGTTCGCCGCCATGGCTTGGTGGAGCGCACGTGGCGCACCGGCCTTGACGCGGCGTGACGCCCTGACCATCGTGGCGCTGGGCTTCTCGGGCTACTACCTGTCCAGCATGCTCGACTTCTATGGCCTCATGTACATCACGGCCAGCCTGGAGCGGCTCATCTTGTACCTGGGCCCCACCTTTGTGATGGTGTTGGCGGTGGTGGTGCTCAAGAAGAGGGTCACGCTGCGTCAATGGTTGGCTGCTGGCATCAGCTATGCGGGTGTGCTGGTCGTTTTTGGGCATGAGTTGCTGGCCCCATCGGTTCCTGCGGTGGCCGATGCCGTGGCGCACACCGCCGCATCAACACCCAGCGGCGCAGCCGCCACCGTGCTGGGTGCAGCCTTGGTGCTGGGCAGTGCCGTGAGCTATTCAGGGTACTTGCTGGCCAGCGGCGAGGTGGTGGAACGCTTGGGTTCGCTGCGGTTGACGGGCTTGGCCAGCAGCGTGGCCTGTGTGTTTTGCCTGTTGCACTTTGCGGCCGTGCACCCGCTGTCGGTGATGGTGGTGCCCGAGCCGGTAATGTGGATGAGCCTGCTCAACGCCTTGCTGTGCACGGTGATGCCGGTGTTGGCCGTGATGATGGCCATCGAGCGCATCGGGCCGGCCTTGAGCTCGCAGGTGGGCATGGTGGGCCCCTTGGCCACCATCGCCTTGGGGGTGTACCTCTTGGGCGAGCCGTTTACGGTTTGGATCTTGGCCGGCACGGTCTTGGTGCTGTTGGGCGTGGGCCTTTTGGCGCGGTGGCGTTGAAGCCAGCGCCGCTTTTTTTCATGGAGTGAGAACCAACATGGATCTGGGAATTGCAGGCCGTTGGGCCTTGGTGTGTGCGGCCAGCAAGGGCCTGGGCCGCGGCTGTGCGCAAGCCCTGGTGCGCGAAGGCGTGAACGTGGTGATCACGGCCCGCGGTGAAGAGGCCCTGCAGGCCACCGAGGCGGCCTTGCGCGAACTCAACCCGGAGGTGACCGTACACGCTGTGGCGGGAGACATCACCACCGAGCAGGGTCGCGCCAGCGCACTGGCGGCCTGCCCACAGGTGGACATCCTGATCAACAACGCCGGTGGGCCGCCGCCTGGCGACTTCCGCGACTGGGACCGCGAGACCTGGATCAAGGCCCTGGAGGCCAATATGTTGACCCCGATCGAACTGATCAAGGCCACGGTCGACGGCATGGCCCAGCGCGGCTTTGGCCGCATCGTCAACATCACGTCGGCGGCGGTGAAGGCGCCCATCGATGTGCTGGGCTTGAGCAACGGCGCGCGCACGGGCCTCACCGGTTTTGTGGCGGGTGTGGCACGGCAAAAGCGACTGGCTTCGCGCAACGTGACCATCAACGGCCTTCTGCCCGGCCCCTTTGACACCGACCGCTTGCGGACCACCCTGGCCGGTGCGGCCCGCGCATCGGGCAAGACCGTGGACGAGGTGGCGGCCGCGCGCCGCGAGGCAAACCCGGCAGGGCGCTTCGGTACGGCCGAGGAGTTCGGCGCCGTGTGCGCCTTCTTGTGCAGCGCGCATGCAGGCTATCTGAACGGACAGAACCTGCTGCTGGACGGTGGGGCCTATCCCGGGACCTTCTGATGCGTGCTCAGGGGCTTCGCTTCAAGGAGGACAGGGCGATGCCCCCCACGATAAGGCCAAAGGCCATCAGGTGGTAGGGCTGGGGCCACTGGCCCAGCAAAGCACCCTGCATCAAGCCTGCGAACAGCGGCGTGAGGTTGCCAAAGAGCGCGGCCATGGCGGGCCCGGCTTGTGCCACACCCATGCCCCAACTCCGGTACGCGATGATCGAGGGACCCAAGGCGGTGAAGACGATGGCGGCACACACGCCTGGCGACCACTGGATGTCAGCCGGCACCAGCACGACCTCGGCCGAGGCTGAAAGGGCGGCCCAGCCGATGCCAAACAGGGTTTGAACCAAGAGGAAGCCCGCCCAGTCCTGACTGGGTTGGGGGATCCCGCTTTGCAGGGCCACCGGTGGCCGTGACAGCATCCAGCTGTAGAAGCACCAAGAGATGATGGCGCCCACCATCATCAGGTCACCCGCCACGAATCCAATCTCAGCCAAGCGGGCCAAGTCGCCGCGCGACAGCACCAACAGAACGCCGACCAGGGAACACGCCGCACTGACCAGGGCCAGGCGACCGGGCTTCTGGCCGTAGAACAGGGCGCCGATCGACAGCATCCACAAGGGTGAGCTCGCTGCAATCAGCGTCACGTTCAAGGGCGTGGAGGTGGTCAGGGCCAGGTACTGAAGGGCGTTGTAGGCGCCCACGCCCAACAAGCCCAGCACGGCCAAGGGCCGGCGCCTGTCCCACAGCGCCGCCCGTTGCTCAGCCGTTCTCAGCGCATGCCAGCCCAGGGGCAGCAGGATCAGCAAGGCCAGGCTCCAGCGCAGCAGGTTCAGTTGCAGCGGGGGCACCAGCCCCACCATCAGCCGGCCCACCACCGCGTTGCCGGCCCACATGAGCGGCGGCAGCAGCATCAGCAAGGCCAGTCGAGGGCTTAAGGTGTGGGGCATACACGGTCGATTATGGGTGTCCGCAGGCAGACACCGGTCTGTGCTGGCCTCCACCCGCGTTTGGGCCTGTGAAAGCCTGCCCACAGCCCAATGCAACGCGTGGTTGTGGCCGAAGTGGCACACTGCGGCGCGTTGCACCCTCGAGCACACCCAGGAGACCGCCATGACCACCACCATCCGCGCCATTCAGATCGCCGAGTTCGGCGGACCCGACAAGCTGCAGGTCGTCAGCCGCGAGGTGGGCGAGCCCGGCCCTGGCGAGATCCGCATCCGCCACCGTGCGGTGGGCCTGAACTACATCGATGTCTACATGCGCACTGGCCTGTACCCCAACCAGCTGCCCATGACCCTGGGCATGGAGGGCGCCGGTGTGGTGGAGGCCGTGGGCGAGGGTGTGACGCACCTGGCCGTGGGCGACCGCGCTGCCTATGCGTCTCAGCCCCCGGGCAGCTACTGCGAGGCCCGTGTGATGCCCGCCAAGTGTGTGGTGAAACTGCCCGAGGCCATCAGCTTCGAGGAAGGGGCGGCCATGATGCTCAAGGGTTTGACGGTGCAATACCTGCTGAAGAAGACCCAGCCGCAAGGCGGCCTCAAGGCCGGCGACTTCATCCTCTTTCATGCTGCCGCCGGTGGGGTGGGCTTGATCGCCTGCCAGTGGGCACGCGCCATGGGCCTGCAGCTCATCGGCACCGCCGGGGGCGCTGACAAGTGCAAGCTGGCCCTCGAACATGGTGCTTCGCACGTGATCGACTACCGCAGCGAAAACTTCGTGGAGCGCGTCAAGGCCATCACCGGTGGCAAGGGCGTGCGGGCGGTGTACGACTCCATCGGCAAAGACACCTTCGAGGGCTCACTCGACTGCCTGAGCCCCTTCGGCTTGCTGGCCACCTACGGCAACGCCTCGGGCCCGGTGCCGCCCTTTAACCTGGGAACCCTGGGTCCCAAGGGCTCGCTCTATGTGACGCGGCCCACCTTGTTCACCCACTTGGCCACGCGCGAGAGCACCCAGGCCATGGCCGACGACTTGTTTGCCATGGTCACCAGCGGTCAGGTGAAGATTCGTATCGATCAGCGCTACCCGCTGGAGCAGGTCGGGCAGGCGCATGCCGACCTCGAAGCGCGCAAGACCACGGGCTCCACGGTGCTGCTGCCCTGAAGCCAAGGGCAGCGGCCGTTCAACGGCCGCGCCGCACGCGCAACACCTCGTCCAGGATCAGGCAAGCCGCGCCGAGTGTGATGGCACTGTCGGCCAGGTTGAAGGCCGGGAAGTGCCAGCCGCCGGCGTGGAAGTCCAGCATGTCCACGACATAGCCGTGCACCGCGCGGTCGATCACATTGCCCAGGGCGCCGCCCATGATCATGGTGATGGCAAAACAGAACAGGGTTTGCCCAGGATGGCGGTGCAGCATCCAGATGATGAAGGCCGATGCCGCCACGCCGATGGCGATGAAGAACCACCGCTGCCAGCCGGACGCGCCGGCCAGGAAGGAAAAGGCCGCGCCGTTGTTGTGCACGCGCACCAGGTTGAAGAAGCTGGTGATGGGCATGGAGTCGCCCCAGGCAAAGCTGCCCAGGATCAGCACCTTGGTGAGCTGATCCAGCACCACGACCAACAGCGCCAGGGCCAACCAGCCCGGCAAGCCCGACACGAGTCCCCGCTTGAGCTTGGCCATGCCGACCTCAGGCCACGCTGCGGTGCTCGCCCGCGCCGTGCAGGTTGGACACACAGCGGCCGCACAGGTCGGGGTGGGCGGCGTCGGCCCCCACATCGGCGCGCCAGTGCCAGCAGCGGCCGCACTTCGCCTGGGTGCTGGGTACCACCTGTACCGCCAGTTCGGCACCGGCCACAGCCTGCGCCGCCGACGTGATCATCACGAACTTGAGGTCCTCACCCAGGCTGTTGAGCAAGGCCAGGTCATCCGCGGGCGCCTGAATCACCACCTCCGCCTGCAGGGAAGAACCCACCTGCCCCTGTGTGCGCACATCCTCGATGGCCTTGTTGACCGCCGCCCGGATCTCGATCACGCGCGCCCACTTGGCCAGCAGTGCCGGTTCTGCCGGCGGCAGTGTCCAGTACGTTTGCGTGAAGATCGAGTCCTTGTGCTGCGCGCCGCCGTGCACGGCCCAGGCTTCTTCTGCGGTGAAGCTCAGGAAGGGGGCCATCCACCGCAGCATCGCGTGGGTGATGTGCCACAGCGCGGTCTGTGCACTGCGCCGGGCCAGGCTCTTGGGCGCGGTGGTGTACAGGCGGTCCTTGAGCACATCCAGGTAGAAGGCACCCAGGTCTTCTGAGCAGTACACCTGCAGCTTGGCCACCACCGGATGGAACTCATACACCTCAAAGTGCGCCAGGATTTCCGCCTGCAGCTGTGAGGCCCGCGCCAAGGCATAGCGGTCCACCTCCAACAATTGCTCGGCTGGCACGGCATCACACGTGGCATCGAAGTCGCTGGTGTTGGCCAGCAGGAAACGCAGGGTGTTGCGAATCCGGCGGTAGGCATCCACCACACGCGCCAGGATCTTGTCGTCAATGCCCAAGTCGCCGCTGTAGTCGGTGGCTGCACACCACAGGCGCAGGATCTCCGCGCCGTACTTCTGATACACCTGTTGCGGCTCCACGCCGTTGCCCAAGCTCTTGCTCATCTTGCGGCCTTGGCCGTCCACCACAAACCCGTGGGTCAGCAGGCCGCGGTACGGCGCACGGTCGAACAAGGCGCAGCCCAGCAGCAACGAGGAGTGGAACCAGCCGCGGTGCTGATCGTGTCCCTCGAGGTACAGGTCTGCCTCCGGCCCTTCGGCGTGGAAACCCCCGGGGTGCTGGGCCCGCAGCACGTGCCAGAAACTCGATCCCGAGTCGAACCACACCTCCAGGATGTCGGTGCTCTTGCTGTAGTGCTGCGCATCGTGGTCACCCAAGATCTCAGCCGTGCTCACCCGGCTCCAGGCTTCGATGCCACCTTGCTGCACGATGTCGGCCGCCTGGTCCAGGATCTCCATGGTGCGGGGGTGCCGCTCGCCGCTGTCCTTGTGCAGGAAGAAGGGCAGGGGGACACCCCAGCTGCGCTGGCGGCTGATGCACCAGTCGGGCCGGTTGGCGATCATGTCGCGCAGCCGCACACGGCCGTTCTCGGGATAGAACCGTGTGTGGTCGATGGCCTCCAGCGCCAACTGGCGCAGCGTCTTGCCCGCCTTGTCCTTCGTGAACACCCCCTGGCCCTCGTCCATGCGGATGAACCATTGCGCCGCGGCACGGTAGATCACCGGGGTCTTGTGGCGCCAGCAGTGCGGATAGCTGTGCTGAATGTCGGTGGTGTTGAGAATGCGGCCGGCGGCACGCAGCGTTTCGATGATGGTGGGAATGGCCTTCCAGATGTGCTGTCCACCGAACAGCGGGAAGTCGGCGGCATACACACCGCTGCCTTGCACCGGGTTGAGGATGTCGTTCAGGGCCATCCCATGGGCTCGGCAGGAGTTGAAGTCGTCCAAACCATAGGCGGGCGAGGAGTGCACGATGCCCGTACCGTCGTCGGCCGTGGCGTAATCGGCCAGGTACACCGGGCTGTGCCGGTCATAGCCTGTATGGGTCTCGGCCAAGGGGTGCTTGAATCGGATGCCGCCCAGCTGTTCTCCCAGCGTGGTGGCCACCACCGTGCCCTTCAGGCCCCAGCGTTCGAGGCATTTCTCCACGAGGGAGTTGGCCATCATCAACAGCCCGCGCTCGGTTTGCACCAGGGCGTACTCCAAGGCCGGGTTCAGGTTCAGGGCCTGGTTGGCGGGAATGGTCCACGCGGTGGTGGTCCAGATCACCGCGAAAGCAGGCTGAGACAGCGTGGGCAAGCCGAAGGCCGCAGCCAGACGGTCGGCGTCCGCACAGGGGAAGGCCACGTCCAACGTGGTGCTCTTCTTGTCGGCGTACTCGATCTCAAACTCGGCCAGAGATGAGCCGCAGTCAAAGCACCAGTAAACCGGTTTCAGACCGCGGTACACGAAGCCACGCTCCATCACGCGCTTGAAGGCCCGTATCTGTGAAGCCTCGTTGGCCGGGTCCATGGTGGCATAGCGGTGACCCCAATCGCCCAACACCCCCAAGCGCTTGAAGTCCACCATCTGCTGCGCAATCTGCTCGGTGGCATAGGCACGGCTCTTGGCCTGCATGTCGTCACGGCTGAGGCTGCGGCCGTGCTTCTTCTCGATGGCGTTTTCGATCGGCAGACCGTGGCAGTCCCACCCCGGCACATAGTGAGCATCCAAGCCCGCCAACTGTCGGGCCTTGACGATCATGTCCTTGAGAATCTTGTTGGCCGCATGCCCCATGTGGATCTGGCCGTTGGCATACGGCGGGCCATCGTGCAGCACGAACAAGGGCTGACCGCAGCGTGCATCACGCAGGCGGCTGTACCGTCCCTCCTGCTCCCACTGGGCAATCCAGGCGGGTTCGCGCTTGGGCAAATCGCCCCGCATCGGAAAGGGCGTGTCGGGCAGGTTCAGGCTGTGGCGGTGGTCGCCTCCATCCGGGCTGGCTGCGGCGGCGCTTCGGTTCTGGTCGTTCATGGCTTCAATCGGGCGGGTGTCCGGTGGTGGGCACCGGGGTGTGGGTTCTGGCCGGGCCGGTGCAGGGCCCCGGTGGGCGTTGCGGGCTGCGGCAGAGGCTGCTCAAGCACGCCGCCGGCAAACGCGGCAGCATGGGGCCTTGGGCACTTCGGGGGCCCGCATCGACGGGCCCAAAGCCTCAGGAGCGAATTCGGTCGCGGGTGGTCTGGCGCCGTGTGCAGGCGCCGTGCGGCTCCAAACCGTGCGACCGGTTCAGACGGGTCGGCAGGAGCAAAACCAAGCCATGAGGCCCATAAGCACGCATCCTTCAAGTGTACCGCCGGCCGCTGGTGGGGCCCGGGTGTTGGGGTGGCTTATGGGCCGGGTGCGTTCGAGGCCCTGGGCCTGCCGGCAACGCGGGGCTTTCCTGTTGGCCGGCCTGTGCCTTGCCGCACCGTCCGTGGGTGCCGAACCACCACCGGCGGCGGCGCCTGAGCCGGCGCTGCGCCTGGGCGCCTTGGGCCTTTCCGTGTCTGCGCGTCCGGCGTATCCCGGTGCGGCGAGTACGGTGCGCAGCTTCACGCCGCAGTTCCTCGTGCAACGTGGGCGGTTCAGCTTGAGCAACGGTGGCCCGCTGGCCAGCCGTGCAGGCGAGCCGGCCGAAGGCGGTTTGGCGGCCGATGTTCTGGCCCAAGACCGGCTCAGCCTGCGGGCTTCCGTGCTCGTCGATGCCGGTCGCAAGAGCGCCGACGTGGCCCATCTGCGTGGCCTGCACGACATTCCCGCTCACGTGCGGGGACGGATGCAACTGGCCTGGCGCCTGGTCCCCCGTTGGGAGCTGATGGGCGTGTGGCAAGGCGACCTCAGCCTGCGCGGCACGGGCAACAGCGCGGAGGCGGTGGTGCTGCACGAGTGGCGCCCGGCTTTCCTGGACGGCCAGGGCTGGCAAACCTCCGCCGGTGTGGCCGCTCAGTGGCGGGATGCGCGCCAGGCCAACCTGGTGCATGGCGTGAGCGAGTCCGATGCGCGCCAAACGTCGTTTACGCCCTACCGGCTGCAGGCGGGCTTCACCAGTGCGCGTGTGTTCGCCCATGCGCGGCGCGAGCTTGGGGGGGCTTGGGTGGCCTACGGCTCGGCGGTGCACGAGGCCCTGCTGGACCAGGCCGCGCGCAGCCCGATCACACAGCGCCCACACGCTTGGAGTCTGTCCCTGGGCTTGGGCAAGCGGTTTTAGCGTCTAGCGCGGGGGCTGAACCGCCAGCCAGGCCCGCGCATCCGCCACATCCTGCGCAATGCCGGCTTCCAAGGCTTGCAAGGACCCGTAGTGCCGCTCGTCATGGAGCTTGTGCAGCAGGTCCACCGCCACCAAGCGGCCATAGCCCGCTTGTACAGGCAAGGGCCACTCCAAACAGTGCACCTCCAGCAGCACCCGCCCTGCATCTTCAACGGTGGGGCGCACGCCCAGGCTGGCCACGCCGGGCAGGGGGTGCGGGGTCAGGCCCATCACCTGTACCACGAAGATGCCCATGGCCGCGGGTTTGGCGTGGGGCACACGCACGTTGAGGGTGCGAAACCCATCCTCACGGCCGGGCGCGCTGGCCCCCAACTGCCGCCCGAGTTGGCGGCCGTACACCACGTGGCCGCTGATGCGGTAGGGGCGCCCCAGCAGCGCCGCGGCACGGTCCATGTCGCCGTCGGCCAAAGCCTGGCGCACAGCGGAGCTGGACACGCGCAGCCCGTGCACCTCGTAGCTCATCATCCGGGCCACATCCAAGCCGCGCGCGCTGCCATGGGCGTCCAGCAGGGCGTAGTCGCCCGCCCGCTTGGCGCCGAACCGGAAGTCGTCGCCCACCAGGAGGTAGCGGGTCTGCAGGTCCTGCAGCAGCATGCGGTCGATGAAGTCGGTGGCGCTCAGGGCGGCCAGCTGCTCGTCAAAGCGTGCCACCACCACTTCGTCGATGCCGCACCGGTGCAAGGCCACGAGCTTGTCCCGCAGTGAGCCCACGCGCGAGGGCGCCAACTCCGGTTGCCCGAGCCGGGCGGCAAAGTAGTCACGCGGGTTGGGCTCGAAGGTCATCACGCAGGCGGGCAGTCCGCGTTGGCGGGCTTCCCCGCACAGCAGCGCCAACATGGCCTGGTGGCCTCGGTGCACCCCATCGAAGTTGCCGATCGTCAGTGCGCAAGGCCCACGGGACTGGGGACGACGGGCTCGAAACACCTTCATCGGACCATTATCCGTTCATGCACCCCGTGCGGTCTGGGAATTGGCCGGGCGGATAGACTGATCGTTTTCGGTCGCGGGTGCGCATGTCCTCTTCTCCTTTGATCCTTGGCCTGGGGGGCACCCCCCGAAACGGGTCCACCACCGAACGTTGCCTGCGCTTGGCACTGGACCACGCACAAACCTTGGGTTGCCGCACACGCTTGCTGTGTGGTCCCGATCTCCCCCGAGACATCTACGAATTCGATTCAGGCCAGCGCAGCCCGCAGGCACAGAACCTGATCCAGGCGATGCGCGAGGCCGATGGCCTCATCCTGGCCTCGCCCTCGTATCACGGCTCCATGTCAGGCTTGCTCAAGAATGCCTTGGACTTTGCCGAGGACCTGCGCCAAGACCAACGGGTCTACTTTCAGGACCGTGCGGTGGGTTGCATCGTGTGCGCCGAAGGGGCGCAAGCCCTCGGATCGACGCTCATGGCCTTGCGATCGGTGGTGCATGCCCTCAGGGGCTGGCCCACACCCTACGGCGCCGCGGTTCACACGGCGGTGCGGCCATTTGATGAGCAAGGCCGCTTGCTTGACGAGAGCGTGCGCACGGCCTGCCACACCGTGGCCGAAGAGGTGGTGTCCTTCTTGCGCCGTTAGTCCAGGGCAAGCGAGGCCCGCAGGGCGCTTTCCTCTTTCGGCTGAAGCCACCGCCACTGCCCGGCTGCCAAGCCAGGGTCCAGGTTCAAGGTTCCCATGCGCACGCGCTGCAAGCCGTCGACGCGGTTGCCCACTGCCGCCACCATGCGCTTGACCTGGTGGTAGCGGCCCTCGCCGATGGTCAAGAGCACCGTATGCGGTTGGGCTTCGCTCAGCGGCTGCACCGCCAGCGCCTGCACCGCTTGGGGATCGTCGTCCAGCACCACGCCTGCCAATAGCTTCGTGGTGGCTTCAGCTGTCCAGGGATGGCGGCATTGCACCCGATAGAGCTTGGGCGCATGCCACTTGGGCGAGGTCAGCCGGTGGTTGAGTTCGCCATCGTCCGTCAAGAGCAGCAGCCCCGTGGTGTCCTCGTCCAGCCGTCCGATGGGCTGCAAGCCGCGCAGCCGCAGCGGCGTGGGCAGCAGGCTCATCACGCTGGGGTGGTGTCGGGGTTTGAGCGAGCACTCATATCCCGCGGGCTTGTGCAGCATCACCACGGCCCGCTCACGGTAGGGCCAGTGCCGTCCGTCCACCTCCAGCGCCCAGTCCTGTGGTGCAGCCTCGCCCATCAGTTCGGCCAGGGCTGCATCGGGGTCTTCGGCGGGTGCACCGGCCACACGCACGCGACCCAGCCGCACCAGGGCGCGGCACTCGCGCCGGCTGCCAAAGCCCTGCGCAAGCAGGGCGTCCTCCAGGCTCAGCGCGCTGCGCCCGCTTGCGCGTTGGCGGCGTTTCAGGCGAACACTCCCGCGGTGTCCTGCATGTGTTGGCTCACCAAGCCCAGGTGATGGGCCGTGTCGCCCCAGGCCAGTTCGATCATGGTCAGCCGCTTGAAGTCGTGGCTGGCGCTGTACTCGTCGGTGACCCCGATGCCGCCATGCAGCTGGATGCACTGTTGGCCCACGAAGCGCACGCTGTGGTTGAGCTGCACCTTGGCCTGGCTCAAGGCCCGGCGGCGTTGCGCGGCGGGCTCTGCGAGTTTGAGCGTGGCGTAGTAGCTCATCGAGCGGCCCAACTCCAGTTGCATCTTCACATCGGCCATCCGGTGGCGCAGGGCTTGAAACGTCGACAGGGCTGCGCCGAATTGCTTGCGTGTGTTCAGGTAGTCCACGGTGGTGTGCACCAAGCGGTCCATCACGCCCACCGCCTCGGCCGCCAGGGCTGCAATGCCGATGTCCTGTGCCCACTCCAGCTGGTCCAGGCCGTCTCGGGTGATCAGGGCCGCAGGCGCCCCTTGCAGTCGAAGCTCGGCGGCCCGTGCGCCGTCCTGCGTGGGGTAGGCCTGAAGGGCCACGCCGTCGGCTTGCCGCTCCACCAAGAACAGGGCGATCTTGCCTTCCAAGACCGCCGGAACGATGAAGGCATCGGCCTCGTCACCGGCGGGCACCACGCTCTTGTGGCCGCTCACCCGCCAGTGGGTGCCGTCGCGCTGCGCCGTGGCATCACAGCGCGACAGCCCATAGCGCGCCGCGCGCTCTTGATGCGCCAAGACCACCAAGGCCGATCCATCGGCGATGGACGGCCACCACTTCGGCGCCAGGTCCTGTTCGCTGCAGCCCAGCAGCGCCGGGGCCACCAGCGCGCCGGCGGCATAGGGGGCCGAGACCAGGCCACGGCCCAGCTCCTCCATCACCACCATGGCCTCCACCGCACCCAAGCCCAGGCCGCCGTGCGCTTGCGGCACGGTCAGGGCGGTCAGGCCCAGATCGGCCAGTTCGGCATACACCGCGCGAGAGGCACCGCCTGCTTTGGCCAGTGCATGACGCCGCTCGAACCCATGCGCCTTGGCCACCCAGCGCGCCACGGCCTCACGCAGGGACAGTTGCTCGTCACTGAAATCAAAGTCCATCTCGTCTCTCCCTTCAGCCCAGCACGGTTTGCGCCACGATGTTGCGCTGCACTTCGTTGCTGCCGCCGTAGATGGTGGTCTTGCGCATGTTGAAGTAGGTGCCCGCCAGCGGGGCGCAATGGGCCGCGCCCACATGCTCGCCCTGCCAGCCGGCCTCCATGGCGTCGCTGATGAAGGGCGCAGCGTACGGGCCTGCGGCTTGCATCATCAGCTCGCTGTAGCGCTGCTGAATCTCGCTGCCACGGATCTTGAGCAGGCCCGCCACGTCCAGCGACTGTTTGCCGCTTTTCTCGGCGCTGAGCACCCGCAACACCATCATCTCCAGCGCCACAATGTCCACCTCCAGCAGCGCAATCTGGTCTCTGAAGCGCAGGTCCTCGTACACGCCCTCAGCCTTGGCGATGCGCTTAAGGCGCTCCAACTCCCGCTTGGCGCGGTTCACGTCGGCGATGTTGGTGCGCTCGTGGGCCAGCAGGTACTTGGCGTAGGTCCACCCCTTGTTTTCCTCGCCCACCAGGTTCTCGGCGGGTACCTTCACGTTGTCGAACCACACCTCATTGACCTCGGCCTCGCCGTCGAGCAGCACGATGGGCCGCACCGTCACGCCGGGGCTCTTCATGTCGATGAGCAAGAAGGAAATGCCGGTTTGGGGCTTGCCCTCGTTACTCGTACGCACCAGGCAGAAGATCCAATCCCCGTGCTGGGCCAGCGTGGTCCAGGTCTTCTGGCCATTGACGATGTAGTGGTCGCCCACGCGCTCCGCACGGGTTTTCAGCGAAGCCAGATCCGACCCCGATCCGGGCTCGCTGTACCCCTGGCTCCACCACACTTCACCGCTGGCGATGCCGGGCAGGAAGCGCTGCTGCTGTTCGGCCGAACCAAAGGCCATGATGACCGGCGCCACCATCACCGGACCAAAGGGGATCACCCGCGGTGCACCGGCCAGGGCCAGTTCTTCTTCGAACAGGTGCCGTTCCACCGCGTTCCAGCCCGGGCCGCCGAAGGCCTTGGGCCAGTTCCAGCCCAGCCAACCCCGCGCACCCAGGATCCGGGCCCACCGCTGGTGGTCCTGGCGGCTCAGGCGCAGGGCGTTGTGCACCTTGTGGCTGATGTCCTGGGGCAGGTTCTGCGCCACCCATTCGCGGATCTCGGCGCGAAAGGCCAACTCTTGCTCAGTGAAATTCAGGTCCATGTCGACAAACTCGGTTCGAAATGACGGCAATCCGAGGTTGTAGCACGGCCATGCCCGTGGCGCGCGACCTATGAATGACCGTGCATATCGTGCACATGACCGGTGGCGCGCCACAATCGCGCCCCGTTGTTCTGCTTTGCCCCCAACCCATGGGTTCCTTCACCGAAAGCCTCCGACTGGCCTGGGACATGGCCACCCGCTGGGACCCCGCGCTGTGGCAGGTGGTGGCCCTCTCGCTGCAGGTCAGCGGCACGGCCACCGTCATCGGTGCGGCCTTGGGCCTGCTTGGTGGGGCCTGGCTGGCCGTGGCCCGTTTTCCGGGACACCGCACGGTGGTGGTCCTGCTCAACACGCTGTTGGCCCTGCCCTCGGTGGTGGTGGGGCTGGTCGTCTACCTGATGCTGTCGCGCACAGGCCCATTGGGCTCTTTTGGCATCTTGTTCACGCCCACGGCCATGGTGGTGGCACAAGCGGTGCTGGTGGTGCCGGTGGTCACGGCGCTTACCCGCCAACTGGTGGCCGATGCGGCCCATGGCAATGGTGAGCAGCTGCGCTCCATGGGCGCGCGCCCGCTGGGGGTGGCGTTGCTGCTGCTGTTGCACGAACGCTGGGCGCTCCTCACGGTGCTGCTCACGGCGTTTGGACGCGCGGTCTCCGAGGTGGGTGCGGTGATGGTGGTGGGCGGCAACATTGCCGGTGTCACCCGGGTCATGACCACCACCATCGCTTTGGAAACGAGCAAGGGCGACCTCCCGCTGGCCCTGGGCTTGGGCATCGTCTTGCTGTTGGTGGTGGCCCTGATCAACCTGGGCATCGCCGCGCTGCAGTGGCTGCAGCGGGACCGTGAAGCGGCTGTCGAGCGCCCGGTTGTGCAGGCCGGCAGTGGCCGGGGTGCGGCTTCATGAAGGCGTCGTCCATGGGGGCCCCTGCGCTGCACGCCGCAGCACAGCTGATGGCCTTGGAAGGCGCGGCGGTGCGCTTTGGTGAGCGCACCGTGCTGCACGGCGTGGACATGGTGGTGCACGCGGGAGAGCGGGTGGCCTTGCTGGGCTCCAACGGATCGGGCAAGACCACCCTCTTGCGCCTGCTGCATGGCCAGCTGCCCTATACGGGCCGGCGCCAGGTGCACACCGACGCCCACGGCCGCGAGCCCACCCAGGCCATGGTGTTCCAGAGGCCCTTCTTGTTGCGCCTGTCGGTGTGGTGGAACCTGCAACTGGCCTTGTGGTTGGCGGGTGTGCCCCGCACCGAGCGGCGTGAGCGCGCGGTGCAGGCCCTGGCAAGGGTGGGCCTGTCCGAGCATGCCCACCGCCCTGCGCGCGTGCTCTCGGGTGGGCAGCAGCAGCGTTTGGCCTTGGCCCGGGCCTGGGCCGTGCGGCCGCGTCTGCTGTTCCTGGACGAACCCACGGCCAGCCTGGATCCCACGGCCAAGCGCCATGTGGAAGCGCTCATCGAAGAGTTTGCCGCCGAGGGCATGACCGTGATCATGAGCACCCACAACCTGGGCCAGGCCAAACGCCTGGCCACCCGGGTGCTGTACCTGGAGTCGGGTCAGATTGTGGTGGACCGCGCCGTGGACGCCTTCTTCAACGAACCCCTGCCGCCGGCGGCTGCGCAGTTCCTCAGCGGCGAACGCGCCTAGCGCCTGGGCGGTGCGGCCCCCATACACCGGTGGCGGCATGGCCTAGCCGGTCGCGGTATGGTGTTCGGATGCCTCCCACATTCCCACTGCGGCTGAGCGTTGCCGCCGTCTCCCTGCTTGGCATCGCAGCGGCCGTCTGCAGTCCCGTGGAGGCCTGGGCCCAGGCCACCACCGGCGAAAGCGCGCAGCCCGAGTCGGTGGTCATCAGTGGCTCCCTGGTGGAGCGCATCACGGTGGACGCGCCGTATGCCATTGGCCTGGTCGAGCAGGCCGACATTCGGTCGGCCGGCCCCATGATCAATGCCAGCGAAGCCCTGCAGCGGCTGCCGGGCCTGGTGGCCAACAACCGATCCAATTTCGCGCAGGATCTGCAGATCAGCTCGCGGGGCTTCGGCGCCCGGTCAGGGTTCGGGGTTCGCGGCTTGCGCATCGTGGCCGATGGGCTGCCGGCCACCGGCCCCGACGGGCAGGGCCAGGTGTCGCAGTTTGATCTGGCCTCGGCGCAACGCATCGAGGTGCTGCGGGGGCCTTTCTCGGCCCTGTATGGCAACAGCTCGGGCGGTGTGATTGCCCTCTTCAGCGCGCCCATCACCCACAACACGATGAGCCTGGACAGCGATGTGGGCGGCTTCGGCCTGCGCCAAACGCGGGTGGGTCTTCAGCTCCAAGGCGCCGGTGGGTGGGAGGCACGGGCCTCGGCCTCACAGGCCGAGTGGGACGGCTTTCGGCCCCAAAGCGGCGCGCTCAAGCGGCAGGCCCATGCCCGCTTGGGATGGCGCGGCACACACGACGACATCACGCTGCAAGTGGGCCACCTCCACCAGCCCGCCGACGACCCTTTGGGCTTGTCCCGCGCGCAGTTCAACGCCGATGCGCTGCAAACCACCAGCCAAGCCTTGCAGTTCGACACCCGCAAGACCCTGGAGCAGACCCAACTGGGCATGGCCTGGCGGCACCGCTTCGACCAGGGCGCCCTGCGCGAAACGCGGCTGAGTGCCTACAGTGGGCAGCGATCGGTGGCGCAGTGGCTGGCCATTGCACCGGCCACACAAGCCAATGCCCGGCACGGCGGCGGCGTGATCGACTTTGACCGGCGCTTTGAAGGCGTGGAGCTTCGTGGCCGGTGGGCATGGAGTGCGCTGGGCCTGGTGGCCGGCGCGTCCCTGGACCGCCAGGTCGACGACCGCCGGGGCTTCGAGAACTTCACCGGCTCAGGCGGCTCACAGCTGCTGGGCGTGGTGGGCCGGCTGCGGCGCGACGAGGCCAACGAGGCCCTCTCGCGCGACCTGTTTGCGCAGGCCGAGTGGAGCCTGGCGCCGCGTTGGATGATGCTGGCTGGAGCCCGCACCGGCCATGTGGACCTGCGCGCGCAGGACCGCTTCCTGGGCAATGGCAACGACTCGGGCGAGCTGTCCTTTCGCTACACCAACCCCGTGTGGGGCCTGCGCTGGCAGGCCGCCCCCGGGCTCCATCTGCACCTCAGCGCAGGCCGCGGTTTCGAGTCGCCCACCCTGGGTGAACTGGCCTATCGGGCAGACGGCACGGGGGGCTTCAACACCGACCTCAAGGCCCAGTCCAGTGCACAACTGGAAGGGGGCCTGAAGGTGCGCAGCGCCGCTGCCGATTGGGACCTGAGTGTGTTTGAGGCCCGCACCGACAACGAAATCGGTGTGGCCACCAATGCCGCGGGAAGGGCATCGTTCCAAAACGTGGGCCGTACCTTGCGCCGTGGGCTGGAACTGGGAGGCACCTGGCGCCTGG
>JACCDX010079601.1_pt1 | contig 17621 bp, 20 predicted proteins | sample 7449681 | NCBI WGS metagenome assembly JACCDX01 (sample SAMN15323450, study PRJNA562643) | freshwater metagenome | isolation source: river surface water | place: USA:Blue River Watershed | collected 2017-08-18
AAGCACGGATTCCGTGAGCGTATGTCTACTGCAAATGGTCGTCGTGTGTTAACTGCACGTCGCGCTAAAGGTCGTCATAAATTATCTGTTTCTGACGAGAAGAGAGGTAAATAAGCCATAGATTAGAGTAGAGCTGATTTCTGGCTAGCTGTTACTTAAAAAGTATTCTTGCCGTGAAATTTAATTTTCCGAAATCAGAGCGTTTAACGCAACTCAAAATTATAGATTCTTTATTCCAAAAGGATAGCCAAACGGTACATAACCGATTTGTCTATCCTTTTCGAGTTTTGTACCAGGTAGCTTCTTCAGAAAAGAGCCCAGAAAAGCCACAAATCGTCATATCTGTCCCAAAGCGTAAATTCAAAAAAGCAGTTGATCGTAATTTGATCAAACGCCGGATACGAGAGGCCTACCGACTAACTAAGCCCTTTTTCGAAGGGGATGAATTTCAAGCGCTTCCGTGCTACATGGGTTTTGTTTATATTGGGTCCGCTATTGAACCATATGACCTAATCAAAAAACGCATGGAATCCATATTGAAGGAGTTTAGCACAGCAAAATCATGAGATTTACGAAAAAGAGGTACTTCTTTATTTTCAGCTTGGTGCTAGGGATTTCGTTAGCATCAGCTTCGTTCGTTGCCACCAATGATCGATTATTTGAAATTGCCAAAAATCTTGACATCTACGCATCTGTTTTTAAAGAACTGAATAAGTATTATGTGGATGAAGTAGATCCTCAAAAGGCCATGCAAACATCCGTGGATGCATTACTTAAATCATTCGACCCTTACACCGTTTTTTATCCAGAGGATGAGCTGGAAGACTTTTTGTTAATGACAACAGGTAAGTACCAAGGGATTGGTATTCAGCTCAGCGAGATTAATCAACAACATCACATTACTTTTATTGAGTCAGATAGTCCTGCTGAAAAAGCTGGATTACAGATTGGCGATCAACTCATCGCGATCAATGACATACGCATCACATCCAAAACAGAAACAGATCCTGCCCAACTAATGAAGGGGGCGGCAAATGCCCCTTTAGTGATCGAAATACAAAGACCTGGGGTACAAAGCACGCAAAAAATAACCTTGACACGTGCCACTGTTCAGATTAAAAATGTTAGCTATTTTGGGATAATCCAACCAGGAATCGGATACATACAATTGGACGAATTCAACGCTAGTGCAGCGAAAGAGATGAAAAGTGCGCTAGTTTCCCTAAAACAACAAGGGATGAAGTCCCTCATGTTGGATTTACGTAATAATCCAGGTGGACTCCTTACTCAGGCCATTGACATTTGTAATTTGTTCCTACCCAAGGGAACAAAAATTGTTGAAACGCGTGGTAAAATTGAAGAATGGAATAAATCCTATGCGGGACTAAACGCCAGCTTTGATACCGAAACACCCATGGTTGTTTTGATCAATAAAAATTCAGCCTCTGCAGCAGAAATTGTAGCAGGTGTTTTACAAGATTATGATCGGGCGGTCATTATCGGCCAAAAAAGTTATGGCAAAGGACTTGTGCAGGTCACACGTGATTTGCCTTTTCACACCAAAATTAAAATCACGACAGCAAAATATTATACGCCAAGTGGCCGCTGTATTCAAGCTGTCGAGTACAAAAATGGATCAGCGATCACACATGCGGATTCAACGAATCGCACATTTCTGACTAAAAATGGGCGTAAAGTAGTGGAAGGAGGGGGAATTACACCCGATCAGGTTGTGCTTAAATCACAGCAGTCGTCCTTCATACACGCACTACTGAAACAGTATAAAATATATCTTTTCGCGCTAGCCTATCGAATCAAAAATCCAAGCATTTCACCAGCAGCAAAATTTGAATTAACGAAATCAGATCTTGCAAGCTTCGAATCTTGGCTAATGCAAAGTGACTTTACCTTCGAAAGTACCGTTCAATCCCAAGTAAAAACCTTGCTAGCCGCTACCGAAAAAGACCCAGCCTATGCCACGTTGCATCAGTCTTTACTGGCTGCAAAGGCTGGGGAAAAAATTACCTTACATCAAGAGATTCAAGCTAATCAAGAGGAATTGAAACAATTGATAAGCCAAGAAATCATTTTACACTATTATTTGCAAAAAGGGGTGAATCAATGGGCTAACACCCATGATCCTATCATTCAAGTGGGAGAATCTTTATTGCAGCAACCGGATAAGTACCAGTCCATTTTGACGTCAAAATAAGCTAATGAGTTATATTCTTTCTATCGAAACGACGACTCCCCTCTGTTCTGTTGCATTACATCAGGATGGAAAGTTGTGCTTTTCATGTGATTCAAAAGAAGAAGGAGTTCATGGAAAAAAATTGACCCGATTAATCGAACTGACGCTCCAGCAAGCTGACATACAAGCCAACCAATTAGCTGCCATTGCCATATCAAATGGTCCAGGTTCATACACTGGATTACGTATTGGTTTAGCAACTGCCAAAGGACTTTGCTTTGGCCTTGACCTTCCACTTATTACCCTTAATACATTAGAAATCATGGCCGCGGCTTGGGACATAAACACGAATAGCCTTTTGCTCCCCATGATCGATGCTAGGCGCATGGAAGTTTATGCTGCTATTTTAGATCCACAAAACAATAAAACTGTTGTAGAAACTCAAGCGATTATTTTGGAACCAGACACATTCCAATCGATCAATCAAAAGATGATAGCATTCGGCAATGGCGCTATGAAGTGGCAAGAAACATGCCTACATCCCCTGATTGAATTTTCGGAGGCGCACCCATTTCCTGAGGCAAAAAACATGGGATTACTCGCATTCAAGCAATTTCAGAACAACGTATTTGCACCAATTGTAACGACAGAACCAAACTATTTAAAAGAATTTATGGGTACAAAACCCAAAACAGCCAAAAGTTAATATGGAAGAACCTATCATCAATCGCGTCAATCAAAGTGGCTTAATCCAATTGGATTTAGAAACCATGCGCACGCCTGGCGAACGGATCTTTTTCGATTTAGCCCCACTCCTTTTCATGGGTTTAGCCTTGAAAGAAAAAGAATACCGCGAATTTTTAGCCGGACATGACTGGTCGGCATACCAAGACAAATTCGTGGCCATCGGTTGCACCGCAGATGCCATTATTCCCACGTGGGCGTATATGTTGGCGGCCACCTACCTCAACCCTATCGCACGTTTGACCATATTTGGCGATCTAGCTGATTTAGAAAAAACATTATATCTGAGCAAAATTGACTCGATTGATGCGGCAGAATTTCAAGATACACGAATCGTCATTAAAGGCTGTTCAAAAGAGTCCGTGCCTACAGATGCCTATGTAGCCTTAATGCAAAAATTACAACCCGTTGCGAAAAGCATCTTTTTTGGCGAGCCTTGTAGCACCGTACCTTTATTCAAAAAAGCAGTACAGCCCAAAAATAATTCCTAGCTTTGCCCTTGATCCGATCGCTATGTCACAACAATCCCAAGAACAATATCAGTTTATTGCCCAAATATTGAGCAAACATACTGGGGAGTCAACCCAAATCGATGACTTCCAATTTTTCTATGGGGGAAATTTCAATTTGGCTGTTAGGTTGCGCGTTAAAAACACGGAATATTTCATTAAGTGGACGCAAGGCGATCATCAAGGACTTTTTGACGCAGAGGCCAAAAATTTACGCATGATCCATACTACGGGTGCCATTCAGGTGCCTCAAGTATTGGGAGTTGGCCAACTCGATGAAAAGGAATATTTGATGATGGAGTGCATAGAATCAGCCGACAAACATGCAAATTATTGGCATGATTTTGGTGAAAAGTTAGCGCATTTACATAAAAACACTTCTTCCTTGGGACATGGGTTAGACTACACAAATTTTATCGGTGCTGCTACCCAAGAAAATTCGTGGAAAAAAGACGGAGTCGATTTTTTTATAGAAAACCGACTCAACAAACAGGTTGACCGTGCCTTATATGATCGAAAAATCACTCCTGAATTTGCCGAGAAATTTCATGGACTTTACGAGAAACTACCTGATTTGTTGCCACATGAGGCACCTGCTTTAATTCATGGAGATTTATGGTCGGGAAATGCAATGGTAAATGAGCGAGGACTTGTCACACTCGTGGACCCATGCTGTTACTATGGATTGCGTGAGGCTGAACTGGCATTTACAACCATGTTTGGTGGTTTTGACACGAAATTTTATGAGGCTTATCATGCCACATTCCCCATTGAAAAGGGATTTCACGAACGCATTCCACTCTATAATTTGTACCCATTGATGGTACACGTAAACTTGTTTGGTGAGGGTTACTTACCGGCGGTCAACAAGATTTTAGCTAGTTACTAAGTTGGGCCTCCCAAGTAGCTACCACATCATCAGGTGAAATTGCTCCAGGGAAAAAAGAGACTAATTTTCGAAGTATTTCCTCAATTACGGCGTCTGGACAGGAAGCCCCACAGGTTAACAAAACGACTACCTTTTCTTTGTTTGGGATAAAATCCACCGAATTAACTTCTGCTTTTTTACGATTACTAAAGTGAATTATCTCTTGACTAGACACCAATTGATCCGCAGATTTAATAAAGTAAGTAGGTAATTTCTCTGCACATAAATCCACTAAATGTGCCGTATTCGAGGAGTTGTACCCGCCGGCAACCAGTGCAAAATCTGCCTCCACTTGCAACAAACCATACGTTGCACTCTGATTATCATTCGTCGCATAACACAAGGTATCACGGGTATCGGCAAAATGTTGTGTTACCTGATCTGCGCTAAGGTGGTAGTAATCAACGATGACCTCACGTAAATATTCAACAATTTCTTGCGTATCTGTGGCTAGCATAGTCGTCTGATTGACGACACCGAGTCGTTCTAAATCAGTATCCGGATTAAATCCATCTGAATATTGCCCCTCAAACATATCGTAGAACTCCTCAGCGGAACTTTCTTTACGTATAAACTGAGTAAGCAATTTGGCCTGTGATAAATCCTTAATCACCAGCGTGGGAGTTATCGCCTTCGAATGTGAGAAGGTCGCTTTGGTTTCCTCGTGACTTGGTTTGCCGTGTACAATTACGGTATAGTTGTTTTTCCCGATCGCATCCGCTCGATTCCAAACCTTTTCTACAAAAGGACATGTTGTGTCGTACGCATAGGTATCAATTCCTTGTAACTGAAGACGCTCTTGCGTTTCAAGCGTAGTCCCGAAAGCCGGAACAATAACGATATCATCTGCATTAAGTTCAGAGAAAGGAATCAGTGGCACGCCTTTCGTATCTTGTAAAAATTGTACCCCGCGATCTAATAAATCTGCGTTAACAGCAGGATTATGAATCATCTCCGAAAGTAAAAAAATACGTTTATTTGGATTTTCCTCTATAATGCGATAGGCTGTTTCCACGGCATTTTCTACACCATAACAGAATCCAAAGTGACGAGAGAGGTGGACTTCTAATGGACCAAATTCTAGTTTGGTAGGACTGAAATCTCGCTTTAGTTTATCACGAAGTCGGCGAACCTCTTTAATTCGACCAATAAGATTGCTTTTAAATAGCGAAGGAATCGAAAATGACTTCATGAACTCTCAAATTAAGTAATTAGCTAGATTTCTCAGCCCAAATAACTATGATGGCGCTAAAGAGTTTTCAAATTTACCAAATCGACCTATCATTGCCTATATTTAACAAAGAACAAATGACCTTAAAATAATTAATTTTGCAAATGGACAATAAATGTCATTGCCTGATAAATAACTTGTCGTATTTTTGTTGTCCAATAAAATTGATCTAATTATTATTAATCTTCTAACGCAATGAGCAACTCTACTTCCCGTAAGTATGGATTTAAGCGTTTCATGAAAACAAACTGGATCAGTTCTTTCTTTAAATCATTTATTGAGAATCCAGTCAATTTTCTCTATACCGGACTTGGATTATTTGTACTGATTATCAGTTTCGAAAATTCATTTAGTGACACGCCTACTCAAAAAGGTTATTTAGTCGGCACCATAGAATTCGGTCACGAAGGAGAACACGTGATTCAATGTGATGCCGTCTCTGCCAGTGTTCGTCTTGAATCAGGCCAAAAAACGTTGAGTTTAATTGCCACAAATCAGCAATCGAAAGAAACTATTTACGTGAAGATATTACAGCTCAGAGGAACTGGAACCTATTTTATTCCTGGAGATGGTGAGTCTGGAAATATTGGAAATATCATTCACAATGTGGATGACTTCAGAAATAAAAACAATTTTTACGAAGCCAAAATGCCCGACAGTTCAGGCGTTCAAAATGGGGTAGGACGCCTAAACATCACGTATCTGTCTGATACGGAAATTGAAGGTAACCTCGTACTTATTGGCAATAATCCCAAAGGACAAAAAGCCGTGTTGGAGTCATCCAAATTTAAGGTTTCTATTGTCGTTCCCTAAACATTCCCATGGAATTTGAACCCGCCATCGTGCACGCTTCATTTGAAGCGGTATTAGACTTTTTTGAAAATCAATTTCAAAAACGACCTACCGATTTAGAATCCGTTCTATTTTTGATTGGTGTACAAGAGTTAGGGCAAGGCCATGTACATTTCACAAAAGAACAAAAGCAAGATTTGATGCACATTGCTACATGTAAAGTCCTCAGCTACAGCGGGTTTTATGCGCTAGAGGGTCTTGATACTGAAGGATGGCCCCATTGGAATTTGGTTAAACCTGTCCCAACCCTCAATTTAAAAGAACAAGATCTCTTGCTGAAAGCACATATTGTGCATTACTTTGAATCTGAAATCTTTTAATCTAAATGAAAATAATCAGCTACAATGTAAATGGCATTCGTGCGGCCATCCAAAAAGGATTTACGTCTTGGTTGGCCGAACAAGCAGCTGACATTATTTGCATTCAAGAACTTAAAGCGGAGCGTGAGCAAGTAGACACGCAAGAAATTGAAGCACTTGGCTACCACATCTACTGGCATTCAGCACAAAAAAAAGGGTATTCTGGCGTTGCGATATTTTCTAAACTCAAGCCAAATCATGTTGAAATCGGATGTGGTATGGAAAAATACGATTCAGAAGGTCGTGTTATCCGTTTGGACTTTGATCATGTTTCTGTAATGAGTGTTTATATGCCTTCAGGCTCAAGTGGGGATGAACGCCAAGCATTTAAGATGGAATGGCTGGCCGACTTCCATGCGTATGCAACTAAACTACGAACGCAAATTCCGCATCTGATTATTTCAGGCGATTACAATATTTGTCACCGCGCAATTGACATACATAATCCAAAGGGAAATGCCAATAGCTCAGGATTTTTGCCCGAAGAGCGTGAATGGATGGAAAACTTCATTCAAAATGGCTTTGTAGATACTTTTCGTTTGATTCGCTCCGACGAACCACACCAATATTCCTGGTGGAGCTATCGTGCTGGTGCGCGTGGAAAAAACTTAGGTTGGCGTATCGATTATCACCTCGCCTCGGACACGTTAAAAGAACGTATTCACAATGCCTACATATTACCAGATGCAATGCACTCTGACCATTGCCCAATTGTTGTTGAACTTAAACCCATCTCCTAATGCACTTCGAAAAACATGTATTTATCTGCTCAAATGACAAAGATGCCCCTAAAAAATGTTGCGGTTCCGGACATGGGATGGAGCTTGTAGAAAAATTCAAAGCTACCTGGGCAGCACAGGGTTTGGACGCGAAAATTAGAATTCAACGAGCGGGATGCTTAGATTTTTGCGGAAAAGGGCCTACCATGGTCGTATATCCCGAAGGTGTGTTTTATGGAAATGTTCAGCTAGCAGATGTTGAAGAAATTACTGAATCACATTTGGTCAATAACACTCCTGTTTCTCGCCTTCAAATCGGATAAACGCGTATGATTTTTCGACTATACCCGACCCTCTTAAATTCATTCTCCTTGTATTTAAACCAAACGCGTGATGCGCAGGGTAAAATTATTGTGGATGAAATTGAGATGATTGAGCGTATTAATCGCGTAAAAAAACCAACGACCAAGGCCCAACAAAAAGGTGTCGATTTTGAAAGAGCGGTAACATTAGGTGAAAATGAAGATTTGTTTGCCGAAGGAATTATCGACAAAGCACGCAACTTAATTCCTGATAAATACAAAACGCAATTTTACGTGGAGTCCCGCTATAAAAACACCCAAATTTATGGCTACGTGGATGGCGTTGGAGAACATGTCGCCTTTGATTTAAAGAGCACATCATTCTACGAACCCGGCAGATTTTTAAAGAATCACCAAAACCTGTATTTATTGGGTCTGCAGAAATTTGGTATTGAACAACTCGACTACGTCATTACGGATTTTACAGATGTATATGTAGAATCCTATCATCTAAACACCATGGACTTCAATCCATTGTATGAACAAATCGAAAAGTTTACCGCTTTTTTAGAGGAGAACAAGCGATTCATTCGAGATAAAAAGATTGTTGATCGCAAAGCGAATGACAACCAACTTTCCCTTTTTGAATAATTAGCTGATCCATTCAAGCAGCGCGCGCATTTCTTGAATTTGGATCTCACATGATGAAGCTACATTTCGCTGATTCAAATGAATCCCTGCAATTCCTGCCAGTGCTGCCCCATGAATATCAATGACCGGATGATCTCCAATCATTAAAGCCTCATCTGGTTTAACTCCCGCAATTTGCAAGGCAAAATTAAAAAATTCAGGAGCCGGTTTTTTGTGACCAGTAGTCTCAGAAGTAATTACCTCTTTAAATAAATGACGCATTCCGGCACCCTCAATTTTAACCCATTGTATATCATTAAAGCCATTCGTTAAAATATAAAGCGGATATTTTTGAGCCAAAATTTCGACCACCTCAAACGAATCAGCAATCAAATGTGTTTTTCGTGGTGTTTGATATAGATAAGCTTCTGAAAATTCATGCGCCGGCCCATCTATTTTTAGTGACTCAAAAAAACGCACAAATCTAGTTTCACGAAGTGTTTTTTGAGAAATGCGACCCATTTGATAATCCTCCCAAAGCGAATCATTTAGTTGCTGAAATGTATTCCACATAAAATTCTCATCGGCAAGCGGCAGATTGAATGCGTCGAATAATGCTACTAATACTTCGTTTGCATTTCGATCGTGATCCCAAATGGTGTGATCCCAATCAAAAAAAATTGCTTTAGGGGTAAATTTCATCGAACAAAGGTAATAATAAGCTACCTTTGCGCCTATTAAATTCCAAAAGCTATGGAGCATCAACTGCAACTCAAAAGACCGTTGGCCTTTTTCGATTTAGAAACCACGGGAATTATGGTCAATCGCGACCGAATCGTCGAAATATCGATTGCCAAAGCCAATATTGATGGCTCTGTAGAAGTAAAAACAAGACGTGTAAATCCGGGTATTCCAATTCCCTTGGAAGCTTCTTTGGTTCATGGAATCTATGATGCCGATGTTCAAAATGAGCCTAATTTCAAGCAAGTAGCGAAATCACTAGCGACGTTTTTAGATGGTTGCGATTTAGCCGGATTTAATTCGAACCGATTTGACGTACCTATGTTGGTTGAAGAATTTCTACGGAACGATGTAGATTTTGATATGAAAAATCGAAAATTAGTAGATGCCCAACGTATTTTCCATATGATGGAGCCACGAAATTTAACAGCTGCATTCCGATTCTATTGCGACAAGGAGCTGGTAGGCGCACATGGTGCAGAGGCAGATGTGCTAGCTACGTTGGAAGTGCTAAATGCACAAGTAAAACGTTATGCAAATACCAGCATGAAAGATGCTGAAGGAAATGAATATTTCCCAATTCAAAATGATGTAAACAAATTACACGAATTGAGTGCCTCAAACTCAATTGATTTTGCCAATCGAATGGTTTACAACAAAGATCAAATTGCCGTTTTTAATTTTGGCAAACACATTGGTAGACCTATTTTGGAAGTACTTAAATCAGATCCTTCCTATTACGATTGGATGATGAAAGGTGATTTCCCGATGGATACAAAACGAAAATTGACTGAAATTAAATTACAAGGTTTTCAACGTTAGGGACTATAAAATTCAGTTTAATTCGTATTTTTGCCTCGCATAAATGCATTTAAATAACGACTATGCAATCGATTCCAGAAGTATTACGTACAATACCACTAACTCATTACATTCTTGTAAGCTCCGCTTTATTCTGCATTGGAATTTTAGGAGTTTTGACCCGCCGCAATGCAATTATTGTATTCATGGCCGTTGAGCTCATGCTGAATGCTGTCAATTTATTGTTGGCCGCATTTTCATCTTATTTTTCAGATCCAGCAGGTCAAATTTTTGTCTTCTTTATTATGGCAGTTGCCGCGGCTGAAGTTGCTGTAGGCCTAGCCATTATTGTTATGATTTACCGAAACATTCAAAGTATTGATATCGGTGTGCTTAATAAATTAAAAAATTAATTTCAGCACACATTCAATCAGCCTAATCATATGTCATTATTCTATTTAATTCCATTGCTTCCGTTTATTGGTTTTCTCGTAAATGGACTCGCATTCCCCAAATTAAATAAGCAATTAGCCGGTATAATCGGAACCATTCCACCTGTGGTGGCTTTTGCTTTATCCTTGCAATTATTTTTAAATTTTGACGGTCAAACGCAGATTTACACATTAGCCGAATGGATTAAATTGGGCGAATTGTCAATTCCATTTGCTTTTCAAGTAGACCAATTATCCCTCTTAATGCTGCTCATTATCACGGGTGTTGGGACGTTGATTCATGTGTATTCGATGGGATATATGGCGCACGATGCAGGTTTAGGCAAATTCTTTGCCTTTTTGAACCTGTTTATATTTTTCATGTTGATATTAGTTTTAGGTGCCAATTTCACGGTGCTGTTTATTGGCTGGGAAGGCGTAGGACTATGCTCCTATTTATTGATCGGATTTTGGAATCAGAAAAATAGTTATGGAGATGCGGCGCGTAAAGCGTTTATCATGAACCGTATAGGTGACTTGGGATTCTTAGTAGGTATCTTCTTACTAATTCAAGATTTTGGCACAACGGATTACACGGCTATTTTTTCAGCCATCAGCGAAGGTAATGTTCCTGAAAATGTAGGCTTAATTGCTTTCTGTTTGTTTATCGGTGCCATGGGTAAGTCAGCACAAATTCCGTTGTTTACTTGGCTACCTGATGCCATGGCTGGTCCTACGCCAGTTTCGGCATTAATCCACGCGGCAACGATGGTAACGGCAGGTATCTACATGGTCATCCGTGCCAATGTATTGTTTGAGTTAAGTCCTGACGTATTGCATTTTGTTGGCTGGATTGGCCTTGCTACCGCTTTACTCGGTGCGGCGATCGGTTTATTTCAAAACGATATCAAAAAAGTATTAGCCTATTCGACGGTATCCCAATTAGGCTACATGTTTATGGGATTAGGTGCCTCAGCTTATACGGCATCTTTCTTTCACGTCATGACGCACGCATTCTTTAAGGCCTTATTGTTCTTAGGGGCAGGTTCTGTGATTCATGCGATGTCCGATGAGCAAGACATCCGTAAAATGGGTGGTCTAAAAAGTCACTTACCTATAACTTACATTACATTTTTGTTAGGAACTATTGCTATTGCGGGTATACCTCCTTTTGCTGGTTTCTTTTCTAAAGATGAGATATTAGCTAGCTTATACCATCACGATCCAATCATGTGGTGGTTGGCGATCTTGGGTTCAGCCATGACGTCATTCTACATGTTCCGCGTATTTATTTTAACATTCTTCGGTGAATTCAGAGGTTCGCAAAAACAAGCAGACCATTTGCATGAATCGCCGTGGACAATGACGCTGCCATTGATTATTTTAGCCATTTTCTCAGTCGGAGGTGGAATCATCAATTTGCCACATTTTGCAGGAGGAAATGAATTTTTAGCCCATTGGTTAGCCCCACTACTTCCTGCAGCTGGTGAGGCCGCCGAAGTTAATTTCCTAAGCTTAGAAGGAGGCGCGCCACTATTAGCTGCATTTTTACCTGCGGCGCTGGCAATCTACGTTTTTGGTATGCAGAAATCTGTCCCAGGATCAGATGAATCAGTGACTGGAATTCAAAAAGTTATATACCATAAATTCTATATCGATGAATTGTATGACATGCTGATTGTTCGCCCAATTAGCCTTTTGAGTAATTTCTTGCATCAAATTTTCGAGTTTTTAGTTTTGGATTTAATCGTTGAGGGCGTAGGCAAAGTTGTTCAATATGCTTCTACAGAATTCCGACGGATCCAAACAGGGAACGTGGGCTACTATATTTTTATGATTGTTATTTCAGTAACTGTCATTTTATTTTTGGGTCTAAAGACTTGGATTTTATAATCTTTAATCGACGCTAAAGGCATGTATTTACTTTTTATTCTTTTATTTCCACTTGCACTAGGTAGCTTTTTACTACTAGCTAAACCTAAAAATGCATTTGTCATTTCCTTAACTGGGTCAATCATTGAGGCGATTGCAGTGGCATATGTGTTGATTCAATCAAGTCAGTCTCCTAATGCACTCACTATTTCCTATCCATGGATTCCAGAAGCAGGGCTTTCATTTTCACTTTGGGTAGATGGGATTAACGGGATATTGATTGGATTGACCGGTCTTTTAATTCCATTTATTGTAGGTAGCACGGCAAATACAGAAAAAGCCAATAATCCTGTTTATCAAGGATTAATCTTAACCATGCAAACTGCTTTAATAGGATCCTTTTTAGCGAAAGATGCATTCTTATTCTACTTTTTCTTTGAAGCATCCCTGTTGCCCATTTATTTCCTTTCAGCAAAATTTGGCGGAGAAAATCGCATTGCCATTACATTTAAGTTTTTTGTCTACACACTCTTTGGTTCGCTATTCTTGTTGATCGGCCTAATCTACGTGTATCTGCGTACACCGGGTGCAGTAGGTTCCTCGGATATCGATGTACTGATTGAGACGGCGCGTAGTTTACCTGCGACTTCTCAAAACTATTTGTTTCTAGCATTCTTTATTGCGTTTGCAATCAAGATGCCCATTTTTCCTTTCCACACGTGGCAACCAGATACCTACACAACTTCCCCAGCACAAGGAAGTATGTTGCTCGGAGGAATCATGTTAAAAATGGGTACCTATGGCGTGATTCGACTTGTATTACCCATGTTCCCATTGGGACTCATCACGTGGGGAACTAGCGTTATGATTCTTTCCATCTTTGGTATTATTTATGGTTCAATTATCGCAATCCAACAAAAAGATGCAAAGCGTTTAATCGCTTATTCTTCTTTTGCACACGTAGGGCTTATGTCGGCAGGTATATTAACCGGTAGTTTAGCAGGTATTCAAGGAGCTTTGTACCAAATGCTTTCGCATGGTATAAATATCGTGGGATTATTTTTCATCATTGAAATCATTGAACGTAGAACAAAAACACGCGAACTAGCACAATTGGGAGGAATTACACAAGCATCATACCTGTTGAGCGTGGCATTTGTTGTCTTAAGCTTAGGCTCTGTTGCCTTGCCGTTAACGAATGGATTTATCGGCGAGTTTTTATTATTAAAAAGTGTCTTTGATCAAGACATGTGGATGGGAATAATTGCTGGGATTACCATCATATTGGGAGCGGTTTACACATTACGCTTAATTCAGAAAAGTATGTTTGGTAATGTTTCGCGTATGACAAAAGAATTTGAAGATTTAACATCAGCAGAAAAAATGGTCTTAGTGCCGCTAATTATCCTTGTACTCTTGGGCGGAATTTTCCCTCAAACCGTACTTAATTACAGCGCAGAAAGCGTGGAGAAATTAACGCAATTACTTAACTAAGATCTATAACGCATCTATTATGACGGCTATTATTGCTTTATCAATTTTTGGAATTAGTAATCTATTTTTAGGTTTTTGGCTTTCAAGAAAAACCATTCAAACATTCACGTTAGGTTTTTTAGCCATTAGCATGGGCTTAACAGTGGCGGATTGGAATCATGAATATCTGTGGTTCGGTAATATGTTCCGCTCGACGAACACCTCGATTAATTTTAGTATCATTATTCAATTAGCTGCGTTTTTTGTCGTTGCATTTTCGAACGCATTTGGCCAAGATGACGAACATACGCATCCGGCTGAATACTATGCCATCATGTTATTCTCGGTTGTAGGTGCTATTCTCATGGTTTCCTTCGACCATTTAATCATGCTGTTCGTAGGCTTGGAAATTCTTTCTGTTTCCATGTATGTGTTGACAGGCTCCGACAAACGTAATTTACGATCTAATGAGGCTGCGATTAAGTATTTGTTAATGGGGGCTTTTGCTACGGGTATTTTACTATTTGGCATTACCTTAGTTTATGGAGCTACGCGCTCATTTTATGTTGCCAACATAGCCAATGCGATTGCAAGTACTCCGAAAGAATCTATGCCAACATTCCTCTATGCAGGTATTTTGCTTATGCTTGTAGGTATGCTATTCAAAGTTTCAGCAGCTCCTTTTCATTTTTGGACGCCAGATGTATATGATGGGGCGCCCACTATCTTTACGATGTTTATGTCCACAGTCGTGAAAACAGCAGGTTTTGCGGCATTATTTCATGTATTTTCAGGCATGTTTGGTGGGTTATATAATACGTGGGCACTGCCAGTATATTTTATAAGTATGTTGACCTTAGTGGTCGGTAATGTGACGGCGGTATTCCAGCAAAGCATGAAGCGCATGTTAGCCTATTCTAGTATCTCACACGCTGGATATATGTTGATGACGGTATGTTCCAACCAGGCCACGACGACATCGACGATACTTTATTATTCATTAGCTTATACATTGGCAACAGTAACAGCTTTTGCGATTTTCAAAATCGTTTCAGAATACCAAGCAGGCCGGGTGGAAAAACCCGAAAACTTTCAAGCTTTTGAAGGTTTGGCAAAGCAGAATCCATTACTGGCATTTTGCTTGACTATATCACTATTATCGCTTGCAGGTATACCATTAACGGGTGGATTTTGGGGAAAGTTTTTTGTTTTTGTAGATACGTTCCACCGGAACATTACCTATTCAATTATCGTAGCTATATTAATGTCGGCCGTAGGTATTTACTATTATTTCAAAGGAATCATTTCTGCTTATTTTAAAACGAGCGATATGGAAACGATTCAAATCCCCGTTTTATATAAATTAGCTTTAGTTATCAGTACAGTAGGAACACTTGTACTAGGTCTTTATCCTACATTCGTTAAAACTTTATTTTAAGCAGCTATTGATTTGAAGAAGCAAACCAGCCTATTTAATCGCAAAGATTTACTCGCATACTTTATCATTGCGGGAATTGGGGCTGTGATTCAATTATTAGCAGGAGGATTATTGAAGGATTGGTTTCGTATGTCATACGAATCTACCATTTTACCCGCTTACTTCGTTTCGCTGATCGTAGGCTTTATCCTAACCAAATTATTTGCATTTAATGCGCGTCAGACAAAACAGACGCAGCGCGAAATGATTAAGTTCTTACTCGTTGCCACATTTTCGGGATTTGTAACTTGGATTTTTAGCGTCATGCCTTATTCCATTATTTCGCGTTCGTATGCTGACTATTTCGTTCAAATACCATACTCCATTAAACGCATTAATGTAACGCAAGTGGGAACTACCGTTAATGGAATGGGATTTAGCTTTATGTCGAACTATGTTTTACACAAATCCTTCACCTTCAAAAGCAGCGGGTTTTACGACCGATTCAAGGATTTAATCAAGTAAACTTGACATATTTTCTCCACGAATTATACTCAATCTTAAGTAATCCTTAAGATTTCTTAAAAATAGAACTTGATTTCTAGCAAAATGAGGCACTTTTTGGCAAAAAAATCGCCAAACCTTAAAAAAATCTTAAAAAAAATTGCAAATCTTTGGGGAATCTAAATTTTCCTACTACTTTTGGAACTCAAACCTTAAAATATTACAAAAATGAAAAAAGTATTCGCTTTAGCTTTCGTTGCTGGTATGGTAACTTTAGCATCTTGTGGTGAGAAAAAAACTGAAGCTGCTGCTGATTCAGTTGCTGTTGATACTGCTGCTGCTGCACCAGTTGATTCTGCTGCTGCTGACACTGCTGCTGCTGACACTGCTGCTGCTAAATAATTTTAGCCAAGCTACAGAAAAGAGTCCTTCACTTGTGGAGGACTTTTTTTATTCCCTCGAATGACGAAAAGCAAAAAAATAGAATCATTCTTTGATCACTTCCCCCCTGAAGTGGCTGAATATTGCTTTCAGTTATGGCAAGACCATCCATTCGACTTCATTGTTTCAAAAGCACGCGGTACGAAACTTGGTGACTTCCGCTATTCTCCTACCAAAGGCTATCAAATTACGGTCAATCACAACTTAAACCCGTATGCTTTTTTAGTCACTTACATACATGAAGTGGCACACCGGGTAACATACGATATCCATAAAAGTAAAGTAAACCCACATGGAAGCGAATGGAAACGTAATTTTTATGAACTATTTGAGCCTATTTTAGACGAGGAATTATTACCCGCATCGCTCGTTCAAGTATTAAAGAAATACCTTCAAAACCCAGCCGCTACCTCTACAGGCTATACGCCACTTGTGAATGTATTAGCTGCATTCGATTCCCAACCAGCCATAGGTACTCGGCTTATTGATTTAGAAGAAGGAACTGTGTTCCAACTAAAAAACCTGATCCTCATCAAAGGGAAACTTCGCAGAACACGCTACATTTGTCAAGACACTCAATCAGGGAGAAACTATCTAGTTGCCAAAAACGCATATGTACAACCGCAAGAACCTTTGGCGTAAATTAAAGTTTATTGGCATTTTACTCGTTGGACTACCCCTTGCAACCTATTCGCAATCTCCTTTCAAACAAGGTACTTGGCATCGGATAGCGATTGCTAACTCCGGATTCTATCGAATCGATCAAGCGTGGTTGCGTAAACAAAATATTACTGGAGACACCCGGAACATCGGACTCTATACAGTTGCGCCCGGAATGCTTTTGCAAGATCCCGCAAAATCGCCCACAAATAACTTAAATCCAGTTCCGGCTTCCTTAGAAGAATCAGGCCAACTAATTTTTTGGGGAGAATCACCAAATGAATTTCAATTTGACGCAAAATCTGCTTCCTGGAATCAAACAACACATGCATATTCCGACTCTAGCTATTATTATTTACGCACAGACGACCCAAAGCCCCTGCGCATTAATTTAGTAAGACCATCAAAGGGTAATGGAAGACCACTCAACTTCGCCTCCACACTTTCACGTTACGAACCGGAGAAGAATAATCTCATACAATCCGGACGTATCTGGCTAGGAGATGCCCTTTACGGATCAGGAAATTTAGCCCTACAATATGCGCTAAAAGATGTTCAAGATGGTTTACCTGCAGAGCTAAAAGCTCGGTTTTATGCAGGCGCTACTAGCGCAAGTAAATTCACACTAGCTATTCCAGGGAATAGCCCCATTTCAGCCGAAATTCCAGCAATATCCGGAAATAGATACGATCAAAAAGCATTTTTTTCAGATGTTAAACAGCCCATCAATTTGGCTCCAGTTAGCTCAAATTGGAATTGGAATATCTCCTATCAAGCAACTTCAGCAACTGGATATGTAGATTATATTCAGCTTAC
>JACCDX010062645.1_pt1 | contig 17616 bp, 16 predicted proteins | sample 7449681 | NCBI WGS metagenome assembly JACCDX01 (sample SAMN15323450, study PRJNA562643) | freshwater metagenome | isolation source: river surface water | place: USA:Blue River Watershed | collected 2017-08-18
AGGCCCTGTAATCTGATTCATTCAGACGTCATGTCTGACTGAGATCCCCAAGGCGTCTTTCGGGACGCCTTTTTTTGATCTTCCATGCAGTACTGTATGGATGCGTTCAAGGAGACACACCATGGCTTTCGTTGCCCCCGTCAAAGACCAACTGTTTTGCATCAAGGAACTGGCTGGCATCGACCAGATTGCCCAGATCCCCGGCTTCGAAGATGCCGGCTACGAGACCGCCCAGGCCGTGCTCGAAGAGTCGGCCAAGTTCAACGAAGGCGTGGTGGCCCCGCTGAACTGGAGCGGCGACCAGGACCACGGTTCGTGGGACAGCGGCGTGGTGCGTGCCTCCAAGGGCTTCAAGGAGGCTTATCAGGCGCTGGCCGAGGGCGGCTGGCAAGGCCTGCAGCAGCCCGCCGAATACGGTGGCCAGGGCCTGCCCAAGACCATTGGCGCGGCCTGCATCGAGCAGACCACGGCCGCCAACCTGAGCTTCTCGCTGTGCTCCATCCTGACCGGTGGCGCCATCGAAGCCCTGCTGACCGCAGGCAGCGACGAGCTCAAGACCCGCTACATCCCCAAGATGATCACGGGCGAGTGGACGGGCACCATGAACCTGACCGAGCCGCAAGCCGGTTCGGACCTGGCCCTGGTGCGCTCCAAGGCTGTCAAGCAGGCCGATGGCACCTACCGCATCAGCGGCCAGAAGATCTTCATCACCTACGGTGAGCACGACATGGTGGAGAACATCGTCCACCTGGTGCTGGCCCGCACCCCCGATGCGCCCGAAGGCGTCAAGGGCATCTCGCTGTTCGTGGTGCCGAAGTTCATGGTGAACGCCGACGGCACGCTGGGCAAGCGCAACGACGTGTACTGCGCCTCCATCGAAGAAAAGCTGGGCATCAAGGCCTCGCCGACCGCCGTGCTGGTCTACGGTGACGACAAGGGCGAAGTGGGCGCCGGTGCCATCGGCTACCTGGTGGGCGAAGAAAACCGCGGCCTCGAGTACATGTTCATCATGATGAACGCCGCCCGCTACGACGTGGGCGTGCAGGGCATCGGCGTCTCCGAGCGTGCCTACCAGCACGCTGTGGCCTACGCCAAAGACCGCGTGCAGTCACGCCCGGTGGACGGCTCCAAGCCCGGTTCGGCCGAGATCATCCACCACCCGGACGTCAAGCGCATGCTGATGACCATGCGCGCCCTGATCGAAGGCGAGCGCGCCATGGCCCTGGTCGGCGCTGCCGCTTACGACACGGCCCACAACCACCCGGATGCCGCCACGGCCAAGCAGGCCCAGGCTTTCTACGAGTTCCTGGTGCCGCTGATCAAGGGTTTCAGCACCGAAAACTCGGTGGAAGTGACCTCGCTGGGCGTGCAGGTGCACGGCGGCATGGGCTTCATCGAAGAAACCGGCGCTGCCCAGTACTACCGCGATGCGCGCATCCTGCCGATTTACGAAGGCACGACCGCCATCCAGGCCAATGACCTGGTGGGCCGCAAGACCGCCCGTGATGGCGGCGCCATGGCCCGCGCCGTGGCCGGCATGATCGCCGACACCGAAGGTCAACTGGCCGCCCGCGACAGCGCTGCCGCCAAGAAGCTGGCCGCCCAGCTCAAGACTGGCCGCGAGGCCTTCTTGCAGGTGGTGGACTTCGTGTGCGCCAACGTCAAGGCCAACCCGAACGCCGTGTTCGCCGGCTCGGTGGCCTACCTGATGCTGGCTGGCAACCTGGTGAGCGGCTGGCAGATGGGCCGCGCCCTGATCGCCGCTGAAGACAACCTGGCTGCTGGCAACGACGAAGCCTTCATGAAGGCGAAGATCGCCACCGCCCGCTTCTACGGTGACCACATCCTGCCGCGCATCGGTGCCCTGCGCGACACCATCTTGTTCGGTGGCGACAGCGTCACCGCACTGGAACTCGACGCCTTCTGAGCACCGCCGGATTGCCGGCACCTGCCCCTGCCAACGCCCGCTGCCAGCGGGCGTTTTTTCTGCGCCGCAAGGAAGGGGAAATACGGGGCTGCGCCCGGGGTTTGGCGCCTTTGGTGCAGGTATCCTCAGGGGCTGGAGATGTGCAGCGATGATCCGCCGATTGCGGCGGGTCGCTTTCATGGGGATCGCCAAAATGATGAAGAAGATGTGGGTGGCCGCGATGATGGCCGCCGTGGGCAGCAGCGCCATGGCCGCAGGTGGCTACGTCGAAGCCAGCGCAGGTTTCAGCCATGTGAATCAAGAGTGCCCAGCAGGCGGCAACTGCAAGAACAACAAGCCGGCGTTTCGCCTGATCGGCGGCTTCTACCACCTCAATCCGATGCTCGTGGCCGAGGTGGGCTACCTCAATTTTGGCAAGGCCACGGCCGCGCTGGCCGTCAACACCCAGCCCTCGCCCGTGAAGGGCTCGCTGCACTCGTCGGCCCTGTACGCGGGCCTGGCCCTGCGTTTGCCTGTGGACGAAGACATTGGCCTGACCTTCCGGGTTGGCGGGGCCAACGTTCGCTCACAACTGGTGCTGAGCACCGGCGCCAAGTCCGAAGCCACCCGCACCAACCTGCTGTTGGGCATGGGCGCCGAGTGGCGGATCGAGGGCAACCTGTCGGCCATGGCCGCCGTCGACCTCACGAAGACGTCGGATCCCAACGGCGGTGGTCGTGGGTCTCTGAGCATGGTCACAGCCGGCGTGCGTTACGCTTTCTGATCCACTGCAGCAGCAGGCGGCTTGGTTGAAGGCTCGCCTGCGAGGTGATGTGCCATGACGGTTCCTGCTCAGCTTCAAGCGCTGGCGCTGCCAGTCATTGCGTCACCCATGTTCATCATCAGCCACCCGGCTTTGGTGATCGAGCAATGCAAGGCAGGCATCGTTGGCTCGATGCCCGCGCTCAACGCGCGGCCAGCCGCGCAGTTGGATGACTGGTTGGCTGAGGTCAGCGAGACGCTGGCGGCCTGGAACCAGGCCCACCCGGATCGGCCAGCGGCACCGTTCGCCATCAACCAGATCGTCCACAAGAGCAACAACCGGCTCGACCATGACCTTGCGCTGTGCGTGAAGCACAAGGTGCCGCTGGTGATCACGTCGCTGGGCGCGCGTGAGGACGTCAACCAAGCGGTGCACAGCTACGGTGGCTTGGTGATGCACGACGTCATCAACAACCGGTTTGCCCACAAGGCGATCGAGAAGGGTGCTGACGGCCTGATTGCCGTTGCAGCCGGGGCGGGCGGCCATGCGGGCACGACCAGCCCTTTCGCCCTGATCCAGGAAATCCGCGAGTGGTTCGATGGGCCGCTCGCCCTGTCGGGCTCGATTGCCACGGGGCGGGCCATCTTGGCTGCGCAGGCCATGGGCGCCGATTTCGCCTACATGGGCTCGGCCTTCATCGCCACCACCGAAGCGCGTGCCGCCGAGGCTTACAAGCAGATGATCGTCGACAGCAGCAGCGCTGACGTGGTCTACACCAACTTCTTCTCGGGCGTGCACGGCAACTACCTCAAGGGCTCGATCGTGGCCGCTGGCCTCGATGCAGATCACCTGCCCGAGGCCGATCCGAGCAAGATGAACTTTGGCACGACGGCGGACGGCGACAACATGGCCGCCAAGAAGTTGTGGAAGGACATTTGGGGCAGTGGCCAGGGCATCGGCGCCATCAAGGCGGTGGTGCCCACGGCCGATTTGGTGGCGCGCTTGCGCCGCGAGTACGCGGCGGCGCGCCAGGTCTTGCTCAGCGCTGGCCCAACTTGAAGCTGATCATCGCCCGCAGCTTGGTGGGCACCACCGGCTTGATGAGCAGGTGGAAGTTGTAGGCCTGGGCCTCGGCTTCGTGGCCCGTCATGGTCGAGCCCGTGATCATGATGGTCGGCAGCATCGCACCGAAGCGGGCCCGTACGGCCTTGATGGCGTCGATGCCGGTTTGCTGTTCGGGCAGGCGGTAGTCCACGATCAACAGGTCAGGGGCCGGCACCCCGGCCGGCAGCCGCTCGGCCCACCGCTTGACCGCGTCGACCGAGTCGAACGCGCTGACGGTGGCGCCCCAGCCCTTGAGCAGCACCTGCAGGCCTTCCAGCACGGCTTGTTCGTCTTCCACCACCACCACATGGCGGCGGTCGAGCGAAAGGCCCAGCGAGGTGGGGCTGCTGCTCAGGATGGGCTGCAGACGCGGGGCACGGCCCACGGGCAACACCAGCGTGAACACGGTGCCATGGCCCACGCGTGAGCGCAACGTCAGGGGCGTGTCCATCAGGTCGGCCAGGCGCTTGACGATGGCCAAGCCCAAGCCCAGGCCCTTGCGGTGGTGGGGTTCCAGCGGTCGGCTGGATTGGGTCTGGTAGAACTCTTCGAAAATGCGGCCTTGCTCTTTCTCGGTGATGCCGATGCCACTGTCCCAGATCTGCAGCAGCAGGCGGTCGCCATGGCGGCGGCAGGTGACCAGCACGCCACCGTCTTCGGTGTAGCGGATGGCGTTGGAGACCAGGTTGCGCAGGATGCGCTCGACGATCAGCGGGTCGGCATAACAGTGGTGCTGCTCGCCGCGGAAGCGCAGCATCAGGCCTTTCTCGAAGGCGTTGGGCTCGAAGGTCAGGCGGATGCGGTTGAACATGTCGCGCATGGCGAAGTGTTCGGGTTGGATGTCGACGCCACCGGTGTCGATCTTGGTGATGTCGAGCAGTTCGCTGAACAGGCCTTCGAGTGCATCGACCGAGCTGTTGATGCTGTTGACGAGGTGGATGACTTCCTCGTCCTTGCTGCGCTGACGCAAGGCCTCGGCGAACAGGCCCATGGCGTGCAGGGGCTGGCGCAGGTCATGGCTGGCCGCTGCGAAGAACTGCGTTTTGGCGCGCGAGGCCAGTTCGGCCTCATGTTTGGCGGCCTCTGCGGCGGCCATCTCGCCACGCAGGCGCTTGGCCAGGTCGAGTGTCTGCAGGCGCAGACTCACCATCTCGCCGAAGGTGTTGTGGAACGAGCGTCCCAGCGTGAGCGTGCACAGCGCCATCAGGCACCAAAAGCCGGCGAGTTGCAGGTCGTTGTCGCCACCGTGCATCGCGGTGCGCACGATCATCGGCAGGAAATACAGGCCCATGCACGAGAGGAACAGCCTGGGCTGGGAGGCCATGTAGGGCACGGCGCCGATGGCGAATGAGTAGATCGACAGCATCAGGGTGATGCGCTCGAACCAGCCGCCATAGCCGTAGAACACCATGCCCGCCAGGCTCCACCGGCTGGCGCCCACCAGCGCGCCGATGTTCCAGCGGCGCAGCCACAGCGCGTCATTGCGCCGACCTTGCAGCATGGCGCGGTCGTAGCTGATCAGGCCCACGAAGCGGGTGATCCACATCACCAAGAAGGCCAGCGTCCAGGTCCAGAGGATGCCATGCGGCACCCACGACCAGAAGACCGAGGTGACGACCACCATGCCCAGGAAATGCCCCATCAGGCCAGCGCTGGTCTGGCGGTACACCAGACGGACGGTGTCTTGCATCAGGGCCGCGTCAGACGGCGGCGCCAGGGTGTCGGTGTCGAGTTCGAGGATCGAGGTCGGCGGGCTGTCGCGGTCGTCGTCGACGGGCAGGGCGGTGGCGGTCATGGGAACACTCGGCAAACGTGGACTGGCGCGAGCCGGTGGCGCGCGCAGTGCAGCCCCAGTCGGGGTGGGCTCAGCGCACGCGCCAGGCCGGTTGAGCCACGGCCGGGCCCTGCTTTTGCAGGATTTGGCTGACGGCGATCACGGCCTGTGTGCGCGAGCTCACGCCGAGCGCGCGCAGCACTGCGGCCACGTGGTCTTTCACGGTCTCGACCGACAGGCCGAGTTCGCGGGCGATCAGCTTGTTGGGCTGGCCCTTGAGCAACAGGCCCAGCACATCAGACTGGCGGGGGGTGAGGCCCAACTGCACGAATGACGGCACGGTCTGGAAATCGCTGTTGACGGCTTGCTGGCGCAGGTGGGCCATGCTCCCCGCAAGGCTCAGGGTGGGCTGGTGGTCAGCGCCCATGCTCATCGGCGGCACATACACGCCGCCCGACATCACCTGCTTGAGGGCGTCGAAGAGGGTTTCGTTGGTGGCGCGTTTGGGCACGAAGCCCATGGCCCCCATGTCGATGGCGCGGATCACGTCGCTGGTGCGGTCGGAGGCCGACACCACGACCACGGGCAGCGAAGGGTAGCGGTGGCGCAGCTCGTCAAGCAGTTCGAAGCCGTCGCAGTCGCCCAATTGCAGGTCGAGGAGCACCAGGTCGTGGTTGCTGTCACGCTCAAGGAGCTCGCGGGCCCCGTTGCCGCTGTCGGCCGTCGAAACGCTGACGTTGTCACCCAGTCCCAGGATGACGGACTGCAAGGCGGACAGGATCAAGGGGTGGTCGTCGATCAACAAGACCTTCATGGCAACTCCTGGTGTTTTGGGGACTTCATCTGGTCGAAGGTGCTTGCGTCATGCGCAAAAAACGCCGAGAGTCAGCAGACTCTGGGATTCGCAGACGCGAAGGAACGCCAGATTGAGAAATTTGCACTGATCATAGGCGCAAGCGTGGTCGAAATCACGGACGTCCCCCAGAAGTTGGAAGAGGAAGCCCGTTTTGGATTTGCCACTGCTCCACCGCAAGCCGGAAGTGGTTCCCCATGCGTCGCCCGAGCCGTTGCCCGGTGCCGGTGACGCCGCCTTGTTGCGCCCGCCTGTGGACACACCGTTGGCGGCGCTCCAAGCCTTGCCGTTGGGCGAAGAGGGCTGGCGGGCCTTGGTGCAGGTGTGCGCCGACGCGCCCAGCTGGGAAGACGCCTTGTTGAGGCTGCTCATGCGCGTTCAAGGCAGGGTGGGGGCCTACCGGGTGTCGGTGGGGTGGGGCCGCGGGGCGGTGTGCCCGTTGGTGGCCTGGACGGATGTGGCCCCGCTCGATGAGGGCCTTGGCGTGGTGGAATTGGAGGCCGTGTGCAGCGAAGTGATGTCGCGTGGACACGGCTCGTGCGAGACAGTTTTTGCCGAGGGCTCGGCGCACCACACGCTCTACAAAACCCAGGGCTTGACCGCCTTGATGAGTGCGCCTTTGTGTGATGCCAAGGGACGGGTTCACGCTGTGATGGTGTGCGAGCGGGTGCCGCAATTGGCCGGGCAGGGCAATGGCCTGACCGAATCGCGAGATGACGAACACGGCTTTTCTCCTGAAGAAGCGAGTTGGCTGCAGCAGGCGCTGAGCTGGGTGGGGCCCACACTGGTGCTGCGCCATCGGCTGGAGTTGCCCTGGTACCAACGGGGATGGGGTGGTTTGGCCCGGCTGGGGCAGCGGCTGGGCGATCCGCGCGAACGCTGGTTGCGCGGCGGTGTGCTCGCTTCCTTTGGCACGGCGGCCTTCCTGTTTGGTTGGCCCACGCCGTACACGGTGATCGCCTCGGCGCAACTGGTGCCGCACAGCGAGCGGGCCATGGTGGCGCCGGCTGAGGCCGTGGTCGAGCAGACCCGGTTTCGCGTTGGGGACGTGGTGCGCAGTGGCCAGGTGCTGACCTTGCTGAGGGGCGTGGGCGGCAACGCTGGTCAAGAAGTGGCCTTGGTCGCGCCCTATGACGGCGTGCTGATCAGCCGCAGCTCGGTCAACCAGGCCGGGCGCCTGGTGCGGTCGGGCGACGTGCTGTGGGTGATGGCGCCCAGTCTGGACTGGCGTGTGGTGCTGACCGTGGCCGAGCAGGATGTGGCCTTGATCCAGCCTGGTCAGCGCGCCAGCGTCCGGCTGGCTGGGCGATCTGATCGCACGGTGCAGGTGGCCTTGGGTAAGGTGGTGCCAGTGATGCGCGATGACGGTCGCCAGCCGGGCTTTGAGGTGGCTGCAGACGTGGTCGGGGGCACGGTGGCAGGTTTGCGCCCTGGCTTGCAGGGCGTGGCCGACATCGAGATGCCGCCCAAGGCCATGCTCCAGCGCGCGTGGGAGGCCCTGCGCCGATGGTGGTGGGCCAGCACATGGGGGTTGTGGTGAATCCGGTGGTCTGGCCCAGTCCCTTGCGGCGGGCGCTGTGGCCTGGCTTTCTGCGTCTGGCGCAGTGGGGCCTGAGGATGTTCACCAGCGCTGAGTGGGCGCTGATGATCGCCTTGCTGGCCCTGCTGACTGGCTTTGGCATGTTGGCGGGGTGGGATGGCCTGCAGCGCGATTGGCGGGAGGCTTGGTCCAGCGGAGCCTTGTCTTGGATCACCCTGATGCTGGTGCCGCTGGCATGGATGGTCGGCGAGGTGGGGCGGGCGCTCATGTGGGCGCGTTGGCATGGGCGGATGCCTCAGTGGCGCCTGCGCTGGTTGGGCCTCGTGCCCATGTGGTTGCTCGATCCCGCCGATCTGGCCCGTTCGAGGCAGCGTGCACAGCGCCTGTCGGTCAACCTCTGGGGCCTGCTGCACGCGTTGCTGTTGGTCGCCGTGGCCTGGGTGGTGTCGCGCCTGGTGAGCGATGCCCCGATGCAGCACTTAGGGCGGGCGTGGTTTCATGCGGCGGTGCTGGCCCTGGTGGTGTTTCAGCTCAACCCGTTCTGGGACGGCGCCGCAAAGTGCTGGCTGCAAGAATGGTGGCATGTGCCAGATCTGGATGGCAGCAGCCGTCGGTGGTGGGCGCGGTCGATCATGAAGCAGGCCCGGCGCTGGTCGGGGTTGCCCGCTGAGCATTGGCCGGCCAGTCAGGGCGAGACAGCGGTGCCCGCATTGGTGGTGACCTATGCCCCGCTGGGGTGGTTGGTGCACGTGCTGGCACTGATCTGGCTGGTGACGTGGCTGGGTGTGCATCACCCGACGTTGGCGCTCTTGCTGATGTGGAGTGCAGGCTGGGCCTTGGGGCTGCGACCGTTGGGCATGGGCTTTGCCTTGGCGTGGCGACAGCTGGACCCTGCCAGCGGGCGTTGGCGCATGGCGCTGCTCGGACTGATGGTGCTGGGGCTGGGGGCTTACGTGGCCATGGTGGTGCCTTGGCCGCGCAGCATCGTCACCCAGGCGGTGGTGACCTTGCCTGAAGACATGGTGTTGCGCTCGCCCGTCGATGGGCGGCTGACCGAGCTGGTGGTGGTCGACGGGCAGAGCGTCTTCGCTGGGCAGGCTCTGCTGGCCGTGCGTTCCCTGGCTGTGGATGCGGTGGACGCTGATGCCGATGCGATGGTTGAAGCCCCTGGTCAGTGGGGAATGCGCACACTCGGCAGCCCCGGCGCCGGCCGCGTGCTCTTGCCCCGAGCCGATGGCATGCGCGATCGCGTGGTGCGCAAGGGGCAGGTGTTGGCCAGGCTGCTGCCGCATTCCCCGCCGCAGCTCAGCTGGGTGGTGCCTGCGCGCCATGCGCAGGCGCTGCAGCAGGTGCGCTGGATCCGCGCGCGGCCGATTGACCAGCCTCAGCAGCAGTGGCAGGTCATGTTGTCCGGGTTGCGCGCCGAGCCTGCCGCCCGGTTGCCGGCACAGGCCCTGAGTGCGCGTCACGGTGGCGTCATCCCGGTGCTGGACAGCGATCCGCAGGGCCTCACGCCCGCGGAGCCCATGATCGCCCTGCAGGCGCAACTGGCCGCGCCGGTGGAGCGCATCGGCGGACGCGTCTGGGTGCGGATGGAGTTGCCGCCGCAGCCTTTGGGTTGGCAACTGTGGACGCGCTTGTGTGAGTTGTGGCAGGCGGCCAAGTTGGCGGCTTGAGCCGGAGAACGGAGAGCGCCTGGACGCTTTGCCTGTGTGTCGGTGTCACATGCGCCAGATGCGCGGGGTTTCTCCTGGCAGTTGCCAGCAGGTTTGCCGCCAATGGGCGCGGATGGTCGTGAACAGCTGCACCAAAGGCTCGACCCTCGCCGCCAGCGCCCGCACCAGAACCAGCCGGCCATCGGGGCTGGTGGCGCCAGCGGTGCTGGCCAGCGGGCTGTCGGTGATGCAGGCCCGGGCCTGATCCAGCAGGGCCTCGCGCAGGGGGGCAGGCCAGTCGCTGCCAGCAGCCATCCACAGCGTGCCCATCACCCGGTGGCCCGCCCAGCCCAGCGGGCTGTCGAGCAGCAGGTGATCGGTGGCCGCCACCGTGCCCTTTTCCAGCCACACGCCCGGCACCTCGATGTGCTGTGCGAAGCGGCCTTGGGCCCACTCGGGGGCGTCGAAAGGCTGGCGGGCAGCGGGCAGGCCGAGCGCCAAGAAGTCCCAGCCCATCATCTGCGCACGCGCGGCCAACTCAAAGCGCATCGCGTTGAGGGCGATGCACCCGGGGTAGGCGATGGTCTCCAGCGGCAACCACTCCAGGCGGGCATCGTCGGCCACCTGGGCCAGCAGGCGCTGCTCGGCCTGGGCGCCGGCGCTTTTGTAAAAGCGCGTGGCCCCGGGCGTGGTGATCAGGGCATGTGTGCCGCGGGCCAGCCGGGCGTTCATCTGCAGCACGTCACCGCCGGCGATGCCGCCAGGCGGGTGCACCAGCACATGGTGGCAGATGGCGTCGCCTTCGGGGTAGAGGCGCTGCAGCACGCGCAGCGGGCCCTCATGGCGGTCCAAGGCGATGGTGCGCTCACCGTCGCGGGTGTAGTCGAGGTCGAGCTGTCCGTGCCAACTCATGCACGGGGTCCTTTCAAACAGAGGGGAGGGCAGCGACGCGGCAGTGCACGGCGTCGCCCACATGCAGCGGGCCACCTTGCAGGATGCGTGCCGTCATGCCGCCGTGGCCGCGCATGGCGTTGTGGCCGCCGGGGCCCAGCAGCGTCTCCATGCGGCTGCAGGGATCGGCGGGGCCGGTCAGCTCGACCACCACGTCGGGGCCGATGTGCAGGTGCAGGGCCTGGTCTTTGAACAGGCTGCGGGCGGCCAGCAGGTTGAGGCCAGAGACCACCAGGTTGCGCCGCAACTGCAGGGGGTCGACCTGCGCTTGCCCTGCCAAGGCCGCGATCACCGGCAGGTGCTCGGCTTGGATGAGCGTGAGCTGGCGCTTGCTGCCTGCGCCCGTCGGCTTGGCGCGGTCGCCCTGGTGGTCGCCCAGCAGGCCGCGGCCGGCTTCGGCCTGGGCGTGCAGCACGCTGAGGGTGGCGGCGCGCTTGGCCGGGCGCAGGCAGATCAGCTCCAGCCGTCCGGGGCGGGGAAACTGGGCGCAGAGGTCTCGCAGGGTGGTGCTCATGGTGACTCGGGTGAGCCTGCATCATGCCAGCAGCCGACCGTACACCTTGGTCTGGTCGGCTGCGTGCAGCGACAATGCCACCATGAGCACCCTGTCGCGCCCCACCACTGACATCCCCAGCCCTGAGGCTTGCATCGCCGCCACCCGCGCGTGGCTGGAGAAGGCCGTCATCGGGCTCAACCTGTGCCCGTTTGCCAAGGCGGTGCACGTCAAGAACCAGATCCGCTATGTGGTGTCGGCGGCCACCACGCCCGAGGCGCTGCAGGCCGAGCTGGCCGCTGAACTGCGTTTCTTGGTGGCGGCTGATCCGCAAGAAGTCGACACCACCTTGTTGATCCACCCGCAGGTGCTGCAAGACTTCCTCGACTACAACGACTTCCTCGATGTGGTGGACGCCACCGTTGAGGACACCGGCGTGGACGGCGAACTGCAGGTCGCCAGCTTCCACCCCGACTACCAGTTTGGCGGCACCGATGCGGACGACATCGAGAACTACACCAACCGCTCGCCATACCCCACGTTGCACCTGATCCGCGAGGCCAGCATCGACCGCGCGGTCGAGGCCTTCCCTGAGGCGGAAGACATCTACGAGGCCAACATGGCCACGATGCGCAAGCTGGGCATCGCCGGCTGGCGCAAGCTTTGGCAGACGGGGGGCTGAACGGGGCTGCGGGGCACGGCCCCACCACCCCACGGGCACAACGCCTCACCGCTTCGGGGCTCAGGCCGGCGCCTGGCTGGCGGCGGCATAGGCCGTGAGCGCCTGAGCCAGGTGAAAGTACAAGGCCCGGGCCGCAGGCTGGCGCCGCAGGTCGCGGTGCATCACCAGCCACATGTCGAGGTGCAGGCGCACCTGATCGGGCAGCACGGGCAGCAGGTCTGGGTGGCGGCGCGCCAGCGCCCAGTGCATGCCGCCGATGCCGAAGCCCGCCCGTGTGGCGTTGAGCTGGGCGATGTCGTGGTCGCAGCGCAGGTGGAAGGCGTCGCCCGTCAAGGTCATGTTGGCCTGTTCGTGTTGCTGCAAGGTGATGGGCTCCCGGTCGGGCCCGATCAGGGTGTGCTGCGCCAGATCGGCCAGCGAGGCCGGCTGGCCATGGCGCTGCAGGTAGTGGCGGTGGGCAAAGAGGCCGATGTCGACTCGGCCCAGGCGGCGTGACACCAGCGCCTGCTGCGTGGGGCGGGTCATGCGCACGGCGATGTCGGCCTCGCCTTGCAGCAGGTCTTCCTGGCGGTTGTTGAGCGACAACTCGATCACCACGTTCGGGTGCAGCGCCTTGAAGCGGGTGAGCACCTCGGGCAACACCTCGGCCCCGACGATCTGGCTGGCGGTGATGCGCAGCGTCGCACGGCCGCCGTCAGGCTCGCCCTGGGCCAGTCGCTGCACCTTGGCGGCGGCTGCGGCCATGGCCTCCATCGCGGGCTGCAGGCTCAGCGCCAGGGCCGTGGGCTTGAGCCCACCCGTGCCCCGGATGAACAGGCTCTGGCCCAGGCTGGCCTCGAGCGCATCGATGTGCCGGCCCACGCTGGGCTGGGTGCTGCCCAGCACGCGGGCGGCGCCGGAAAGGCTGCCTTCTTGCAAAACGGCCAGACAGCTGCGGCAGAGGTTCCAGTCCATGCTCATGCATGAATGTATAGCAGGTGTTCTTATCTATGCGTAGACGAATGATCGAGCGGCGCGCACGATGGCCCCATGTCGCCTGCATGAGGCACGCGGCCCACGCAACGAGGAGATCGAGACATGAGCACGGTGCGCGAGCGGGCGCCGCAGGCCCTGGTGGTGGGCGCACGCGGCGGATTCGGGCAGCAGATGGTGCAGACCTTGGCTGCGCACGGGTGGGGCGTGAGGGCGTACATGCGGCCTGTGGGATCGGGCGTCGCCCAAGGACGCGCTGCAGTGGGCGATCTGCCCGCCGGTGCCATCCAAATCCTTTGGGGCAACGCAAGCGATGCCGATGCCCTGCGCCAAGCCGCCACCGGCGTGGACGTGCTGGTGCACGCCGTCAACCCGCCGGGCTACCGCCACTGGGACACCCTGGCCTTGCCCATGTTGCGCGCCAGCATGGCGGCGGCCGTTCAGCACGGCGCTCGCCTGGTGATGCCGGGCAACGTCTACAACTACGCGCCAGACGTGCCGCAGCCTGTGGCCGAGACCGCCCCGCAGCGGCCCTTGACCCGCAAGGGGCGGGTGCGGGTGCAGATGGAGCAAGCCTTGCGCGACGCGGCCGAGCGCGAAGGCCTGGCCTCGCTGGTGATGCGTGCGGGGGATTTTTTCGGTGGGGTGGGGCCGTCGAGCTGGTTCAACATCTGCCTGGCCAAGCCAGGTCGGCCTGTGCGGCGCATCGTGGACCCACACCAGCCGGGCGTGGGGCACACCTGGGCCTACCTGCCTGACCTGGCCGAGGCCACGGCCCGGGTGCTGGCGCTGGGCCTGCGTGAGCCACAGCGGCTGGCCCCAGCCGAATGCCTGCATTTCAAAGGGCACGAGCTGGCCGATGGGCAGGCCCTGGCGCGATGCATCGCCGAGGTGGTGGTGGCGCATGGCGGGCCTGCGCCCCGAAGATCAGCCATGCCCTGGTGGCTGGTGCACGCCTTGGCTTGGGCCGTGCCCATGCTCGCCGAGGTGCGCGAGATGCGCCACCTCTGGCAGCAGCCCCTGGCCCTCGACCACCAGCGGCTGGTGGGGCTCATTGGCCCGGAGCCCCACACCCCGCTGGCCCTGGCTGTGGCCGACACCCTGAAGCGCCAGGGTTGCCTGCCTGCGCGGCCAGAGGAGGCTGCAGCGATCAGAACGCCAGCGTGAGCGTGGGCGCCATGATGGCGATGGTGGCACCCAAGCCGGCGAACCACACCAGCGAGCGCAGGGCCGCCAGGTTGGCCAGGTACATCGCCGTGTAGACCAGGCGGATGCCGATGAAGGCCATGGCCAGGTGATCGGTGCGGCCTTGATCAAGCTGGGCCATCTGGGCGGCCAGCACGGCGAAGGCAAACAGGGGCAGGGCCTCGAAGCCGTTGTTCTGTGCGGCCACGGCGCGAGCCTGCCAGCCGCTGAGCTTGGCCATCCACTCACGCGGGTGGTGGTTGTCGTAGCCGCCCTGGCTGCGGCGCAGGCGGGCGGTGCTGGCCTTGGCCAAGCCCACGGTGAAGATGGGCAACACGGTGGCAATCAGCACGCAGGTGTTGGCGATGGACATGTCGATCTCCTCGTTGTAGGGGCACCCAGGGATCTCCCCTGGAAAGCGGTACGCCCCGGTTCCATTGACACAGCGCGCACTGTATCCGGTGTGGAAGCGGGGCGTGGGTGCCCAGAGCAGGGACGTGCCCCGGGCGGTGTGCGGCGATGGCCTGGCGGCGCCTGGCGATGGCCGCTGAAGGGTCAGGTCAACATCAGGCCAGCGACGGGTAGTCGGTGTAGCCGTGGGGGCCTTGGCCGCCGTACAGCGGGGCGTCCTTGAACAGCTCGTTGAGCGGCGCACCCGTCTGGAAGCGGCGGGCCAGGTCGGGGTTGCTGATCATCAACCGCCCGAACGACACCAGATCGGCTTGGCCCTGGTCCACGGCGGCCTCGGCCATGGCTTTGTCGTAGCCGTTGTTCACCATCCAGACGCCGCTGTACAGCGCCTTGATGGCGGCGTAGTCGAACGGCGCGTTGTCACGCGGGCCGCCCGTGTAGCCTTCCACCACATGGATGTAGACGGGCTTGAGCTTGGCGATCTCGCGCACCACGTGCTCGAACAGCGGCTGCGGGTTGCTCTCCACCGAATCGTTGACGGGCGACACCGGCGACAGGCGCACGCCCACGCGGTCGGCGCCGATCTCGGCGGTCACGGCGGCCATCACCTCCAGCAGGAAGCGGGCGCGGTTTTCGATGCTGCCGCCGTACGGGTCGGTGCGGTGGTTCGAGCCGTCGCGCAAGAAGGCGTCCAGCAGGTAGCCGTGGGCGCCGTGTACCTCGATGCCATCAAAGCCCGCCTCGATGGCGTGGCGTGCGGCCGTGCGGAAATCGTTGACGATGCCGGCGATCTCGGCCGTCTCGAGTGCACGCGGCGTGGAGGTGGGCACAAAGCCCTGGCCGGCGATGTAGGTCTGTGCCTTGGCCGCGATGGCCGAGGGGGCCACGGGGGCCTGCTCGCCCGGCTGGAACGAGGTGTGCGACATGCGGCCCGTGTGCCAAATCTGCAGGAAGATCTTGCCGCCCTTGGCGTGCACGGCGTCGGTCACCTGCTTCCAGCCTGCGATCTGCTCGGGCGAGTGCACGCCCGGCGTGGCGATGTAGCCCTGGGCTTGGGCCGACACCTGGGTGGCTTCGGCAATGATCAGGCCCACGCCGGCGCGCTGGGCGTAGTACTCGATGGTCATGGGGCCCGGGACGTTGCCGGCTTCGGCGCGGTTGCGGGTGAGGGGGGCCATGACCATGCGGTTGGCCAGGGTGATGCGGCCGAGCTGGAACGGTTGGTACAGGGCGGAAGTGCTCATGGGTTCTCCATTCGTGGGGATCGGGCCCGTGGCGGCCTGGGGCCGTGGGCAGGGCTCATGCATGCGCAGCATCACGCCGCGCGGGTGAGGTTGCCTGAGGCAGGCGGCAAGACCTTGTCCAACATCAAGGACAAGGTGTTGGTGAGGGGGGCGATGTGGCCGGCGATCTTCGAGCGCAGCAAGGCGCCTTCCCAGCTGTCCCAAAACAGGTCGGCCAGGGTGTGGGCGTCGAGGTCACTGCGGGCTTCGCCAGCGGCTTGCGCCTGTGCGATCAGCGCAGCCAGGCGCAGGCGCCAGGCCTGCAGGGTGTCGTCCAGCGCCTGTTGGCACACGGGGCTGGCGCGGGCGATCTCGCCGGCGAAGTTGCCCACCAGGCAGCCGTTGCAATCGCGGCTGGCGTGGTGGGTGGCAAAGGCCGAGAACACGGCGCGGATCTGCGCCAGCGGGGAGTCATGGCCTGCAGCGCGGGCTGTGGCCTCGGCTTGCGACCAGGCGTCATCCACCAGGTCGGCGTACATCCGCACGATGGCTGCGGCAAAGGCCTCTTTGCTGTCGAAGTGGTTGTAAAACGAGCCTTTGGGCACGCCCGCACGTTCGGTGATCTGGGCGATGCCGGTGGCGTTGTAGCCGGCTTCGTTGAACAGCGCATAACCGGCGTCCGCCAGGCGGCGGGGGATGTCGGTGGGGTCGGCGGTGCGGGGCATGGGTCAATAATATGACCAGTCGTCTTGAGTTGAGGCGGGCACCGAAATGGCCCTACAGCGTCATCGGGAATGACCGCGTGCTGACGCTCAGCGGCGTGGCGCGGCCTCGGACTCGTGCCAGCCCCCCAGCAGGGCCCGCGACACGGCGGCCAGGCTCAAGAAGATGGCGATGCCCGTCACCGAAATCAAGGCCAGCGCCGCGAACAGCCGGGGGATGTTGAGCTGGTAGCCGCTTTGCAAGATCTGGTAGGCCAGGCCCGCGCCCGAGCCGCCGGTGCCGGCCACGAACTCGGCCACCACCGCGCCGATCAAAGCCAACCCGCCTGAGATGCGCAAGCCCGCCATGAAGTAGGGCAAGGCCGAGGGCACGCGCAGGCGCCACAGCGTTTGCCAGCGGCTGGCGCCTTGCAGCTGGAAGTAGGCGGCCAGTCCCGGGTGCACGGCCCGCAGGCCCAGCGTGGTGTTGGAGATGATGGGAAACAGCGCCACCAGCGTGGCGCACACCACCAACGAGGCAGTCGGGTCTTTCACCCAGATGATGATGAGTGGTGCGATCGACACGATGGGCGTGACCTGCAGCAGCACCGCATACGGAAAGAAGCTCAGCTCCACCCAGCGGCTCTGCACGAAGGCAAAGGCCACCAGCGTGCCGATCACGGTGGCCACGAAGAAGGCCCCGGCCGTGATGCACAGCGTGGTCCACAGCGCCTTCATGAGCAGGCCGAAATCATCGTGCAGGGCCTGGGCAATGCGCAGCTGGCCGGGCACCAGGTACTCGGGCACGTTGAAGGCCCGCACCAGGCATTCCCACAGGCCCAGCAGCAGCACGCCCACCATGGCGGGCACGGCCACGCGCAGGAAGCGTTCGTTCTGCACCCAGGGGATGCGCCGCCGCGCTGTGACGCGGGGTGGCGGCGCCAAGGACGACGCCGGAGATGGCACAGAAGAAGAGGCTGCAGCGCGCGTGGATGCGCGGGCCCCGTGGGCAAGCATGGAGGACATGGGGGTGCCTTTGCGGGCCCTCAAGGGGCCATCTCCAGTTGGTCGGTGCCACTCACCAGGCTGGCCTGCAGCAGCAGGTCAGACAGTTGCTGGCAGGTCTGTGCGAACGTGGCCGAACTGCGGTAGCCCGCGGGCCGTGCTTCGGCCATGCCGGGTGCGTCGAGCGGCAGCTCGTGCACGATGCGCCCGGGGCGCGCCGCCATCACCACCACGCGGCTGCTCAGGAAGGCGGCCTCGTACACCGAGTGCGTCACGAACATCACCGACAGGCCACGCTCGGCCCACAGCTGGCGCAACTCGTCGTCCAGGCGGTTGCGGGTGATTTCGTCGAGCGCGCCGAAGGGCTCGTCCATCAGCAGCAGGTCGGGGTCGGTCAC
>JACCDX010335046.1_pt1 | contig 17614 bp, 18 predicted proteins | sample 7449681 | NCBI WGS metagenome assembly JACCDX01 (sample SAMN15323450, study PRJNA562643) | freshwater metagenome | isolation source: river surface water | place: USA:Blue River Watershed | collected 2017-08-18
TGAAATATTATATTGGTAAATATCTCTATGGGAATACATATCCAGATAATGTGTATGTGTTTTCTGATGTTGTTGTATTGAAAGCCAATGGCCAATTCACATATCAAGACGACGAACTTATAATGGATGAATTGGAGATAGAGAGTGTTGTGGAATCTATGTTGCCATCAACACTGCAAAAATCTGTGAAAAAACGAGCAACTCAACGCAGCAGACATGGAGGCAAAAAATCGAGAAAATCCAAAAAAAACAGAAAATCCTATTAATTCTTTTTATTCTCTGTTATCCAACATCTTATGTTTGAATTATTTATTATTTACTTTATAAAAATAATAAATTATAAAAAATGTATATTAAAGGTTTGTAAAAAAATTAAAAAAAAGGGGATTCAAAGGGGGGCAAAGCCCCCCTTTAACGGTGATACTTCCCCGCCTTTGCAAATGAATCCACAATAAAGATTACAAATACACCTAAAAACGCATACAATATAAATTCCTCTGTAACATTGCTTGTTTTTTCCATCTGCAGTTCCTCCAATATATGGGTAATATAATTGAGTTTTTGCATCACATTTCCTGCACTAGATGCAGCAGGCATTTGCTGAGTAGCATAATAAGGTTTTGCTAAATAACTTTGTTCATAATTGCTGAGTAACTCAGATGCCCCTGAATGTGCATCATAATCATGCATATAAAGCGGCGCTTGAAATCCCTCTGTTGTGCCTTCGTGTCTTGATATCGCCGGCAATAAATCATTTAGTGCTGCATGTTTAACAGGTGGGTCATCTGGACTTGCTAAAGGAACAAAATCGGCCAATCCATCACCAGCGGAAGTGATTTTATCAATGATTTTACTCACTTTTTCATTGCGGCTTTGTTGTGTTGCCATTGCATCTGTGAAACTCTCTGATAAAGTAGATTCGTCATCTGTTTCTGATTCATCCGATAAAGGCGGCGTTTTTATGGTTTTTTTACTGCGTTGAATGGTAGATGTGCGTTTACGAGTACCTGAACTAGACCAAGGGGCGGCATTTAATACAAGTGACATTGGTGTCTCTAATATATTTCTATATTTTGATTATCTATAATATAACCACCAAGTGATATGTTACTAAGGGCCACTTTCAATTATTTAAAAGATGAAAAAATAATCATGCAATTTATTCCTATCATATTATTACTGTTTTATGGGTTTTATGAGAGAGAATTTTTGGATATGAGTCACACCCTTTTAGGCAAAATCTTTGCTTTTACCCTTATTATTTATTACAGTAAATTGAATGTAATATTTGGGTTATTTACATGCGCATTTGTGATTTATTTCTACAGCCTTTATGATGACCGTATTGAAAACTTTGTGACAAATATTTTCAGTGAACAACAGAATTGTATTGATGGTCAATTGGTGCATAAAGGTATGGCTGTGCGTCGTGAAATGGCTGAACATGTGTTTCCAGAATTGGAGGGAACCACAATAAGCCCCTGTATTACAACCAATTATCGTGTGATTGCTGAAGACGAACTGAAAAAACCGAAGAATTCAAGGGATTTTCTCACAATGATTAAGGAAGCTTTTTCAGAAGAGGGGTTTCAACCAATAGAGGCGCCAAGTATACACAAATAAAACGGGGAACCAAGGTCAAGGTCCTAAGGCTGGCAGTCTGTCAGACTGACCTAAAGAATTTCTGCTATATAGCGGAAATTCTGAAATGCCTTGTGTGCAACGAAGTTGCAACCGAGAAGGTGGAGCGCCATAAGGTGCGTCGCGCTGCGCGCTCCGATGGCGCTCGCCCCTCCCTTCGGGCACCCCTCCTTTATTTTTCCTTTATTTTTCCTTTATTTGTCCTTGCGTATGTATTTATACAAAATAAATACATAACCACCCAAATCCATCTTATTTCGCTATCGGATTCTGTGTATTATTCTTGAATGTCTCTGTTTTGCCATTTTGTGTTCTGTATTTTTCAACTGTTAAAAGCGCCTCCGATAAAGCCTTTTCATCTACCTTGGCATTTTCCTTATGTTCTTGTTCTAAATTCTGATAATGATCCTTTAAAGTATCTGGTAAAATACACAAATCACTGTCTTCATTTAATAAAAAATCGAAAAACAATATGAATATGAGGGTGAATATGGACGCAATCAATATGTCGCGTGTGCCCATCCATATCATGGCAAATACCAATATTTGCCTACTAAATGTGTATTTTAGATATTTCTCGGTGGTTGGACTAAACTTGAAATTCACGAATTTGGATGCAATATTGATTGTCACAATCATTAAACCAGCGAATAATTTACTATTGTTGATTGTTTGAACATGATTGTGAAGATTTTTATAGATTGTGTTTAGTGTAATTTCTTTGGGCATTTACTATAATAAAATATACTAATATATTATTAGAATATGATTGGCATTGAACCAAGAAGAAGTTCAAGAACTAGAAATCAAACAAATAGATTTACACAACAAGGACAAAGTCAAGGACAAGGACGAGGACGAAAAAAAGTAACAACACCAAACAAAACAATAAATAATGCAAATAATGTAATAACAACACAAGGACAAGGACAAGCAGTGCAAGCAGCAGCAACAACACAAGGACAAGCAGTGAAAGCAGCAGCACCAACACAAGGACAAGCACAAGGACAAGCACAAGGACAAGCACAAGGACAAGCACAAGGACAAGCACAAGGACAAGCACAAGGACAAGTACAAGTACCAGCATCAACAACACCAGCACCAGCATTAGTACCGACACAAGGACAACAACAACAACAAACAACAGAAAAAATTAAAAAACAAGATGACAATAAAAATAAAAAACCAGACATACAACGAATAAAAATAACCCTTCATACAAATTTACCCGATACATCCAATGCAACATTCGATTTAACACGCAAAAACTTACTGTTTCCTTATTTAGATAATAAATCTCTATTGAAGTTTGAAAATTACCCTCTGTTGTGCACAAATGCAAAATATGTTGAAGATAAATTGAGTTCTATGTTGTTTCACAAACGATATGAGGTGTTTTTCAATTGGAGTTCATTTACAAAATTTATAGAAAATATAAATGTTTCAACAGACATTGATATTAATAAACGAAAAGAAATAATAGAACACAATGTAAAAATCATGATAAAATATTTGTTTCCTGTGTCGTATCCGGCTTATAGAAGTGTCAAATATATAAGTGACCCCAATTCAAATTTTAATATTGTGGATAGTGCGTTGAGTGTATTTAAAACAAGAACCGAAAATCTTTATTTGAATGTGAATAGCAAGGATTATACGGTGGATGAAGTAACTGTGTTGGATACATTGGATTCCAATCCTTCATATATGGGGTTAAGAAATCAACTGAATGAGTACTTTATTAAACTGCCTGATGCAATCAAATATGTTGAAAAAATGCTTGATAAAGAACTTGCAAATAAAACTTTTCAAACTGGTGAACCACAAAATACTGCATCTAAATTTGTTGAATTATACAAAAATGAATCAACAGATTCAAAAATTATTTTAGAATATTTCAATTTTATAAATTCTGGTGTAATTAACAAACTCAGCACAGACGATTCAATACAAACAACTGCAGATATACAAAAAAAAGACAAATTTTTAAAAGCAGCACGGTTAGCAATAATGATAAAAACCATGTATCAAAAACCACAAAATACTTTGCTTGATAATAAATTCAGTTTATCCTCTATTGATTACAACCAAAAAGAAATTATATTTCGTGGACCCAATGGAATAGTTGATTCTTTAAAAGATTATTATTATCCTGAAAGAATATCATTAAATCAAGATATTGCAAAATGTTTTGATATGTTTGCCGATTATGAAGATGAAGATGAAGATAAAGATAAAAATAAAGAAAAAGAAATAAAAGAATTATACGAAACCACAGATGAATTTAGAAAAGTGATTGATATGGAAGGATTACAGGCGTTACTTGATAAGAAATATAAAAAAACAGAAGCCTTTGTTGATAATATTAAAATAGGCACACGAGATACACAACCACGATATCAAGTTAATTTGCGTGTGTCTTTAACAGAGGGTGTTATTGTGGACCCAAATTGGCACAGTGTTAAATGCGATTATAATAATAATAAAATCGGAGCCAAAATAAACCAGAATTATTATAAATTGCCAAATCCGGAAATGGTGGATTTGAAAGGCTCTATTGAAAAATATGAAAAATCGGCTGAAAAAACAAAAGGCAAATACAAAGATAAAGATAAAACAGAGAAAAAAATGGTGATATTTAGACCGGAAGGAATGGATGCTGTAAAAACAGATACAGGTGCTGCTGAAACTTCAAATACAAATGTTACTGCTTCTGTTGCAGTGCCTGTGCAAAAAAAAGAGAAGGAAGTTAAAATTCCAACAGACACAGAAAACGAATTAAGAACTTTAATAAGTACATCTCAATTAAATCCAGCAACGTCAAAAAATGGATCAAAATTTGATGATGCCCATTTTAAAAAATTTGTTGACAACGATGAAACAATAAAACAATATTTTGTTAATATGGAAAATTTTAAAACATTAATTCCAAAAGAATTTAATCAAAACCAAAAAAATCAAACTAATGAACTTGTATTTGAAAAAGAAAATAATTCAATTAAATCATATTTAGATGGTTTATATAATAATTATCAAACTGATTTGAAAAATACAAATTTGGGTCTGGACGAAACAAATACACTTTATGCGAATTTAGCCTTTATTGAAATCTTGTTAAAATATATTGATGAAACATATTTGAATAAATTTACAAGTTATATTAAACCGCCTTTACAAGGCACCAGAAGTAAAAAAACAAATAGAACATATAATTTTATTCAAGGCGGCTCACGCACAAAAAAACGCTCAAATCGACGCCTTCATAAAACCAAAAAGCGACGACAATAATGCATTTGTCTGCGATTCATTGTGATAATTCTTGTTCCAACCATGATAAAAACATGCATACAAATTATATTCAGCCTCTATCGCAAATGTGCTGCGTTCCGACAAAGGCAACACATTTTTATGCAATATTTCACAAGCCGCCGTGTAAAACACATCCTCATTATATTTCCGCACCTTGGCATCACGGCCTTCAATGTGATTTTTTTTAATCATATTTGCCCTTATATGTGTAATCAAGTCCCATGACACAAAACGCAAACAATCTATCATGGCTTGTTTTGACCTCAGCGAACATCCGCCATTCACCCCTCCTAAAATGAAGGATGAATCATAGGGGTTATACCAATTTGCACCCGCATAATCGTAGCCCAGGTAAGCCTCGTCGGCCAATGGCCGCAACATAATACAATCTGTTTGAAAAATGAGTATATGCTCTGCTGGCATCGCCTCCCAAAACGACTGGTCCATCATAATAGCATTATAACTATCGATGCTCATATTGGGTTTATGACCGTCCTCCAAATAATTGCTGGGGATATCCATAAAGGCCGCGCCAGGAATATCTGTTTTCACTCGTTCCATATGGCTTTTATGGGAAACCACGAGCAAATTCCAACCACAAGGATTCAAGAAAAACATAAAATTGCGGATAACGGCCAACATCAAATCATCATATCGAGGGTCCACTATAACAGCGTATTTATTGCAGTTAGCGTGTTTTTTATAAGTGTGGTTGAAATCGGGACTCAAAAAAACAGTTCGCAAAAAATCTTCATACATATGTCGCATTAGAGATGAATAATTATGTTATAATTATAAAATAAATACCTGTGTAAGTATTTATTTTATTTGTGAAATATAAAAGGACACAAGGCAGGCTGTCAGTCTGACAGACTGCCAGCCTTTGGAGGATCATAAGGATCCGGATCGGTGCCAACGAAGTTGGCACCTTTCCAGACTGTCCCAAGGTTTTTGCTTCGCACACAAGGCCGGCTGGCCGCAGTGCCTGCCGGCCAGCCTTAGGAAAACCGAGCGGCTGGATGCCCAATACGCGCTATGCGCGTCAGGGCATCTGTTGCGCGAAGCGGACATGCCGCAGTTTCCTTATTAATAAATGCTGAATCCTAAACCCATGCGCCCAGCCTTGGTTTCCCATATACATTTGATTTCCAACACCCTGGAACCAGTGGGATGAATAACATCTTTTATTTCATAATTTCGCTGCAGCAACTCGCTGATTTTTTCCGACACATTATTATTCATGTTTGTTTGTGCATATTTGGATATATAAAATTCACAAATAGACTGCTCAATGCTGCAAAGATATTGATATGTTTTTGTTGCAATATATGGCTTATTATCCAGCATCTCTATTTCGAACTTTATAAATACGCCGCGCATAGTGCAAATATCATCGCAATATTCAAGTTTGTTGTAGAATCCATCTACCAAACTGTTGGGCATGGTTTCATAATTCAGTTTGTCAATAGAGAATTGTTCCGGTTTTAAAGTAATAAGCATGTGGTTGCTATGAAAAAGAATATTATGTCTATGTTGTTTTATACATCTATTATTGTTTTACACATAATAATTGTTTCTGCATCTAAATAAATATTTTGCTTATCCAATGCATATAATATGATGAGCATTATTGGATAAATGCTGGAGAAAGAGCCTGATAAATAATTACTTGATATCTTATTGATGTATTTGTCGTTTATAATTTTGAATCTAATATAAACATCATATCTGTTGGCATATGTGGCTTTTATATCCAATATTCCATCATAAACTTTGTTGGTTATTGTTTCTATGCGGTATATGTTGCCAATTTGCAAAAATTGTGACGGCATAAACAGATGCTTGTTAAAATGATCCCTTTCAATAATGCAAGTTTTATTTCCTTGTTTGTCTTCTTGTAACATGGTTGGTGTAATTTTTTATCTTAATATTGAAGATAAAAAAGAGATTCAATTTTTTAAGGAAACCTACGGTTTCCTTATGATCCTTCCCTTAATAAAAATACATAATTTGAATTAATGGTAAAAATTACGAAATACATAAAGTTTTTATAATTCTTACTTTTTAAAAAAAATTAAAATTTAATATTAAATAATAGGAGGGGTCACGGGGTCCGGGAGCCCAAAGGGCGACCAGACTGTCCGCTTTGCGGACATGCCTAGGTTCCCCGTTTACATCATCTTGATACCTCCGGTAAGTCCTGTGCCGATGGCAAAACCGGCGCCTTGACGAGTGGAGGCTCCCATAGAGGGAATAAAGGTATCCAAAATGGCGAAAGTCATGGCAGCAATCAAGGCAACCAACACAATCTCCTCGGCATTGAGTCTTTGTTTGGGAATAGCAACAGCGGCTAAAGCAACAACAATACCTTCAACAATATATTTAATGGCTCTTTTGAAAAGTTCTCCAAAGTTCATGGGATTTTTATATATAACAAAAACAAAAAATTGTGTTAGCTCATGTAACCAAATCTCAGAAAATTCCTAAATAGTCTGACAAATAATATTTATCATTTTTATTTTTACCTACTTAGAGAATATCTAAATGTTTATATATCTAAAAATGTCCAACACCGATGGCAAAAAACTCGTAGATTTACTTGATGAAGATCCTGTGATTTCCTCTCAAAAATATATTGTGATGTCCTTTGTTGACCCCGAAGAACATATTAAAAACCGCGAACATTTCCTTTTTGAAAAATTCGTGCAACAATGGCAATACACTAAAATGATTACTTTGCATGCTGATTTTTTGAATTTCCTTGGGTTTAAACATAATATCCCTGTTGATTCTCTTATGGAAGATTACAAGGAATTTGTCACTGAAGAAAAGGCTAAACTAAAGGCATACACTGTTTCCGATGATTTTGCCACATTTTTGGATAAAAACGAGGACAAATTGAATGAAGAATTCAATATCGCGCATAAATTCCAAACCTCCACTCGTGGATTCAAATTCCGTGGCGCATTTAGCTCTGTTGAAGAGGCTAAACTTCATGCCGAAAAACTCAAAGAATCCGATACAATTCATAATATCCTTGTTGGTCAAGGCTTTGTTTGGACTGCTTGGAATCCTAATATTTACAAAACTGGTAATGTGGTTTATGCTCAAGAAGAATTGAATCAACTTTTCCATGAAAAACAAAAAAACAAAGAGAAGGCTGACCAAGAATTCGAGGCTCGTGTCAAAGAGGCTAAACAAAAGGCTATTGAGGAAAATATTAAGAAGGCGCAAGAAACTGGCAATAAACTGACCCAAACTATTGATGAACAAGGCAATTTGGTGGGCGCAAATACCATTAATTATGAAGAGCGCGAAGTTGCTGAAAAGGATGATTTGAACCGGGTTGATTAATGTTAATTCTCAAAATCGTCCTTAATTAAGGACGATTTCGGACATTAACATATCCTAAGGCAGGCCGTCAGGACTGCCGGCCCTTGGGCATTTATATTTTTTATTACCACATGTGGTAATAAAAAATACAAGTTCTCGAGGCAATTTATTGCCTCGAGAATAAAGGTTAAAGCCGTGTTTAATTATTTTAAAATTTACAACTATTTTATTACCATATTAGTAATAAAAAAACACACACGCATAGTATACACTTTTTATGCATACCATCGGCCTTTATCATGGGCAATTATTTTTTGTGCAATTAAACTGGAAATCAGTTGCATTGCCTCAATATTATTAAGTTTACCACACTCAACATCTTTGATAAATTTTCTGTATATTTCATCTTGTATGATATGCGACATTTCATTGTCTCCGCGGTTTTGATATTTATAAAATTTTTCTATATGATTATCATATTCATTTTTGATATTTCGGACAAAACTTGGATAAAATGCGGGTGCGTTTGCGTTAAGTGACATGTTTGCTGTTATTTTTGCATTAATAATGAGTTTTATATAAATCGAATCAATTTTCATGTATTTTGCTTCGTATAATACATAAATTAGTACTCGTTTTTCTCAAAATTAAACATATCATTAATTTTCTCATTTGTTGATATCGTCTTTGTGGTATGCTCATTGGTTTGTCTGACATATTTATTATGTGAAACAGGTGTTATGCCTAATACAAGGGATGTATATGATACCTGTAAATCGGCGATTTTCATTGCATCTTCATTGTTTGCATACATTGTGATAATTTCGCCAATGTTGGGATCAATATGCGATTCAAAACTATAATTTAACATGGTTGTCATCTTTTTTTCATCTAATAATTGCATACCGCCGTCCTTGTAAAACCTGGCAATAATCTTGGGATAAATATTCATATTTAATAATAAAGAAGTTTTATTTTTATTATTAAATGTGCAAAAGGGATTCAATTTTTACGGGAAACCAATGGCAGCCCGCCTTTGGCGGGCAGTCTGGTCGCCAACAAAGTTGGCTCCCGGACCCGTGACCCTTCCTTTCCTTCTTATGGGTTTTTATATTTCTTTATTGTTAATTATTTTTTAAAGTTAAAATGCAATGGTTTTTACTTTTTATTAAATGCATTATCACCCATATATTCATTCATAATATCATAATTTTGCACATCTGTATGAAATGCATTGCTCACATCATTATTTAAAAACATTGCATTTTCTGGTCTCAGAATTTTCAGCAGGCGTCTATATTTTTTTCTCCTTTCAAGACTGCTTATGCCAATGATATTATCATATGTATTTTTTAAATAATAATACACATCTCTATTGTTATTATCTGTCATTGTTAAAAGTCGCGGGTATTTTTCCAATAGCATCAATACAGTATCAAGTCTATAACTTGCATGTAATAAAGCCGTTTTTCCATCATTATCTCTATGATATGGATTGCATCGATCTGTCTCAATTATAAGTTGTATGATTTCTTCATCACATTGGTGTTTTGTTGCAGTTATTAATGGTGTAAAATTATATATATTATTAAAATCGCCAGGGTCGCCACCAAGATCCAATATTTTTTGATAAACACTTGTTGGCCAATCATGACTGCAAGCCAAATGTAATGGTGTTTCACCTGTTTCCAGTTTTCTCACATTCATATTTACATTATTATTGGATGTCAATGCTTCAAATGCTTGTAAAACAATAACTGAATTATCCATATTAGTATCAAGAAGATTTATAATTGGCGCATCATTTGCCGGTAAATTCACATCCACCATATATCGCGGATGCATTAATTCAGCAATTACTGTAACATAACCACAGCGACATACCTCTGATAGTAATGTGGTGCCTGCATATATCTCATTTACATCATATGCATTTGTTCTTAATAATTCAATAATTCCTTTTGTTATATCTTCTGGTTCTTCGTCATACATGCGTCGCTGCCTTGCTATTGAAACCGCCCTGCCAACTATATCAAACAATTTTGATATGGGGCGTATTGGATTACCGCCAAAGCTGCGTTTTTTTGTTCGTCTTTGTTTTTTTAATGATTTATTACTTTTTCTGGCCATTATACAATACAATTATATTTATTTGTGTTTCTTGCATTTTTTAGTGCCATTCACATTTACTGATACATAACCTTTGGGGCATCGTTTTGCATTTGGAGGCATGTCTATGATTTCCATTGTAACAGGTGTTTTCTCTTTTTCAATAGGAGGTGTTAAAGGAGGTGAAGGGATATCTGAGGGCGTCGAAGGAGGCGATGGTATTTCAGATTCTGTTTTCATTGCATAAACACGGGCAGTTGCAGCCCGTTTTACTCCATTTTTCCTTGTAAGAGACTTTGGCAAAATCTTTGTCATTGCCGTTGTAGCCCAAAACAACTTGGTTGCATATGTTTTTAATCGATTTTTATCTAAAGCCATTTTGGCAAATGCCAAGCCATTTTTGCCGATTTTTTCCGCTGTGTGTGGGTGCGCCTCCAACCACTGGATTTTTGTTTCTAAATCCGATAAATCCGGTTTAATCAACACATAATGCTGACCCGGTTTCATCAAATGATCCGCCCATGATGTATATTCGCTTTCCACACGCAATATAACAGAGCCTGTCATCATAGTTGTCAATAAACGATATGCATTCACATTACCATCCACATGCACAATATATTTGTATTCGGACTGCTCTGCCATAGTCATAAATTTTGGCGCTGGTTTCAGCCCAGTATTCATCATACCAAGTCCATATTTAGGGTCGAATTTCACCGCATTAGAGTCTATGGTTTTGCCAACACCTGTAATCGCGGCATCTATCCACGGACTATTCATCGCAGCCAGATGCAAACGCTGATTTGTTTCAACAGTATATCCACAACCACTGGGACCACCACGAAACACGGCTTTATTGTATTTTTTTCTACGCCAGTTTGTGATAAATTTGTCAAACTTGGGATTTACTTGTCCAGTTGCAATCATCATATCATCATAATTGGGAAATGGAATATCGCTGCAGGCTTTGTGACCAGACAAACTGAAAATGGGCAAATAAGGATGTTTATTAAATTCATTGTTTATCATATGTCGGCCAGTGACGCTTTGAAATGGCTCTTCATTATTGATGCGAAGAATCACAGCGTCTGTAAGATTAAGTATGTAGACACCAGCAGGCAGAACCAAATCATCCAATAAAGCCTTGTATTCATTTTTCAATTCAAATTCCTCTTCGCCAATGTCGTCGTGGTTTTTTGCGGATTTCAATACACATTGTAGTAAACGCATGGGTTTTTTACTCATAGCAGTAATGCGACTTCGTTGTTTATCGGTAATTACAGGATTTGCGCCAAGTTTATCCATTTGTTTATGGGTTGCTGCTTCAATGTTTCTTGCTAAATCATCGGATACAAGTTGATATACGGTTTTGTTATTAGCATTATCGACACATAACATATAACATTTGTGGCCGAGATGGTCGAAAATATAATGGAGAGTGCGCTCCATAGCGTCGACAGATTGGGTCCAACGACTACTGATGGCGTTTTTAGGCGCAGGCATATCCATGGTATCGCTGTAGACCTTTTTTACATGCTTGTAAATAGGCGAGGTTTTTAAATAAATGGATTGATGCTGTAAAATAAAGGGTTGGGCAATATCACAGGCGTCAGCGGCATTTTTTATGGGTTTGCCAACAAACTTTACGGGCATTTATACAGTATATATTTAGAGGCATAAATATATAGTGATGAAAATAGGGAGAATAGAAAACAGTATTATTAGTGTTGTTTTTGTGATATGTATAGCGGCTGTATTGTATTATGTATGGAAAAAATATGCATTGTTGGAAGGTTTTGAAGATGGTGGTGATAAAAATTATTTAGATGGTGTGGATGCAATATATTGGATAAATTTGGATAGGTCAACAGATAGACGAGCCAAAATGGAGGCAATGTTCAAAGACCCTGTTTTCAAAGGCATTGATATTATAAGAGTGAAAGCAGTGGATGGAAAAGCGCCGGATATTGATAATGTTTTGAAAGAGAATTTTGAACAAATAGGTACAAAACAAACAAAAATAGAATATGCATGTTTATTGTCACATTTAAATGCAATAAATGAGTTTGGAAATTCCAATTATAAAAATGCATTAATAATGGAAGATGATATGACATTGGAATGGAAACCCTATTGGAAAAAAACAGTAAAAGAAATTATTAATGGAGCGCCCAGTGATTGGGAAATAATAATGTTGACTTATATTTCATATGATTTACCTGATAGTGAATATTCTTTGTGTGACGGAAAATATGTTGGCGCGGGTGCTTACATTATAAATAAAAAAGGTTCAACAAAAATTATCAACTATTATAACAATAATAATAAATTTAAATTAAATAATAAATATGAACATGTATCTGATATTTTTATATTCAATACAATAAAAACATACACATATAAATATCCACTTTTTATTTATGAAACCAATGAGAAATCACTTATTCATCAAGACCATATAAAATCAATTCATGATCCATCCAAATATAGAATATTTAAAAACTTATATTTAAAACCAGTAATTCCATTAAATATTTATCAAACATGGAAAACAAAAAATTTACCTAAAAAAATGAAAAAATGTGTTGAAAAACTTCAGAATGATAATCCTGAATTTAATTATTATTTATATGATGATGATATGTGTCGTGAATTTATAAAAAATAATTTTGATAATGATGTATTGACTGCATTTGATAAATTAAAACCAGGAGCATTAAAAGCAGATCTGTGGCGATATTGTATATTATATAAAAATGGTGGAATTTATTTGGATATTAAATATCAATGTGAACCTGGTTTCAAATTAATAGAATTAACACATAGAGAACAATTTGTGTTGGAAAGACCCTATGATAATTCGACAGATACAAATGTTGAACACTTTGATATAATCAACAAACAAAATTACTATGAAGAAAATTTTAATATAATTGATAAATACATTTGGGAAAATAAAAGAATTGGATTATATAATGCATTGATTATATGTAAACCTGGTAATATAATAATGAAAAAATGTATTGATAAAAGCGTTGAAAATATTAAAAATAATTATTATGGTTTCAATTCACTTTATATTACAGGACCTGGATTGATTGGAGATATATATTTTAATAACAATTTTAATAAAATAAAGGATATTGAATTATTTTACGGACTGAATGGAAAATTTATTTCAGATAAAAACAAAGTAATATTAACAATGTATCCTGAGTATTATGTTACTGATAATCCAAAAAATGATAAATATTATTGGAATGCATGGAAAAACAGAGACATTTATGCAAATTAATAAAATATTAACATAATTATGTATTATATATGCAAATAATACATAAACAAAACCAATTACACAGTCGGCACATATTCCCAATCCAGGGTTTCGCAGACTTTTTTCCATACCATGTCCTGTTCCAATTGTTTTTCGCGGTCCTTCATCATAGGAATAAACGGCAAATATTGTGTTTGGTCCAATAAAACACATAATTGATAAAGTGTGTATGTGCAGTTGAAAAAATTCGTTCTATGCGCCGGGCAATGAATCGCCCATGGTTCCTGGATTTCGATAAATAGGCGACACAAGGTTTTTTGCAAACCATCACTCATTACAGGTGGCTTGATGCCCAAAATATAATTGATGAATTGGATATGCTCGAAATAGCGATTGTAGCCCAGCAATTTCAATATCTCGCGCATCTTCTCGTAATTAATTTCGGACGCATAATCTGTGATACGCTCCTTCTTAATACGCTGTTTGATTTCCTCCATCACATTCGCAGGAATCTTGGTGGTTTGTTTGGCCTGGAATTGTGACAAAATTTCCTTGAAATGATTCAAGCGCACATAAGCATTGTAGGTAACCTCGTTGGGCGGTTCTTTATACGACGGTGTCTCATTATCCATGATGTTTTGCACATAAACACAGCATTGTGGGTTATTACAAATCAATATGCCGTCTTCATCCTGTGGTATTAATTCGCCCTTGCCGCATCGCTGGCAAAAATCCATACTAATGGCAAAATCATCCATATTACACGAAAGTTTATCCACATTTCGCCAAAACCGCTGAAATAATAGTCTCGAATTCTGTTTGGGAGCTGCCGCAGCCGATGATTCATCCGCGGATTTTATTTTAAAAAAGGAATTTAGAACCATTTTCGAAGGCTTCCCACTAGAGATTTGCTTTTTCTCTTCAAAATAATTGAAAACGGATGCAACATTATCCAACAAATATTGCTGTTTTCTTTGTCGTAAGTCGCGCAATTCGCTTTTGATTTCCTTTATTTCGTCTCTGCATTCCATGCGTGTCTCAATAGGGGTATCATCATCATATGTTTTCAACAAGGATTTGAGATTTTCCAATCGGGCCTCCAAATCCGGGATAATGACGGTTTCAATGGTATTAAAATCGTCCATAATTTGACTGTGTTTTTCGTCAATAGAGATGCTATTGGGCATCGCATTTTTCTTTTTAGTACTATGATTAGGCATAAAGCAATCTATGTGATTTTAATTTATTTATTCTATATGCCATTTGTTTTGTAATTATATAATATAGAAATGTTGAATTTGAATAAATTTATGATGGGAGGCTTTTTAACAAATGTGATTGTATTGTATTTTGTTTTAGCAATGGCCGTTTTTGAGTTGTATAACTATACATTTATGCGCATGGATTATACCGCTGTTGCCATATTTTTCTTGGTGGGTTTAGTAATATCTGTTTTTAGCAAAAATATGACTGTTATATTGATATTGGCTGTGGCTTTAACTCGTCTTTTGGTTTATGGCAAGAATTTGGAAGGTTTTAAGGGTAAAAAAGAAAAATTTGAAGGCGAAGAAGAAGATGAGGAAGAAGAAGGTTTTGAAGGCGAAGAAGAACAAGAAGAAGAAGAGCAAGAGGGATTTGAAGGCGAAGAAGAAGACGACGATAAAGAAGACAAAAAAGATAAAGACTCAAGTGATGTATTAGAAACCTCTATGAAACCCGCTTCCACAGAGGATTTACTCAAATCCCAAAAGGAAATCATTAAAAGTATGAAAACATTGGAACCTTTATTGGCAAAGGCTGAATCCTTTTTGGCTGCTGGTTCCACCAAGGAAAAATTCTCATTAATTAGCAGCGCTGCCAAATACGAATAAAAGCAAAACAAATATGTAATATCTCTATTTATATTAAACAACAAGGTTTAATATGAAGCAAGAATTTTTATATACTGCATACATTGTGATACTGATTGCAGCGGGCATTTACATATATAAAAACATACCTATACAAGAAGGATTCAAAAAGAAAAAGAAGGACCCAATTTCAAAAATATTTGGTCCATTAAAAAAAGTCATCAAATTTATGAATTATTTAGGCAAGTTTTTTAAATGGATAGGAGATATTATTCAATGCTCTGTTGAAACAGTATTTAATTTGCCTGATTGCATTTTGTTTTACATAATTGATTTGATAATTGGGACACTTGCATTGATAATAAAGTTTCTGTGTTCTTTTGCGAAACCATTAGAGAAGGCGCGGTTGACTATATGGGGATTGATAAAATGGTTGGATAAAAAGATAAGTGAATTTACTGGATTTCATATTGCGCAATGGCCAAGGTCTGTTGTTAAAAAATGCTACAAATGCAAGAATGTGAAGATGCCCAAAATATAAAGGGGGGCGAAGCCCCCCTTTAGATCCCCTGCTTTTCATAATATTTTTTACAATATTTATCGCCGTAAAAGAAAGGGTATCATCCGTTCCGGTTCCCTTAATATATAGAGACACAATGGCAAAAAAGTGCATTCCCGGATTCATATGTATTGAAAACATGACATTATTTGTTTTACTTGTGATATTGGTCTTTGTTGGGCATATGTATGTGACTCAAATGCGTCAACCAAAACAAGGTAATATTATTGTTTTAGACAATACAATCAGACCTGTAAATGTCCCCCCTATGAAAATAGAGTCAAAACGAGATTATAATCAATTGGGTTTATTGACCCGTGATAATGGAGGGGAAATATTGCCTCTGATGGGCCGCCGATTAAAAAACGACAAAATGCAATATTATACGGTTACGGAGACCGGATTGAAAATCCCTGTGAGTCGCAATGGGCGCAGTTGCACGGGTGAATATGGCTGTGATGAAGCCAATAATGGCGATAGCTTATTTGCACAAGGCTTTAATGATACATTTAAAACAACTTTGTATGAAAGTGGACAGTTTAGTTATAATCCAAATGTGTTTTAGATTTTTGCAAAGGTTTAGATAAACCAATATAATAAAATAATATATTATATTGATTGTATGAGTGGTAATATTAATAATGGTAATGTTGTTGTTGCAAATCCAAATGATGTTCAAATGAATATACCAGAAAATAATTCATATTTAAAAAGATTTATTGACAAGTTTTTTTTGAATGAGATACGATATTATAAATTACAAAAAGACTTGTGGAAAGAAAAATTGGCAAATGCAATAAATACAAAAATTATAAATAAAGAGAGAGAAGAGTTTGCAGAAAAAGAAGCAGAGTTTGAAGAAAAAATAGCAGAGTTTGCAACAAAAGAAACAGAGTTTAAAAAAACACTTGCAGAAAAAGATGCAAAAATTACAGAAATAGATAATAATATTACAACTATTCAAAACACAACAAACAAAACTGAATTTGATTATTTACAAAATGAAATGTTTTGGAAATCAGAAATATCATTGATGAATGAAAATGTTAAAAAATTCGAAGAAGAAAATGCTGAATTGAAAGCTGAAATTGCTGGATTAAAAGCTAAAAATGATACATCTTCATCAACTGAATCAGAAAAAGATGAAGAAATTGGTAAATTAAAAACTGAAAATGAAAAATTGAAAAAAGAAAATAATAATTTAAATGAACAATTAACTGATATCGAAACAGAAATCACAAGACTTCAAACCATAAACAACACACTAACAACAGAAAACAAAAAACTCAATGAATCGGTTGAATCTTTAATAAAACAAATAATGGAATTTGGCGCAGATATTGTATTTTTAAAAGAAAATTTAGCTGTAAAAGATGAAGAAATAGTAAAATTAACAGACTCAAACACATCTCTAATGAAACAATTAACTGAGGCAGAAACACAATTGAATTTGGATGACAATAATAATAATAACAACAATAATAATAATAACAACAATAATAATAATAACAACAATAATAATAATAACAACAATAATAA
>JACCDX011496660.1_pt1 | contig 17610 bp, 28 predicted proteins | sample 7449681 | NCBI WGS metagenome assembly JACCDX01 (sample SAMN15323450, study PRJNA562643) | freshwater metagenome | isolation source: river surface water | place: USA:Blue River Watershed | collected 2017-08-18
TGGATTCTATTCATTTAGGGGTGTTTCTTTAGAATGTTTAAAAGAGTTATCTAATATTTTAGAATCAAAAGATATCCGTAGTATGTTGCCTGATTCAAACAGAGTAAATAGTGTTGGAGAGTTTAGGACATTTTTTGAAAAATACAACTACTATTATAATCAATTGTACCCTAATGAACTAAATATGTTAGGCTATTATCTTAGGGATGCATTGACTCAATATAGATTAGATTGGGCTAATGATTTAGAATATTCAGATTGGTTTAATATTTTTCAATCTTTTGACCAAGAATCATACAAAAAAGATGCCATAAATCATGTTTTAAGAAATGCTGGAGAAAGTTTGATAAAATATCTACCAGATTTAATTAAGAATGGTTTAATTCAAAAAGATGATATAAGATTCTATGGAATTTTTGACAAATATGATTTTATATCAATTTATAATATTTTCTCTTTGTTATTTGTTAATCCAGCAGAAATTCTCAAAAATATACCATTGGATGAAAAAAATGTAACATTTTTGATGGATAAATTCCCTGATCAAAGTGATCGTGAAGATATTTTAAAAGAAATGTACTTTCATACATATAAACAAGAAACTTATTTACTATTTCTTTTGATGCATCAAAAGTATAATATCGTAATGGATTCATTTAGATTTTTTTCGGGTGGACAAAATTTTTACACTTTAGAAGAAAAAATAAAAATATTTCAAAACATGGGTATTAAAGTAGATATCCCATCAAATATAGATTACTATATAAATCAATTAGATGAAGATAAACGAGAAGATATCAGACAAAAAGTTCAAACTCTGAAAGCATAAAAAAAACAGGACTATGTCCTGTTTTTTTTTCATTGGCTTAACAAAATCTATTCTTCTTGTTTGCCTAAACTTTCATACCAAGCTAATAATTCTGGATCATCTTGAAGAATTGATCTAATATCATCATCATAATTGTTATCAGAAATCATTGCATTATCAGCTGCAGCTTGCTCTTCTTCATCATTCATATCATCAACGATCATATTTTGTTCAGCCATTTGATCTGATTTAGCAAACATATCATCTGTTGCCATATCTTCATCTTCTGGTGTTGGTGCTTCATATGCAAATTCTTCTACATCAGAAGTGTCTTTCTTAATCATTTCTATGATTTCTAATTTCTCATCTTCTGAGACACCTAGCTCATCAAGAAGATTAGTAAGATCTTTCATATTGTCATCATAATCATCGTCTTCTTCATCCATGTCATCTTCATCCATGTCATCTTCATCAAGATTGTCAAGATCTTCGTCATCTGGAATCATATCGTGATCTGCATCAATATCTTCAACATCACTTTCTTCCACAGATTGTGCTAACTTAACAGCAATATTAGTAATTGTGTTGGATTCTTCAAACATAGATTCAGTGTCAAGGTAATTAGCAACTTTGACTAGGTTTTCGATTAATTTTTTCATAATTTTACCTTTTTGCGATGATATATATTTTTTTCAAATACTTTTTGGTATTGTCCTTCATTATGAAATATATTGTTATAGAAATGTAGAAAAATAAGAATAGAATCGTAAAGATAACATAAATTAGGAATTTCAATACACTAAACATCAAATGAAGACTGCAATAATTTATTCTTGTTTTTTATACAATCAGTGGGATGATATTGTCAAAGAACAACTGGACAGGCTTTTAAAATCTGAATATTATCTTTCTGGTGGAGAAATTCACATTGTTGCATTAGGCATGGAAACACAACTTCTCCTATTAAAATTGATCTGCGGAAAACATGAAAGAGTTAGAATAAAATATTTTTCCAATCTTAAATACCCTGTTGAAGGCTATGGCTTTAAATATATGTACGAATTATGCCTTAAAGGCTATGATTATATAGGATTTGTCCATAGTAAGGGAGTTAGTAAAACTAGAACTATACCAATTACAGATTGGCGTAAATGCATGGAGCATTATGTCATTGATCATGCAAAAGATGCTATAAAAATTCTAAGCACCACAGATTTTAATTGTTATGGTGTATTTTTCGATATCTTCAACAAGATCCAGGAAAATAAAATTGATGATGATTTCATAAAGGCACATCGTGTCTTTATATTTCCAGGTAACTTTTTTTGGATCAATTGCAAATGGTTTTTAAATCTGCCAGAACCACCTGTTGTTGAAGATAGATTTTTTTATGAGAGATATTTAGGATGTTTTGAAGATGTCAGACCATGTTATCCATTTGTCAAAAAATATAAAGGCAAAGGTGCTCATATGACATATACAAATCCTGTACCTGAAGAAGAATATATTAATCTTGAGGTTCAAAAATATGTGGAGTATCATCCTTAAAAATCAATGGTGTGTTTACATTTGGAAAATAATCATTCATTTTTAAGTAATCATAGTGGTGTCTTGTTAAATTAAAATTGAATCTATACAAATCAACTTTGTTTTGATTAATTAAAAAATATCTGAAAAAACTTTCTTGATGAATTGGACCACCATCTTTTGCTAAATCTAGTGCTTTGTAAAAATAATCTTGCATCAATTGTGCTGCACTACGATTCATGACATAAAACAAATCTCCAATACCTCTTCCTTTAGGTGTGTCACCACCAATAGGAACACAAACAACAGGCTTTTTAGTTAATAATAAATCTTGAATTTTTTTGATATCAAAATCCATCTTATATTTTAAATCATATCTAGTTTTGATAAAGATATCATTATCATCTAAACTTTCTTTAAACATCTCACCAATTTGATAAAATTGTTTGGATAAACTTGGCACTACAGGTTTTGCATCTTCAAGTGTTATATGAATATATTCGTGCTTAATATGTTCATAGTAATCCCAAGTCTTTTGATAAGCAACAGGGATCAAATCTTTTTCTTCTTGAGACAAAATAGGATTAATTGGATTTCTTGTGATTAACTTTTTACAATCAAAAGATTTCATTTCAGGATGCTTTTCCAATTCATCCTCCCATTGCCAAAGATATAAATTATCATATTTAAATTTGGATGTATGGTAGTTGTATTTATCAAGACAAGACTCATTTGTGTCTTCAAGTCTAAGTTGTCCCATAATCATCAAGGCAGTTTTATATGATGTTTTGAAATAGAAATCCATAAGATTCTTATACCAAACTTTAAGATAGGATTTAAAGGCAAAATTTTATAACAATAAAATATGCGTTACAAATTCAATTTTTCATCTTTTAAGTTTAAAAATATATTTGCCCAAAAAACTGAAGAAGTTTTGCCACAAGATGCTAATATAGAACAACCTATCAATAGAGGTTTCATTTTGGGTTCTGGTAAATCTACTCCAGAAGTAAAACGTGCATTCAAAGCAATTTCAGCCTTAGTGATTCCTCTTGTAACGCCAAGAAATAATTTCTTCAATGCAATCAAATCTATTTCATTAAATGCTCCTTTTGAAACAAAAACAATCAACAGAAAAAAAATTACATGTTTTGTTTTTGATGGAGTATGTTATGAAATACCTCAAAACATCAGTGAATTCAAAAGCAGCTTAATACAAGAAGCAAATATATTTAACAATAGTTGGGGGGAAGGCACAACTTTCACTCCTTCTGATGTTAAAAATTTTGATAAGTTTTTAGCTGACAATAAAATTGTTTCAGGCTTAGATTATGACAACTATTGCAAACAAAAAGTGTATGTTAACATTGGTTCAAAATTATACTACTTGTTTCCAAGAGTATCTTCTGGGCAAGAACAAGCTTTAAAAGAAATTTTAAAATCAAAGCTATCTCTTAAAACAAAAGAACAAAGATATGGTGGAGAAATTCTCACTAAAGAAGTGTTAAATCAATATCTTACAGACAATGATTACCAAAAATATTACAATATCATAGACTCCACAGACCATACTTTTGCAAGAATTGAAGACTTTGCTATATCAGACAAAGGGCAAGAAGTTTTAGATCTTTATTCTAATATCAATTTCTCTGGGTTAAAAGATATCATTACAAAGAATTACTTTTTTGATGACCCTGCAAAAGAACATGCTGTTTACACATACTATATGTTTTCAAATCCATATTATAATGTTATGAAGTCTATTCAAAAAGAATCAATTAGAACGAACGAATTTTACAAAAGAGTAGCAGCATTACATACAGATATACCTTATGAAGAAGCATTTAAAAAAGTAAGATCATCTGTGGATGAATTGCTTCAAGACTTGGCTTTTGTAAATGATAGCAAAAAAGGCAATTTTAAAAAATATTTTTACTTACTAGATGCAATATCAGTAATTAAATTCTTCTATTTAAGAGACAGAAATTCTACTATTTCAGACAAAATTGATATAAACAAAATGAAAGAATCTTCTTTCGATGCAAATTTGCTTGAAAAAAAGGCAGACTTCTTGCTTATGCCTAAAAGAGAATTTCACAAATCTCTTCCTATTATACTTGTTGAATTTGATGGTGAACAACACTATAAGCCAAAATTTGGTAGAAACTTTGTTCGTATCAAAATGTACGATGCGATTAAAAACAATTTCTTTATGAATACTCCTGGTTATGGAATTATAAGAGTACCATTTACTTTAGTCAAGGACAGTCCGACAAAAGACTACAGACCAGATATTATGAATTTTATAAAGCCTGAATTAGATCAAATCATAAGTACATACTTGCCTGAAATGCAAAAAGCTGCTAAAAAAATATTTAACATGATTAAATTTGCTTATAAAAGAAAATAAGCCCTCATAAGAGGGCTTAAAAATTAAGTGGTTTCAGTGAAATTTGAATCTAGTGTATCATTTTCTTTTAAATTAGAAATTTGATTCTTATAAGGTTCTTTTTGCAAAGAAAACTTCTTATATGAATTTGTATTTTTAATTGTAGTGTAATCAAAATGATTTTTAGATTCATTTTTGATTTGATTACTTAAAGAAGGTCTTAAATCTTCAAAATTTTCTGCAACAATGTCTGCTAATGTTGGCAATCCTTCATAACTTGTAGGGGGACATAAAATTCCACTTACTTTTACTTGAGAAAAACTTACATTATTTAATTTTTCTTGTAAATTAGGATTTACAAGTACATTAAAATACAATGTTCGTTTTGAAGATGCGCTTTGTTGAGAAGACCTAAGTCTATAAACAAACCATCCTTTATCATTTTGATATGGGCGCTTGATTATACCGCCAACCACTGTAATTAACTGATAATCTTCATTGTTACCAGAATACGACATAGTTAAATTCCCCTTAAGACTTTAAATTGTCTTGATAAATTATACCCTATGTCGTATTCATTGTCATAAAGATTAGATTTTATATGTGATAAGAGGTGGTGCACTATCTTCATTTAATTTTCTTGTGCACCAAGATAATGCTATCTGACCTACATACACTTCAATATTTTGTTTAAAGAAACTGTCCACTGCAACTCTTACGCCAGTTCTGTAATCATGTCCCGCTAAAATTCCAAACTTCTTTACTTTAGGGAACCATGCTTTTAATTCTTTGGTGACATAACTATAAGAATGGTTGGTATCAAAAAAAACAAAGTCTACACTGTTATTTTCAAAAGCTTCAGCAGCTTCTAAAGATGTCATTCTGTGAGTAGTGTAAGGTGTGTTTACTCTGGATAAATTATTGGTAAATTCTTGAAAAATTTTATCTTCGTTGATTTCATCTACGAGTTTCTGATCTTCATAATGTTCTGGGCTTCCTCCCCAAGTATCAACAAAATGTAGGTTGAAATTTTTGTTAGCTTTCATAACTTCTACTGCTAAAAATGAAGAACTCTTGCCTCTCCAACAGCCTAATTCAACAATTGTAGCATTTTCAGGAAGATCATTGAGCACATCAAGATAAACTTGTTCGTAATCAAACCAACCATCTATTTCTTTGTAAAAATGTTCCATGATTAGTTTGTACAAAGTTTAAAAAATATTTCAATCAAGAAATTTTTCTTGTATAAAATACTCATTATGAAATTCAATACCGAAGAATTATTTGAAACCAAAAAAGAAGAAAAAAAGAAACCAACTGTAGTATTCTGCCTTCCCGGAAAAGAATTTTCCCAAGGATTTTTTAATTCATGGACTAAGCTTTTATATTTTCTTTATGTAAATCCTATCCTTGATATCCACATTGTAAATTACTATTTATCAAATATTGCACAATGCAGAAACACAATTCTTGGTGGCAAAAAGACTTCTGGCAAGTATCAAGTTCTATTTGAAAACGAATGGAATTACGATTATGTTTTTTGGATTGATACTGATATTGTTTTTGAACCACAAGATGTTGCTAGAATTTTAGTTAAGCTTAGCAGTAACCCTGATGTTCAAGTTTTATCTGGGCTATATCCAATGGCTAATAATCAACCAGTTGCAATCAAAGATTTTTCAATTGATCATTTGAAAGAGCATGAAGTATACGAGCATTATGATATGGATGAACTTTTGCAAGAAAGTGTCAAGAATGAAGATGGTCTTGTAAAAGTAAAGTGTCCTGGCATGGGTTTTGTAGCTTTTAAGAAAAATGTATTTGAAAAGATTCAATATCCATGGTTTGAAAATACTAAGATCGAAAGTCCTCACTTTGTGGATTATGATTTCGAAGATGTTTCTCTTTTTAAGAAACTTGAGAACAAGAATGTTGATGTATACATTGACATGGAAACGATTGTTGGTCACGATAAAGTAAGTACAATTAGACTGTAAGGTAAATAAATGAAATTTAGCACACTGCCATCTGTACCTGTTTCAAAACAGGTGTCACTAACACCACAGAAAAAGCCTGTTGTTGTTTTCTGTATTCCAGGCAAAGAATTTACCCCTGGCTTCTTTGATTCATGGACAAAAATGTTAATTGAACTTGGTAAGAATTGTCCATTCGATATTGTTGTTTCAAGACATTACTCCCCTGTTATTTTCCACTGTCGTGCTAACTTACTTGGCGCTGACAATAGAGCTGGAAAACATCAGATTCCATTCCAAGGCAGAGTAGATTACGATTATATTATGTGGCTAGACTCTGACATTGTTTTTGAACCACAAGATGTTTTCAAGCTTTTCCGTGCAATGGAGCGAGATCGAACATTAGAAGTGTTATGTGGTATTTACCTCACTACTTCAGGGACTCACTCAACAATTGTAAAGGATTGGAATCTTGACTTTTTCCAAAGAACTGGTATGTTCCCATTCCTTACACCTGAAGAATTAAAAAGTATTGCACAAAAAAGCCCTAAGAGATTAGCTGATGTGTTTTATGCAGGTATGGGTTTCATGATGTGTCGCAAGGGTGCAATCGAAAAGGTAACCTACCCATGGTTTGAGCCTATCATGCATGAAATTGAAATTTCGAGAGACTTCTCATCTGAAGACGTTAGTTTATGTTGGAAGTGGAGAGATGCTGGAGTTAAGATTTGGGTTGATCCAGATGTTCTAGTTGGACACGAAAAGTCTGGAATTATCAGAGGCAAGAAATAAAAAAAGACTCCGAAAGGAGTCTTTTTTTTACATGAGCATTTCTCATGAATTTTCATTACTAGAATTGCTTTCTTTCAACTGATCCATATAGGCAGAAAACTTGACAAATAAGGGCACCATAGATGTAAGAGTGTCAACCATATTGTTGATGATGTATTCTTGGTTCTCAGTGGCTTTTTCACCCAGAAAACACTTAGATGCCATGAGGTCTTGACTAATCTTTTCAGCTTCATCTAACAATGGAGAGTAGGCTTTTACAAATTCAATGTATGCATTAGTAAGTGAGTCATAACGTGCGATGTCCAGATTAGTGCCAAATAGTTTATCCATAGTTTTCCTCGGTAATGGAATCAGCTAAGTTGTTGATACTTTGCTGTATCTCATTCAACACTAATGTACCACGCACATAGGAGTAGTGCAAAGAAACTATCGAAAAATTCTCATCAGTGTAGCCTGGTGTAACAGTGTACGAAAAGGGTCCATTAACTAGTGGTAGTTCTTTTTTAGCACAATAAGGTATAGATTGATATATTTTAAGCAAAAGGCTACCAAGGAATTCTTTTTTCACAATAAATACAAGGTAAGGCAAAGAACCTTTGTTGTATCCACTTAAATGTCCCTGACAACTCCACAAAGTCCAGACCCAATTTGATTCATTTATTTTTAAAATTGAATTTTTAATTTTTTCATCAATTTTAACTTTGTTTTTGCGAATCAATCTTGGGTCATGATTTTCTGAATACGATATTTTTTCTAGAAAATGAGTTAACTTCTCGTTCATAGACTATTTAATGAATCACGAGAACTTTTAATGTCATCATCATTGTCTGAAATCTTAACAATACAGGCATTATCATTGAAAATACCCTTAGCATTGACAATAAAATTATCAATACCTAAAGAAATCTTATTATCTACACAATAATCACGAAAATCATACAATTCAAAAGTTTGATCTTCAAAAGAAACATTGCAATTGTCGCCATAAAAATCAATTAGCTTATCAACTGCAGAAACATCTGTCATATTAATCATTATTTTGTCCGTTATCCGGTATATCCAATATTTAAATTTCTTACAAGATGAGTGAAATCATAATTACGAACAAGATGATAAAGAAAATAAGCCCTTCTACCTAGTGAAAAAGCTCTATATTCTTCTTCTGTTTTAAATACTTGTGTACCATCATCATATTGGCTTGGGATCTTAATACCATCTTTAGCCCATTCTTTTTATTTGTTAAATTTCTTTTCTATTATTGATAAAAGAAATTCAAATTCTTCTTGTGAATATCTTTTTTGTGGTGGTTCTAAGAATTCATCAAATTCAATTTTTTTATGAGAAAAAGAACTTCTGTGAATGACAATATATATATCCTGCTTGTTTGTTCTTTCAACAGGAGGCAATTGTAATGACCATCCAACAAATTTAGAAACACAATATTCTGGAGCAGAATGATTCTTAACTCTCATTTGCCCTGTTTCTAAATTTACAATATGATCTATGCAATAGTGGTCATGAAATTCAGGCACAGCATCAGAATCAGTTTCAATTGATTCTACAAATTTAAATTCAGATTTAAATTTTACTGTGCTTGGTACATATCGCCAAAAACTATGAGAGAAACCCTTTTTTGAATCTTCTGATGACACTTTTTCCATAAAGAAAGTGTATCATCATTCAGAAACTAAATCAAGCATATTTTGGAATAAAAGAAAAATCCAAATCGCCTTTTACCAAAACTGCAATTTCTTCAGGTGTAATTGGGCTATGTTTTCTCATGTAATATGTCATCCAATCAACAACTCTTGGAGGCTTTGGCGCTAATCCATTTTGTGAATAATATTGCCTTAAGGATTTATAAACCATGCCGTTGTCTGGAATATTGAAAAGTGCAAGATCTTCTTCTACATTTGTTGGTTGCGATAATTCATCAATCCAGCTTTGTAATTGATCTTCATTTTTCTTCAAATAAGATTCAAGCTTTTGCGAACCATCTAAGCAACTTTCTACAAATTCACCTTTACAAAAGACATCAAATAATAATTTATTTTGTTCAGGCTCAGGATTTGCAAGCTGTTCAGGTTCTTCAACCACTTCATCTAATTTCAAATTTTCGGCAGGAGGAATTATAGTGTATCCAGCAATTTGCAATTCAACTAAGCTTGCATCTATCATTGGTGCTTGTATAGTTTGTGGTGTAGGTATAACCTCTTCTAAATTAGAGGTTGTTTCAACTTGTGTTGTAGTGCTTTCAGAAATTTGTTTTTTTGTTCTTGGCATAACTAACTCCCGATTGTTCAGAAACAATCAACTATCTTACATTTACAAAAGTTTTATCCATTTACCTTCGGATTGTAGATAAAACTTACTATTATTCTCCATAATACATATCCTATTATAAAAGATTCAAAAGTTAAAACTGCCAAGATTGCATAAAAGTTTGTTGAATGTTTAAGCAACTGTATGATTGAAAATAATGTTACCACTGTGTTCACACAAATGAACAATATAAACATCAACATCACTCTAGATAAAAGTTTTTTATAAACTTCTAAATTTACTTCACATCTTTCACAAACATTGCTTGAGTAAACAGTAAGAAAAGGCACCCTGCAAAACATACAGAGTGCCCATTTCAATTTTTTGCTGTCAGAAATGACTTTATTTAATTCATTATCCAACAATCCCATATTTAATTTTTATTCTTCAATTCTTCATTGCAAACATTTATCAATCTAACAATTGTTTCTTTGGGCAATTGCTTGACTAAATCATGCATGCTATTAGATTCCCACTCGCCCACTATTTTGTTAGCAAATGGAAGCTTATTAAGATTAACTTCTGGAATGCCCATAGTTTTCTTTAGTAATTTAGATAAAACAGATTGTGCTTTGAACATTTAATTTTCCTTATAAAAAAATAGGACAGATTTTACTCTGTCCTATTTTTACTGATTGATTAAACTTTTCCACCAACTGGAGATAAAGTCTTCAAGATCTTGTTTACGAAGCTTTTTGATTCTCCATAAAGTTCTGGTACTCGAATCTTAACTTCAAAAGCTGGAACGATACGTGAATCAAAGCGACCTCCGCTTGAGAGGTTTGCGCCTGGAACAACTCCGCCTACCTTAACATCCAATCCTGGGACAATAGATCCTAAAGGTACAAGCACACCACCACCGGCATACACATTGTTGCCATGTGAATCAACAGAAGCAGCAAAGACTGTATTGACCTTGATGCCAGATACTTTGTACTCTCCAAGAGGGCGCAAAACAGCAACATTCTCATCTTTACCGTCAACAAGGACTGCTAAATCTGCACCTATAAGCTGACCATTATGATTCAAAACAGGTGCGCCAGCAAATGATTGTGCGCTGAAAGCTGGACCTTCAGACTTCTTAGCTTGATGCACAGAGACCTTGCTAAGATTGATTTCCAAATTCTCAGCAAATGAGGTAGTGGCAAGGATAAAAATCGTTGCAAAAGTAAATAAAATTTTCTTCATAGTTTTTTTCTTTCTATTGAGATAAAAGAATTTTACCTCAATCTGCAATCAGCGCAATTAAATCTTTAGGTAAATTTTCTTGTAAGATCTTTCTTGCCCTGAAAATTCTTGATTTTGCAGTGCCAATGCAAATGTCTTCAATTTTAGATGTTTGAAGATAGTCATCAGTTTCAAGATAAGTCATAAAAGTTTGAAAAATTTCATATGATTTTTCTTTTAGAATAGAAAGAGCGTTGTTTATTTCTTCATTGAAGTAAATACTATTTTCTACTGATGATATATCAAAATTAGATTTTAATAATTTTGTTTGTTCTTGATCTTCAAAGATATCATCTAAAGACAAGAACCCTTTTCGAGTATAGGTTCGATGATGATCAATGATAATATTACATGCAATTTGGCAAAGCCAAGATCGAAATGTTTTAACATTAACATCATTCTTTTTTAAAAACTTATAAGCTTTAATGAATGTCTCTTGGCAAATCTCTTCTGCACGAAAATCATCATATTTTACTTGCTTATAAATATATCTATAAACATATTCTCGGTTTTGTTTAACTAAATCATCAAAATCTTGGTTGTTCATGAATATTCCAAGGAAAAATCACTAAGAGGCTTCCAGTAACTTAATGCTTTTTCTAAATTACTTAGATCTTTTTCAGGATCATTGTTTTTCCATAACATTGCTTGGAAAACACAACAATAAGAAAGATTGAATAGATTTTCCTGAGCTTTTTCAGATAAATTAAAGTAGTAATCTGAATGAGGTGTTTTGATTTCTTCAATTAGACAAGACATTAAAATAGCATAATTAGCCAAATCAATCACAGTATCTTCAGCTTTTTCAGAAATTACGAGATATTCTTTTTCTTTAAGGAAGTTTTCAAGGCGGGACATTTTATCGCCAATCCTCACTAAACATCCTCGCCAAGCATCAATACCAGCATCCTCACACTTACGCAGATTACCCATAGGAAGACCAGTAGCAGAATAATCATTGTCTTTTGCTTCGTATACTGCTTGCATATTATCAAGAATATCCAAAGACGTTTTGTCAGTGAATCTTTCTTTTAATTGAAAAATAGTTTTATCATAAAACTTATTTCTTGACATAGTTCATAGCCCATCCATAGTTTTCAGTATAGTCTGGATTCCAGTTTACAGTAACTTTGAGAGGTTTTTCAACCATTACTTTCCACCCTACAGAACATGCTTCAAACTTATCTTGAGGAAGATCATAATTCCTCAAGATAGCACGATATAAATCTTCAATGATTGTAATGTCTGATTTCTGAGAAGCATAATTAGTTTTTTTGCTTCTTGGTCTCAACATAATATCTAAATCTTTGGTAGCTTCAAACAAAGCTTCAGATTGTTCTTGTGTGAAAAATCTCATCAACCTCTCCTTGGTGGTAATGAGTTTTGTTTAATTTCAAAAACACCATTACCAATGAAATCTTTTAGTGTTGAACATCCACTGTAAGAAACAGCAGAAGAAATTCCACCCCAAAGCTCAGTTACGAGTTCTTCAAGGGGACGTAATTCATCAAGAATCGGAACTTCTTTGCCTTCTGAGTGTCGATAAACTTTGCCCGTGGAAAGCATTTGTTGTTTGTGAGATGCGCCACCCCAGTAAGTGCCATCTCCTCTTTGGTGTGTTTCTGCCTCTAATGCTTTAGCAAAATATCCACCCATCATCACATAATCTGCTCCAGCACCAAACGCCTTAGCAGCATATCCAGAGTTTTTGATACCGCCATCTGCAATTATGAATGGTTTATGTCTGCAATCTAAATATGGATCCCAAGGATTAGATTGATCAATTTCCATAATTTCAGTAATTGGACCACGATTGTATCCAGTAGAATCATTTGTAGCGCAAGGGCTACCACCGGCGATTCCTACACGAATATATCGTAAAGTTCCAGGCTTTGTGTTAATACTTGCCAACATCTGAAAACCACGTTCAGAGTGCACATTTCCTAGCATTAGATTATGAATACTTGCTCTCTCAGAAAGCTTGATAACACAATCGTTAATTTCTCTAGCCATGTAACCATTAGCCATATCAATTAACCAAGAGGTAGCGCCTGCTTCCGCTAAAGCATCGACTCTATCCCAATCATTTAGACCAATAGAGACAAATACATTTCTTTTGTTAGGTAATGAATTAAATAACTCTACTTGCTGTTCGATAGAACAAAAGCGATGAATGCATACTGTTAGACCTAGTTCGTTAGCCTTAACCGCAAATGTTTTTCCAACAATTGCCTCCATAGGAGATACAATAATCCTATGGAGTTCAACAGGAATATCCTTACGAGACTTAACTTTACAAGGTTGTGCTACAAGATTGACATCATTGTAATATATAGACTTAGTCTTGAGTATTTCTGCCATTTTTCTTACTTTCGATCACAGCATCAATTATGCCATATGCTTTTGCTTCATCAGCGGACATATAATAATCACGATCACAATCTTTGGCAATTTGCTTAGCTGTCTTTCCAGTTTTATCTGCTAAAATTTGAAAAAGAATATTTTCAAGTTTGTTGGTTTCAGCCATTTGAATTCGCAAATCAGCAGATGTGCCCCTTGCCCCTGAAGAAACCTGATGAATCATGATTCTAGAATGAGGCAGAGATGCACGAGTGCCTGTTCCGCCTGCTAGCAATACTGCACCCATAGAAGCTGCTAAGCCTACACAGGTAGTATTTACTGGAGCAGAAATAGTATGCATAACATCATACAAAGCGAGACCAGCAGAAACACTTCCGCCAGGGCTATTAATGTAGAATTCAATAGGCAAATGACCATCCTCTTTATCAAGGAATAGCATTTGAGCAATGAGTAGGTTGATGACATAGTCGTCTACTTCCTGACCTAGAAAAACGATGCGGTCTTTAAGAAGACGAGACCAAATATCGTAAGCACGTTCGCCTGTGGCGGACTTTTCCAAAACTGTTGGGATAATCATAACAAACAGAATATACCACAAAGTTTAAAAGAAGGGAAGCAAAATTGCCTCCCTTCTAAAAAAAACTAAGATTTTTTGATAGAAATCTTTTTTATTGTTTCTTTTGGTTCTTCTTCTTTAAGAATAATCTTCTTAAAAGCAAGCTTTAAGATGCCATCTTTTAAATGACAAACTTCAGGTTCAAGCTCAAGATCATCTGGTAATTGAATTGTTCTTGTAAAAGCAGATTGTTTCAGTTCCTTAAGATGATAGAAATAACTTTTCTCTCTTGAAATTCTTGAATTTCCAGTAATTGTAAGAAGTTTTGTTTCCTTGACAACTTCAATATCAAGATCTTTTTCTTCAACACCTGGCACAGCAAAGTCCAAGCAGAAATATAAATCGTCTTCAAAGATATCCATTTTTGGATAAGAAGTGTTGGAATGAATGAAGTTTTTACGATTGCCTAAAAAATCGTCAAAAAACTTATTGATAATTTGTTCATGTTGATCCATGATCAAATTGCGAGTGGGCATTAAAATTCTACGCTGAGGTAGATTTAACATATCGTCAATACTAGCCATATTTTTCTCCATTTGCGCCCATAAGGTACGCTTGATAATAGGTGTCTATAAGATCACCTAAGTGCATTGCACTCAATATATTATACGCAAATGGAGAAAGAAAAGTTCCATAAAAAAACTCCCCGAAGGGAGTTTTTAATTAATATCCTACTAAATCTTTTAGAAGGGTCAATTTGAATTCTGAAGGTTCTTCTAAGAAAGGTTTAGTTGCTGGAGTTTTTTCAATTGCTCTGAACTTATCTTTCATAGTTACATATTTGCTCATCTTGTTTTTAAAAGATTGATCAAGACCAGCAACATATTGTTGTACTCTTTGAACATAATCTGGCTTCAAGAATGAATCTGGCTTAAGTCCATCAAGAACCATGATCAAATTTTTAACAGTATCAGGACCAAACATACCATCTTGATTGATTTTGAGTAGTCCTTGCAATTGTTTGATCTTTGCCATTTGTTCTGGACCATTGATTCTTCTTGCACGGCTTGGATCAGAAGCAGGAGTCATAAGTTGAGAAATCTTTACGAACTCTTGGTGAAGAACATTTGCTTCACTGTCCATGCCATCTTTTTCAAGAGTGACGATTACTTTGTTTAATTGTGCTAATACTTTTTTGATTTCTGACATATTGTTTACCTTAAAATAGTATATGAATTATTTTGCATTTACCAGTATAAAATACCTGCTTGGCTTCTTATGGATGAAATTTATAAAAAACTTTTAACTGAATACGATTCAGATTACACTAAGCTACTTGAAAACTTTTTACAGTTTGTAAAAAAAACAGATAAGCTTGGACAAGAAATTGTTGGTTTGAATTTAATTCAATCTGATGAACTCTCAATAGAAAAAAAGAAGATAATACAACAAATTGTTCAAAATGTAGCATTATCTTCACATCATTTACTTTTGCTGAGAAGATTGATTAACAAGCTTTAATTTTTTTGTCCAAGTAACCAATCCATAAATATTAACCATCATAAAACAAACATGAACTATCGTTAATGACCATTGTGAAGTGTGTAATGAATAAATGAACCACAATGAATCACTTATCATGAAAAAATACCAACAAGAGGCTCTTTTTTTTATGTTGAACCATATGCCTACGAGCGAAAACACTGCAGCGACATAACTAATCATCTGAACTTACCCCCTCTTTTGGATCTTCAGACAATAAATAAATTAAAAATTTTTAGCCAAAACCCCTTTTTACAGTGTAGTATAGGTATAATGTCTACATGGATTACGATCTTTGCGATAGCTTAAATAGAAAGTTATTAAAAATACATGGACTGTATGAAGGTAACTGGACTGAAAAAAGTAATTGTAAACATCCTCAAAACTTTCTAAATGAAGTTGCAAACATTTGGGATGAAGATGAATATCTTAATTTCATGATGCTTGTCGGAGAACAACCTCCCTACAATATTTATGGACATTGGATATACAGGGATGGTAAATTATCTGGTTTAGTCACCGATCATGAGGATATTTCTAAAAGACTCTTAACTGATGGTATGGAACATCGGGGAAAAGTTTCAGCAACATCAGAATTTTTGAATTTTTCTGGCACTATCCGATTATTGATGGCTTCAGGATATGGTATGATGCTTCAATGCTTTGCTAAGCCTTCGTTAGAACAATTGATGACAATTAAAGACATCGAAAGAGAAATTCAAAAAAATTCTGGCTTTGTGGCTTGGAAAGTTGCAGACCGCAGAAACAAAAATATAATTTACTATGGTTCAAACTTAGAAGATTTACACAAGTTACCTTGGTCAAAAATAAAGTAGGTCAATATGAAAAGTGGTTATGTATATTTAACGGAACATGAAAACAAATTAATTGTTAATTTTCTCAAAAACAGCAAAATGCCAGAAAGCAAAATGCTTCTTGAAAAGTTAAATTATTATCAAGGTAAAACTTCCAATGCTAGTAATTACTTAAAGTTAGCATTTGATAAGTTCAATCAAATTGACAAGACTTTGGTTGAGAATGAAGAAGTGGTCTTTGACGATGATGCTTTGGTTTCTGAAGATACTAATGGTGCATATGTTCATGCATGGATTTATGTTGACAACAAACCTAAAGCAAAGAGGACTCGCAAAAAGGTAAGCTAATGAAAGAAAAATGGTATGCTGTACACACTTTGCCTCAGTCTGAAAATAAAGCAAAAGCTATTATTGAAAAGACTTCTGTAAAAAGTGGACTAAGCAACAAAATCAAACAAATTGTGATTCCTGTTGACACTGAAGTCAAACGTATTCAAGGAAAGAAAATCGAAAAGCAAACCAAAGTTTTTCCTGGATATATGCTCATTCAGATGGAAATGGATGAAGACACATATAACTTTGTCAAACGAACTCCAGGAATCACCAACTTTGTTTCTGTAGGCAATCGCCCTGTAGTGTTAAAAGATAATGAAGTTCAAGACATTATAGATGCACTTGATCCTAACCGAGGTTTCAAGCCCAAGAAAAAGTATTCAAAGAATATGATTGTTCGTATAGCTGAAGGTCCTTTCGTTGATTACACTGGCAAAATCGATGATGTTTACGATGAAAAAGAACGTGTCAAAGTGATGATTAACCTTTTTGGCAGAGACACCCCAGTGGAATTGGATTTTGCACAAGTGGAGAAAATTTGATGTCTGCACCAATAGATGTATGGTTTCATTGTTGGTGTGGTAATGAAAACTTTTTTGTGCAGAACTCAAGAATTTTTAGATATTGTGTTGATAAAATATCTAAAATGAAAAACTGTGGTTTATATGATGCCATGAGTAACTTTTATTTAGTTGCTCATGGCGTTACTTATAAAAATGAATTTATTTTTGAAGATTTAAAAAGTATTTTTCCTAAAATTAAAGTTATCAAATACGAAAAGCCTGTGATTGGTCATGAGTCTGATACTTTGAATTTGATGTTGGAAAAATATAAAAATTCTGATGAAAATCATAACGTGTTGTTTTTTCACACTAAAGGCTTTTCTTATCCAGAAATTCCTACACAACAGAATTGGATTAGATACTTGGATCTTTTCATGATTAACAAATGGAAAGAAAATCAAA
>JACCDX011331540.1_pt1 | contig 17606 bp, 15 predicted proteins | sample 7449681 | NCBI WGS metagenome assembly JACCDX01 (sample SAMN15323450, study PRJNA562643) | freshwater metagenome | isolation source: river surface water | place: USA:Blue River Watershed | collected 2017-08-18
ATGGCGCGGCGGCCGACCGTCTGCGCACGCAGGTGCCGCAGCAATTCCCCGCCTGGGCGGATGACGCGCGGCTGACCGCGTTGATGCGCCGCCTGCAGCCCTCGGCCGCCGTGCCGCCGCCTCTGCCCGAGCTGTTGGCGGCCCCGTTGCGGCCGGGCTTTCCGGCGCTGTTCAGCCTGCAGCGCCCGGGCCGTCAAGCCATGGGGCTGGCGCTGGTGCGCGGGGCGGACGGTCGCTTCGTGCGCGAGGCCGGCGGGCCGCTCTTCACGTCACCGCAGCTCGCGCTGGCGCGCAGCGGGCTGCCGGGCACGATCACCAACGGCAACACGCCGCAAGGCCTGTTCACCATCGTCGGCGCCGGCCGGGCGACCAACCCCAACATCGGCCCCACGCCGCATCTGCTCAGCAAGCTGCCGGTGGAGGCTGGCGTGGCGGAGTTCGAGCATGGGGCCGGCGGCGACACGGCCACGTGGAGCGAGGCCGTCTATGACAGCTTCCTGCCGCCGAGCTGGCGTGGGGTGTCGCCACTGAAGGAGGCCTGGCTCGCCGGGCGGGCCGGCCGCGATGAGTTGCTCGTGCATGGCACGACGATCAACCCGGCCTATTACGCCGGCACGGCCTACTTTCCCGGCACGCCGCAGCAGGGCTGCCTGGTCTCCAGCGAAGACTGGGACCCCGCCACCGGCGGGCTGCTGGCCAGCCGCCAGCTGACGCTGGCCCAGGTGTACGCAGCGGCCAGCCCGCGCGCCGACCTGGCGGGCTATCTGATCGTCGTCGAGCTGCCGGGCGACGGGCCGGTCACGCCGGCCGAGGTGCTGGCGCTGGTCACCGCAGCGGGCCGCTGACGCGGCTGCGGCGAGCGCGCTGATCTGCGCTCAAATGCACGGCCATGCCCATCCTCCAGCTGACACCTCCCACGCTCGACGGCGCCGATGAACTGCTGCGCTTCGAGACCGACAACCGCGCGTATTTCGAGGCTCGCATCAACGCGCGACCCGCGGCCTACTACTCGCCCGACGGCGTGCGCGCGGCCATCGTGCTGGCCGAGCGCGAGGCCGCCGAGGACAAGGGTTACCAGTTCCTCGTGCGCACCGAGGCGGGCGAGCTGGTGGGCCGCGTGAACCTGGCCGGCGTGAAGCGCACGCATTTCCAGATGGCCGACCTCGGCTATCGCATCGCCGAGTCGGCCGGCGGCAAGGGCTATGCGAGCGAGGCCGTGCGGCTGGTGCTGGCCAAGGCCTTTGACGAGCTGGGGCTCGTGCGCCTGGAGGCCAACGCGCGCGTCGGCAACGAGGGGTCGATCAAGGTGCTGTTGCGCAACGGCTTTCGCGAGTTCGGCCGGTCGACGCAGAGCTTTCTGCTGGGTGGCGTCTGGCACGACCGCCTGCACTTCGAGCGCCGCGCACCATGAGTGGCGCACTGCTCGACGAGTTGCAGCGGCTGGAGGTCGAGCTTCACCATCCCGGCGTCAAGCTCGGCGAGGCCCGTCTGCAGGCCTTGCTGCACGCCGGCTTTCACGAGGTGGGGCGCTCGGGCCTGCCCTATGACCGGGCGACGGTCGTGCGCTTTCTGGCCGAGCAGGGGCGCAGCCCGGCACCGCTGCCGGAGGTCGTCTCCGACGCCTTTGCCGTGCACCGGCTGGGGCCGGCCGCGGCCTTGCTGACCTTCCGGTCGGCCAACCGTCAAGCCGACGGCCGCCTCACGCGGCACACCTTGCGTTCATCCGTGTGGCTCAAGGAGGGCGAGCGCTGGCAGCTCTTTCACCACCAGGGCACGCCGGCCGCAGCGCCCTGGTGAGCCTTGCCGATCAGGCCGTCGGGTAGGTGCCGGGCCTGAGGATGTCCCGCGTCACCTGGGTCAGCTGCGTGTGGCCGCAGAAGGCCATCGTCACGTCCAGCTCCTTGTGCAGGATCTGCAAGGCCTTGGTCACGCCGGCTTCGCCCATGGCGCCCAGGCCGTAGGCCATCGCGCGGCCGATCATCGTGCCGCGGGCGCCCAGCGCCCAGGCCTTGAGCACGTCCTGGCCGCAGCGGATGCCGCCGTCCATCCAGACTTCCGTCCGTGAGCCCACCTCGGCCACGATGGCGGGCAGCGCGTGGATGCTGCTCGGCGCACCGTCCAGTTGCCGGCCGCCGTGGTTGCTGACGACGATGGCGTCCGCGCCGGCCTGCGCGGCCAGCTTGGCGTCTTCCACTTCCATGATCCCCTTCAGGATCAGCTTGCCGCCCCATTTCTCCTTGACCCAGGCGACGTCGGCCCAGGACAGGCGCGGGTCGAACTGTTCGTTCGTCCAGGCCGAGAGGGAGCGCATGTCGCTGACGCCCTTCACATGGCCGACGAGGTTGCGGAAGGTGTGGCGCTTCGTGCCCGCCATGCCGAGGCACCAGCGCGGCTTGGTGGCGAGGTTGAGGATGTTCTTCAGCGTCGGGCGCGGTGGCGCGGTGAGGCCGTTCTTCAGGTCTTTGTGGCGCTGGCCGATGACCTGCAGGTCCAGCGTCAGCACGAGAGCGGAGCATTTGGCGGCACGGGCACGCTCGATCATGCGGGCCATCGCGTCGCGGTCTCGCATCATGTAGAGCTGGAACCAGAACGGCGATGTGGTGTTCTCAGCGATGTCCTCGATGGAGCAGATGCTCATCGTGCTCAGCGTGAACGGGATGCCGAACTTCTCGGCGGCCCGCGCGGCGTGGATCTCGCCGTCGGCGTGCTGCATGCCGGTGAGGCCCACCGGCGCGATGGCCACGGGCATCTTGGCGTCCTGGCCGATCATCTTCACGGCCGTGCTGCGGCCTTCCATGTTGACGGCCACGCGCTGGCGCAGCTTGATGGCCTGGAAGTCACTCTCGTTGGCGCGGTAGGTGGTTTCGGTCCAGGAGCCGGAGTCGGCGTAGTCGTAGAACATGCGCGGCACGCGCTTTTCGGCCAGCTGGCGCAGGTCTTCGATGCAGGTGATGACGGGCATGGCGGGGCGGCTCGGCAGGGAAAGTCCGCCATGCTAGGCCGGCTGCGGCGGGCGGCCGCCGGAAAAAAACTCAGCGGCCGCCGGAAGAGTTTTCCGCGCCACTGATGGCCGCGCAGTGCGCCCGCAGCCAGCCCGCGAACGCCTGCGCCGCCGGGCTGGCGCGGTGCGTGATCAGCCCGTACTGCCGTTCAGCCGGCACGGTCAGCGCGAAGGGCTGCATGAGCCGGCCTTCCGCCAGCTCGTGGCGGGCCAGGCTCAGCCTGGCGAGGGCCACGCCCTGGCCCGCGAGTGCGGCGGCGAGCACCAGGCCCAGGTCCACCAGGCGCGGGCCGGCGTCGGGTTCGGGGGTGTCTTGCAAGCCGGCGGCGCGCAGCCAGGGGGCCCAGGGCTGCAGCGGCGTGCGCAGCAACGGCAGTGCGAGCAGGTCGGCGGCGGTGCTCAGCGGCGGGTGCCGGGCCAGCAGCGAGGGCGCAGCCAGCGGGGTGAGGTGATCCTGCAGCAGCACCTGGCCCGCCGCGAGTTCATCCGGCACGGCGCCGTGCCGGATCTCGACATCGGCGCCCGCGTCTCCTTCGGCGAGCAGCGGTACCGACAAGGTCAGCTCCAGTTCGATGTCCGGGTGGGCGGCCGCGAAGCCGGGCAGGGCCGGCACGATGAGCTGGCGGGCGAAGGTGGGAGTGGAGCTGACGCGCAAGCGCTCCCGCCGGATGCCGGCCCGCTGGTGCAGGGGCATGGCCTGCAGCAACGCCAGCGCCTGGCGCACCTGGGGCAGGTATTCATGGCCGGCCGGCGTGAGGCTCAGGCCACGCGGTGGCTGGCGCACGAACAAGGGCAGATCGAGCCGTTCTTCCAGGCCGGCCACGCGTTTGGCGACGGCGCTGGCCGTGAGGGCCAGTTCGGCGGCCGCCGCCTCGAAGCTGCCGGCGCGCGCCACGGCCTCGAAGGCGAGCAGGGCGTCGAACGACGGCAGGCGGATGGGGCGTTCGGTCATGCAGGCCTCGTCGCCGCAGGCTGGCCGGCGATGGCGAGTGGCGTCAGAACTGCGTCGTCGGCCCGGCGTCGCGCGAGTTGGGGCGCAGGTACTGGCCCAGCGTGCCGGCCATGGCGGCCATCACCCCGGCAGCGAAGCGCCAGGCCTGGGGGCGGCTGCCGTCGGCCGCGTTCGCGCGCGACTGCGGCTGCGCCATCTCCTGCGCCAGGGCCAGCTCCTGCTGGCGCTCCTGGATGAGGAAGATCAGCCGGTTGGCGTCGGCGAAACGCATGGCCAGCGTGCGCACGGCCTTCAGTTCGCGCTTGCGCACGAACACGCCCTTGGGGCGCAGCGGGCAGCCCAGCAGCCGGCTGCGCAGGAACAGCGCCTTGGCGGCCAGGCGGTCCGGCAGGCAGCCCACACCGACATGCAGACAGTTGGCGAGATTGAAGGTGGCTTCCGCGTGGCCGGTGGCCGCTGCGGCGATGTAGGCGGACAGACCGCGAGATTCGTCGGCCGGGCCGCCGCGGCCGGTCATCAGCACGCGGCCGAACTGGAAGCGGCCGATGGCGCTGCCGCGTGCCGCGGCGCGCTCCAGCAGCACGCGGGCCTGCACGGGGTCTGCCGGGATGCCCAGGCCTTCGAGCTGGCACAGCCCCAGCATGGCCAGTCCGTCACCGTCGTTGCTCTCGGCGGCGGCCCGGAACCAGCCGACGGCGCGCTGGTAATCAGGCTCGGCGGCGTTGAACAACGCCATGCCATGCTGCACCGGGTTCACGGGAGGCGACGTGAGCGTCGATGCCGTCGGGAGGAGGCCAACGCCGGAATCTCGGGAATTCATCTTGCAAACGACTCTGGATGAAGGACTGCCGGGGTCTCCGGCGGCGACCTGCGTGGCCTTGATGGCTGAACCGGTGGGGTGTCCGGCCGGGCTCTGTCCGCGATTGTCCTTCACCTCCTCCTCCCTAGGGCCACTAGATGGGGTGGCTCATTGGGCGGTATCTCACAATACGAATCGTCGTTGGGAGAATTCCACAGGAATTTGTAAAACAGTCAAACAAATGAGCTTTTCGGGGGCTGGCGAGGCGCCCGAGCCCGCCGCCGGCCGTGGTCAGCGCCCCGGCGGGGGCTCCCAGAGCTCGACCTTGTTGCCTTCCGGGTCCAGCACCCAGCCGAACTTGCCGTAGTCGGACTCGTCGACCTTCTCCAGCACCTGGCAGCCTTCGCGCCTGAGCACGGCGAGCAGGCCGTGCAGGTCGGCAACGCGGAAATTGACCATGAACGGCGCCGGGCTGGGGGCGAACTGGTCGCTGTCCTGCCGGACCAGGCTCCAGGTGGTGGAGCCGCCCGGTTGGTCGTCGGCCCAGCGAAGCACCGCACCGCCCCAGGCGTTGACATCGAGCCCGAGGTGCCGGCGATACCAATCACCGAGTGCCTGGGGGTTGCCGGCCTTGAGAAAGATGCCGCCGAGACCGGTGACGCGCTTCATCGGCGGCTCCAGGGTTGAGGTGGGGCGGATGCTAACCGCCGGCGCTCACCGCTCGCCGCCCGCTCAGCGCGGGGTGCCGAAGTCCTGGGTCCAGTAGGTCCGATACGTGTTGCCGGTGCCGCCGGCGATGCAGGCCACGCCGATGTCCTTGAAGGCGGCGTTCATGAGGTTGGCGCAGTGGCCGTCGCTCTTCATCCAGCCATCGACGACGTTTGCCACGCTCGACTGGCCCGCTGCGATGTTCTCGCCCAGGCCGCTCCAACTGTAGCCGGAGGCCGTGGCGCGGCTGCCCAGCGTGCTGCCGGTACTGCCCGTGTGGCTGAAGAAGTTGTTGGTCACCATGTCGTCGCTGTGGGCGGCGGCGGCCTGGGTCAGCTGGGCGTTCCAGACCAGGTCCGGCGCGGCCGGGAAATTGCCATTGGCGCCGCAGGTGGCCCCGGCGCGCCGGCGCGCGTTCACGGCGGCCAGCATGTCAGCCTGGAAGTTGGGCAGGTTGCAGGTCAGCCGCGTACCGGCCGTCGGGGTCGAGGTACCGCCGGTCGACCCGGTCGATCCTGTGGAGCCCGTTGATCCTGTTGATCCCGTGGAACCTGTCGAGCCCGTGGAGCCTGTCGATCCGCTCGGGTTGGTGGAGCCGCTGCTGCCGGTGCTGGCCGGCGTGTCAGAACCCCCACCGCCGCAGCCCGCCAGCGCGAGCAGTGCGGCCGTCATCGCGAACAGGGCGGGGCGTTGCCAGGCGGCGCGGGTCACGGAAGAGGCGGGGCGAAGGGACGGATCACGCATGCCGCGCAGCGTGACACATCGCGTCGCCGGCCGGGTTACCGGGTGCAGCGGCCCAAGAGGCGCGGCTACATCCACTCACAACTCGTGGGCCCGGCTGTGACCTTGGTCACGCGCAGGCCGGGGCTCAGCTGGGCAGCTGCCACCAGGCCGGCAGCAGCGCGCGCACGTCGGGGCGGCGGTAGCGCTGGTCCAGCAGCCACACCCAGCCTCGGTCGTCCAGCGAGCGCAGCACGCGGCCGGCCGCCTGCACGACCTTCTGCATGCCGGGCACGAGATCGGCGTAGCCGTGGTCGGCGCCGAACAGCGTGTCGAGCCGCTCGCGGATCTGCTCCTGCACGGGGGACACGGGCGGCAGGGCCAGCGTGGCGATGAACGCGCCGATCAGGCGGGTGCCGGGCAGGTCCACCCCCTCGGCGAAGGCGCCGCCGAGCACGGCAAAGCCGATGCCGCGGCCATCGGGCACGAAGCGGTCCAGAAAGCCGCGCCGGGCGGCGTCGCCCATCGTGCGTGCCTGGCGCCACTGCGGCACGTCCGGGTGGCGCAGCGACAGCCGGGCGGCGGCCTTGTCGAGATAGTCGAAGCTGCTGAAGAACGCGAGGTAGTTGCCCGGATGCTCGGCGAACTGCGCCGCGATCACGTCCACCAGCGCGTTCAGCGACGCCTCGCGGTGCTCCCAGCGGGTGGACAGGTTGGCCACGCGCACCGTCAGGTGTTCGGCGGGGAAGGGGGCGGGCACGTCGATCCAGGCGGTGTCGTCGGGCAGGCCCAGCAGCTGGCGTGGATAGTCGGGCGGGCCCAGCGTGGCCGAGAACAGCGTGGCGCTCGTGAAGCCCGCGAAGCGCTCCTTCAGGAAGTGGCCGGGCACGATGTTGCGCACGCTGAGCGTCACGTCCGTGCTGCCGTCGTCTTCATCTTCCAGCAGCGACAGGTTGTGCGGTGCGTCCAGCGGCGACACCGGGCCGGTGGCTGCGCTGCGCTGCACGTCGCACAGCGAGTGCGTGTCGAGCCGGTCGAGCAGGCGTTGCAGCGCCAGCACCTCGAAGTAGAACTCCAGCGTCGGCCCCACCTCCAGCGGGTGGTTCTGCACGTGTTCGCCCAACGTGGCATTGGCGCGCTGCAGAGCTTCGGCCAGGGCATCGGGCAGCGCATCGGGCAGCGCCGCGTAGTCGGCCTGTTGGGCGCGGCCCAGCGCGGCGAGGGCGTTGGCCAGCTCGCGCAGGGGCGCACGCAGGCTGACGGGCGCCTCGGCGGCCGCCTGGCGCACGCGGGCGAGGCTCAGCTGGGCGCTGTACATCTCGCGGGTGCGGTCGATGAGGTTGTGGGCCTCGTCCACCAGCAGCGCCACGCGCCAGCCCTGGGCCTGGGCCAGCCCGTAGAGCTGCCCGTGGGGGTCGAAGGCATGGTGCACGTCGCCGACGACGACGTCGGCCCAGCGCAGCAGTTCCTGGCCGAGGTAGTACGGGCACACGCCGTGCCGCAGCGCGATGCGGCGCTGGGTCGGGGCGTCCAGCCAGCCGGCCTGCACGGCCTCGGCGCGCGCGGCGGGCAGCGCGTCGTAGAAGCCATGGGCCAGCGGGCAGGCCTCGCCGTGGCAGGCCTTGGTGGGGTGCTCGCAGGCCTGCTCCTTGGCCACCAGCGTCAGCACGCGCAGCGACTTGGTCGGCGCCGCCTCACGCAGCGCGTGCAGCGCCTCCAGCGCCGTGAGGCGGCCGGTGCCCTTGCAGGTGAGGTAGCCGATCTTGTCCAGCTGCTGCGCGGGCATGGCGTGCAGCAGCGGGTACAGCGTGCCCAGCGTCTTGCCGATGCCGGTGGGCGCCTGGGCCAGCAGGTGGCGGCCCCGCGCGGCGGCCCGGTAGACAGCCTCGGCCAGCAGGCGCTGGCCCGGGCGCAGTTCACCGCGCGGGAAGGGCAGCGCCCGCAGGCCGGCGTCACGCGCGTTGCGGTGCGCCGCCTCCTGGGCGGCCCAGGCCTCGAACTGCGCACAGCGTTCCTCGAAGGCCGCCTGCAGCGCGGCGGCGCTGAGCTTGTCGCGCAGCACGGTCTCTTGCTGCGTGTCGGCATCCACATAGACCAGCGCCAGCTCCAGCTCGGCAAGCCCGCGATCGGCGGCGATGAGGGCGCCATAGGTTTCCAGCTGCGCCCAGTGCAGCGCGCGGCGGTTGTCGGGGATCAGCTCCACGGGGCCGCGGATGGTCTTGATCTCCTCCAGCCGGTTGACGTCGGCCTCGTAACCGTCGGCCCGGCCGCGCACGCGCAGCTGGCCGTGCTGGCCTTCGAGCGGCAGCTCCGTCTCGTAGCCCGGCGAGCGCCGCGCCAGCACGGCCAGTTGCATGGCCTGGCCTTCCAGCGCCGTGGCCGACGGCGTGAAGCGGCGGTCTAGGCTGCCGCGCTTGGCGGTGAACTCGCACAGGCTGCGCACCGAGACGGTGTAGTGCCAGTCGGTGGGTGCGCCGGAGTCCAGGGGCGCGGTCAAGGCAGCAACCTCGCCCGTCCGGTCGGCCAGCCGGCGGCAGACGTGGGCTGTCCCGAGGCGGCGGCGACGGCGTGGCGATGGATCACGGGCAGGACTTTAGCGGCGGCGGGCGGTGCGGGCGGGAGCCGTCAGGTGCGCACGACCGTGTTGACGGTGTGTTGCTGATTTGCAAATGAGAACCATTCGCATGCGGCAAAATGCTCACCAGTAGCCAGCCGCAAGCCAGCCATTTCCTGTTTTCTGAATGGACGGGTCGAGAGGCGTTGAGTGGCTGCCATGCTGGGTTGGAAAAAGTTGAACTGGGTCGCCCCGCTGGGGCTGGTGGCCGGGCTGCTGGGCACGCCGCCCGCCGTGGCGGCGGATGGCGAAGCGGCCCCGGCCGGGCCTGCCGGGCGGCCGGACGGTGCGGTGGAGGGACCGGCGCCAGGCGTGACGCCAGGACCGACCGCCGCCCAGCGGCTGGAGGCGGTCACCGTGACCGGGGACAAGCTGCGTCGGGCGGAGCTCGATTCCACCCAAAGCGTGGGCCTGCGCAACCGGCGCCAGATCGAGGAGAGCGCCAGCGACAGTGTGCGGGACGTCATCGGCCGCATGGCCAACGTCGGAACCGCGCTGAACCTGTCGATCCGCGGCATTCCGCTGTACGGGCCGACCGGCGGTGACGGCAAGACGGCCACCGTGTCGGTGGACGGCGTGCCGCAGGAGGGCGCGGGGCAGGCGCTGGGGGATTTGTCGGTCTGGGATGCCGAGGCCGTGGAGGTGCTGCGCGGGCCGCAGTCGACCAACCAGGGGCGCAACGCGCTGGCGGGCGCCGTCATCCTGCGCACCCGCAACCCCACCGACGACTGGGACCTGCGCGGCCGGGCCAGCGCGGGCCATCTCGACGCCCGCCGGCTGGCCGTGGCCGGCGGCGGGCCGCTGGTGAAGGACCGCGTCGCGTTTCGCGTGGCGGTCGAGGATCGCCGCAGCGATGGGGATCTGGTCAACGAGACCCGCCACGAGCGGCGCTGGAACCGGGACGATGCGCGCAGCTTCCGCGGCAAGCTCCGCCTGACCCCGACCGACGGCGACTACCAGGCGCTGGTCAGCTACTCGGACGCGACCCACGATCAGGGCCGCAGCTTTGCCGAGCTGACCCTGCGCCGTGCCGAGCAGCGCGTGTCGCTGGCCAACGAGCCGGCGAATGTCTACATCCGCTCCCGCAACCTGGGCATCGAGCAGACGTGGCGGGCGTTGGGTGTCGAGTGGACGTGGCTGAGCAGCTGGGCCTTGAACCGCTACGAGCGCGAGTTCGACTACGACGACACCGAAGCCAACCAGGGCGTCTCGCAAGGCAGCTTCGTCGACCGCCGCCATTCGCAGGAGCTGCGCGCCAACTTCAGCACCTCGCTGTGGGGGCGGCCGCTGGCCGGCGTCGCGGGCGTGTACTGGGCACAGGGGCCGAGCCTGGTCGACAGCAGCTATCAGGTGCCGGTGTCCTATGTGCTGAACACGCTGGGCCGCTGCAAGACGCTGGCGGCCTGCGAGGCCAGCTACCCGGCCGACTTCGTGCTGCGCCGCAACCTGGGCGACCAGCGGCTGCGCAACCGCGCGGTGTTCGGCGAGTTCGACTACCGGATGGGCCCCTGGACCTTGACCACCGGCCTGCGCTACGACCACGAGGCGCAGGACCGCCTGTTCGGCTCGCAGACCGCCGGCAACACGGCCATGGCGACCAGCATCGTGACGCTGCTGCTGAACAACAAGGTCATTGCGCCCGACGGTGACCAGACCCTGCAGACCCGCTTCAGCTCGCTGCTGCCCAAGCTGGCGCTGCGTTACCAGCTCAACCCCGACTGGATGGTCGGCGCGACCGTTCAACGCGGCTACCGCACCGGTGGCGTGAACTACAGCTACCAGCGCGGGGCGAACACCTTCGACCCGGAATACACCACCAACTACGAGCTTTCGTTGAAGGGGCAGCCGCTGCCGGGCGTGCTGCTGTCCGGCAACGTGTTCCGCATCGACTGGCGAGACCAGCAGGTCAACATCGGCGCCAACAGCCTGGACGTGTTCTACGTCAATGCCGGCAAGTCGCGGCTGCAAGGGCTGGAGCTGGAGATGCGCGGGCCGCTCACGCCGGCGCTGGAGGTGTTCGCGGCGCTCGGCTTGTCGCGCAGCGAGTTCCTGGCGTTCCAGCAGGCCAGCGTCAACTACACCGGCAAGCAGTTCGCCAGCTCGCCGCGTCAGACGGCTTCGCTGGGCGCGAGCTGGAAGCCCGGCGCCTGGCGGATCAACGCGGACGTGGCCTACCAGGGCTCGCGCTTCAGCGACACCGCCAACACGGCTGCGTTGCGCAACCCGGGCTCGGTCACGCTCAATGCCAAGCTGGCCTACGCGCTGACGCCCAAGCTGCGCTGGTTCGCGGACGGCAGCAACCTGCTTGATCGCACCTACACCGTCTATCGCGCGCAGGCCACGCCTTCGCGTCTGATCGGGCGATTGGGCGACGGCCGCCGCGTCGGCGTGGGCGTGGAGGCCGAGCTGTGACGGGCTGTGCCGTGCTGTGCGCGTTGGCAGCCGCCTGGCTGATCTACCGGGCCAGCGCGCATCAGCGCCTCGGGCCGCGGCTGGCCGGGGCGCGTTGGCGCTGGGCTGCGGGTGTGCTGGTGGCGCTCGGGTGGGCGCTGCCGGCCGCCACGCTGGGGGTGACGGCGGCGCTGGCGCTGGCGATCAGCGCGCTGATGGCCGGGCTGGTGGCGCTGCCCTTCGCCGACGCGGCGTGGCAGCGCTGGCGGAGCCGTCATGCTGTCTAGGACCTTGGCCGCCGTGTTGCTCGGGTTGCCATTGGCCGTGAGCCTGGTCGGGTTGCTGGCGCTCAGCATGCCCGGGCCTTTGTCTGCCAGCAGTCTGTTCGTGCTGCTGTGGGTGTTTCCGGTCTGGGTGCTGTGCCTGTGCCTGCCGTTCGCCGCCGCGACGCCGGCGCGGGCGTGGGCCTGGATGCTGGGCCTGGGCGTGCTGAGCGCCGGGCTGCTGAAGGGGTTGAAGGTGTTGGGTTGGATCGGCGTGGTGGTGGCATGAAGGCGGCGACGCTGCGGCGCTTCAAGGCCGTCCACAGCACGGTGGGCATGCTCACCGGCTTGCTGCTGTTCGTGGCCTTCTTCGCGGGCGCGCTGACGCTGTTCCACCACCCGCTGGAGGCCTGGGCCGAGGCCGGGCGTGAGCCGGCCGCAGCACGCCGCGAGTCGGCGAGCGCCGATCGCCCGCAGGCGCTGGACCAGGCCCAGCGCCTGCTGGACGCGGTCGCGCTGCAGGAGCCCCGGCTGCGGGCCGACCTGCGGCTGGTGCTGCCGGGCGAGGGCGAAGCCGGGCCTCGCGTGGTGGCGCAGGACCCGCAGCGCCGGGTGCTGCGCCAGTTCGAGCTGGACGAACACGGCGCTTTGCAGGAGCGCGCCGAACGCGGCGAGCTGGCGGATTTCCTGTACCGGCTGCACTACACCGCCGGCATCCCGACGCCCTGGGGCACTTATGTGCTCGGGCTGGTGAGCCTGCTCTATGGGCTGGCCTTGGTCAGCGGCGTGGTCATCTACGCGCCGGTCCTGGTCCGGGACCTGATGGCCATGCGCTGGGGGCACAACCTCAAACGCCTGTGGCAGGACGTGCACAACGCGCTGGGCATGCTGTCGCTGCCGTTTCACCTGGTCTTCGCGTGGAGCGGCGCGGTCCTGGGCCTGGGGGCGCTGTTGCTGGCGCCGTTTCAGCTGCTGGTCTACGACGGCAAGCTGATCGACATCATCGGCCCGCAGGCCGGCTTTTCCCGCCCCGTGCCGGCCCAGCGTGTGCCGGCGCCGCTGCGCTCCGTGGCCGAGCTGGTGGCTGCGGCCGAGCAGGCCGTGCCGGGCCTCGTGGCGGAGCGATTGCACCTGCGGCTGATGGGCGACGCGGCGGCTCACGTGGAAGTGGATGGCCGGGTCGACCAGCGGCGGCTCAGTCCGTTCGCCCGCGTCGAGCTGCAGGGCAGCACCGCCCGTGTCGTGGCGTTCACGACGCCGCAGACCTACAGCCTGGGCACGGCCTTGCTGCGCGGTCTGCAGTCCCTGCACTTTGGCGACTATGCCGGCTGGCTGCTGCGCTGGCTGTACTTCGCGCTGGCGCTGGGTGCGGCACTGCTGTTCTACAGCGGCAACCTGCTGTGGGTGGAGTCGCGGCGGCGCCATCAGCAGGTCTTGCAGCCGGGGCGGGCGCTGCTGATGGCGCGGCTGACGGTGGGCGCGGCCCTGGGTTGCGTGGCCGGCGTGGCGGCGCTGTTCGTGCTGGTGCGGCTGGCCGGGCAGGGCGCGTCGGGGCCCTGGCTGTCGACGGTGTACTTCGCCGTCTTGCTGGCTGCATTGCTGTGGGCGCTGTGCCGGCCGCTGGCGCTGGCGGCGCAGCAGCTGTGTGCCGTGGCCGCGCTGCTGGGCGCGGGCATCGTCGGGGCCGATGTCTGGGCCCTGGGCGCCTTGGCGCTCACCGAGGCGGCCCGGGGTGAGCTGACGCTGCTGAGCGTCGATCTGCTCGCGCTTGGCGGCGCCGCACTGCTGCTGGCGGCGTCTCGCTCGGTGCGGCGACGCGCGCTGACCGGGCCCGCGCACAGTGTCTGGGCGCTGCCGCAGCCTGCGGCCACCGCGCCCCGCTGAGGGCGGCCTGGGTCAGAACAGCGGCAGGTTCTCCGGTGCGGCGACCGTGCCGGGGCTGTTCACGGCGGCCCGCGCGGCCACGTCCTGCCCCGTGTGGCTCAGGTTGCTGATGCGCACGCCCATCAGGCGCAGCCGTTTGTCGAAGGTCACGCGCTTGAGGCACTGGCCCACGGCGGCGCGAATGTCGGCGGCATTCCGGATGGCGGTCTTGAGCGTGAGATCGCGGGTGACCGTCACGAACCCCTCGAAGCGCAGCTTGATGCCCACCGTCTTGCCGGCGTAGCGCTTGCGCTCCAGGTCGCTGGCCAGGCGCTCGCAGAGGTCGTCCATGATCTGGCCCAGCAAGGCGCGGTCGTGCACGGCATGCAGGTCACGCTCGAACGTGGTCTCGCGGCTGAGGGACACCGGCTCGCTGTGCGTGACGACGGGCCGCGAGTCCCGCCCGTGCGACGCGTGGTGCAGCCAGGTGCCGTAGCTGTCGCCGAACTGCTCGATGAGCCAGCGCGGATCGGCCGCAGCGATGTCGCCCACGGTCTCCAGCCCCAGCTTGACGAGCTTGTCGCCGGCCTTGGGGCCGATGCCGTTGATCTTGCGCACGGCCAGCGGCCAGATGCGGCCCGGCAGGTCTTCCATCGTCAGCACCGTGATGCCATCGGGCTTGTCGAGCTCGCTGGCGATCTTGCTGAGCAGCTTGTTGGGTGTGATGCCGATGGAGCAGGTCAGGCCCGTCGCGCGGCCGACGGAATTCTTGATCTCGCGCGCAACGGCCTTCACGCCGCCGAGCGGGTCGTGGCCCACCGCGTCGCGCACGCCGGGCACGTCGGTGAGGTCGATGTAGATCTCGTCGATGCCGCGGTCCTCGATGACCGGCGCGACCTCGGCCACGGCAGCCTTGAAGAGGCGCGAGTACTTGCGGTAGCTGTCGAAGTCGGCCGGCAGCAGGACGGCGTCGGGCGCGCGCAGCGCGGCTTTCATGAGGCCCATGGCCGAGAACACGCCCAGGTCGCGGGCCGCGTAGGTGCTGGTCGTGACCACGCCGCGCCCGGTGTAGTCGCGCAGCCGGGCGTAGTGCCAGGAGCCGTCTGCCCGCTGTTGCGGCGCATCGGCCCGCCGCCCGCCGATGACGACCGGCAAGCCCTTGAGCTGCGGATAGCGCAGCAACTCGACGGACGCGTAGAAGGCGTCCATGTCGAGGTGGGCGATCCAGCGGTCGGGCTGCGGCATGCGGTGGATTGTCCAGCGCGGCCGGCCCCGGGATGGCAGCAGGCGCCAGGCCGGGGGCGATCCATCGACGAGAAACAACGGCCTGCTCCGCTTGTGCTGCTTGTGTTCCCCCTGTGCGCGCAACGGTGTCGGCAGGATCGGCACAATGCGGCCGCCGCCACCCCAATGATCGACGCCCCATGCGCGCCTTGCTGCTGACCTGCCTCTGCCTGCTACTGGCCGCCTGCGCGGGTGGGCCGCTGAATCCGCCGCGCAACAAGCCGGCCGTCGCCGAGCCGCTGGTGCGCAAGCCGCCGAGCGAGCCGCGCGATACCGTCGTCGCGTTGAGCTTCTCGGGCGGTGGGCTGCGCGCGTCGGCCTTCGCCTACGGCGTGCTCGAGGGGCTGCGTGAGCAGCCCTCCGTGGCGGGGAGCAATCTGCTGGAGGACGTCGGCTTCATCACCAGCGTGTCGGGCGGCTCGATCACGGCGGCCTATTTCGGGCTGCACGGCGCCGAGGGCTTGAAGGGCTTTCGCGAGAAGGTGCTGCTGCGCGACGGCGAGGCCGGCTTGCGCTTCAGCCTGCTCAACCCCAACAACCTGATGCGCTTGTTCGCGGGCGGCCTCAACGACCGCAGCAACCTGAACGACTGGCTGGACCGCGACGTCTTCCATGGCGCCACCTTCGCCGACCTGTTCAAGCGCGAGCGGCCGGTGGTCTGGATCAACGCCAGCAACGCGCAGTACCGGCTGGCCTTTCCTTTCCACGAGCGCGCGTTCGATTCGATCTGCAGCGACCTGGCCAGCTTCCCGGTGTCGGAGGCGGTGGCCGCGTCGATGGCCGTGCCGCTGTTCTTCGCGCCGGTGGTGCTGGAGAAATTCCCCGGCGCCTGCCGGCAGCCGTTGCCGGTGCTGCAGACGCGCCGGGGCGCAGAGCGTGACGACCAGTACCGCCTGCGGCTGGCGCTGCAGCGGGCGATGAAGGACTACCGCGATCCGAAGGTCGGCCGCTATCTGAAGCTCGTGGACGGCGGCGTCACGGACAACCTGGGCCTGGTCAGCATCCTGCAGAGCCGGGTGTTGCTGAACACGCCGTACGGGCCCATCGGCGAGCACGACGCCGCCACGCTGCGCCGCATGCTGTTCATCGTCGTGGACGCGGGGCAGGGGCCCAGTGGCGACTGGGGGCGTGAGCTGGGTGGGCCGTCCGGCGTGGACATCGCCACGGCAGCGGTGGACACCGCCATCGAGAGCACGATGCGCATGAGCTACGCCTACTTCGTGCCGATGATGCACAACTGGGAGCGCGATCTCGTCACCTGGCGTTGTTCGCTGCCGGACGAGCGCAAGGCCGAACTGCGGGCGTCGAACCCGGGCTGGCGCTGCGAGGACCTGAAGTTCGCGGTCACGCAGATCAGCTTCGCCGACCTGGCGGAGGCGGACGAGGCGGCGCTGAATGCAATCCCGACACGACTCAAGCTGCCGGCCGAACAGATCGACCGCCTCATCGCGGCGGGGCGGCGCGCGGCCGCTCAGGATGCGGGTGTCAGGCGCTTCTCGCAGGAGCAGCAGCGCGGCGACTGAGGCCGGGCCGGCGGGCCACCGCGCGCGAGGTCAACCCGGTTTGACCCAGGCGTTGCACCAGGCCTTGGCCAGCACGTCCTTGCCGTAGAAGAGGGCGCAGCCGCCGGAGGGCTTGTCGCCGTCCGGGGTGTAGAGCCCGCAGTTGGCGCAGGTCTGCCCGGCCTGGTACTTGGGCGATTTGGCCTTGTCGACCTTGGCAGCATCGGCGTGGTAGTCCGCGGCCTTGGCCTCGTCGTCGCTTTCCTTCAGCAGCGGCTGGGCCTGGGCGTGGGCCAGCGCGGCACCCAGCAGCGGTGCGGCTTGCAGGAGTCGTCGACGCGAGATCATGGCCATGGGGTTCTCCTGTCGCTCAGAGCACCTCGGAAGCGAAGTCCGCCAGGCGCGAGCGTTCGCCGCGTGCCAGCGTCACGTGCCCGCTGTGGGCCCAGCCCTTGAAGCGGTCCACCGCGAAGGTCAGGCCCGAACTGCCCTCGGTCAGGTAGGGCGTGTCGATCTGCGCCAGGTTGCCCAGGCAGACGATCTTGGTGCCGGGGCCGGCGCGGGTGATCAGCGTCTTCATCTGCTTGGGCGTCAGGTTCTGCGCCTCGTCGATGATGACGAACTTGTTCAGGAAGGTGCGCCCGCGCATGAAGTTCAGGCTCTTGATCTTGATCTTGCTGCGCACCAGGTCGTTGGTCGCCGCGCGGCCCCACTCGCCAGCCGACGAGCCGCCCTTGGCCAGCACCTCGAGGTTGTCGTCCAGCGCGCCCATCCACGGGCCCATCTTTTCCTCTTCGGTGCCGGGCAGGAAGCCGATGTCCTCGCCGACGGGCACGGTCACGCGGGTCACGATGATCTCGCTGTAGCGGCGGTCATCGAACACCTGGGCCAGCGCTGCGGCCAGCGTCATCAGCGTCTTGCCGGTGCCGGCCGTGCCGGTCAGCGTGATGAAGTCGCACTCCGGGTCCATCAGCAGGTTCAGCGCGAAGTTCTGCTCGCGATTGCGTGAGGTCACGCCCCAGACGGCGTGCTTCTGGTTGCCGTAGTCCTTCAGCGTGCGCAGCACCGCCGTCTTGCCGGTGATCTCGGTGACCTTGGCATACAGCGGCGTGGTGCCGGGCGCTTCCAGGTAAACCAGCTCATTGATCAGCAGCGTGGGCACCAGCGGCCCGCTGATGCGGTAGAAGGTCGTGCCACCCTGCTGCCAGCTCTCCATGGTCTTGCCATGGCGCTCCCAGAAGTCCGCCGGCAGCGCCTGCACGCCGGTGTAGAGCAGGTCGGAGTCTTCCAGCGTCTTGTCGTTGCGGTAGTCCTCGGCCGGCAGGCCAAGCGCGCGGGCCTTGATGCGCATGTTGATGTCCTTGGACACCAGCACCACCTCGCGCCCCGGATGCCGCCCCTTGAGGGCCTGCACGACGCCGAGGATCTGGTTGTCCGCCTTGCCCTGGGGCAGGCCCGCCGGCAGGGTGGTGGCCAGGGCTTCGGTTTGGAAAAAGAGGCGGCCCGTCG
>JACCDX010491551.1_pt1 | contig 17605 bp, 11 predicted proteins | sample 7449681 | NCBI WGS metagenome assembly JACCDX01 (sample SAMN15323450, study PRJNA562643) | freshwater metagenome | isolation source: river surface water | place: USA:Blue River Watershed | collected 2017-08-18
CCGAGTGGTTAAAAAAACGACAATTCTGGTACGTCACCAGCCACATGCTCATCATTCCATTGGTGGATGTTTATGCCAGCGGATATGATTGGTATTTGGAGGGCAGCGAAGCGCCATTTGGATTGATTTTCTTTTTTGGCGTGTCATTCATGAATGGCATTGTGTTAGAGGTGGGTCGAAAAATACGGGCTCCTCACGACGAAAAGCCAGGTGTAGACACTTATTCTGCGATGTTGGGGTTGACGCGCGCTTTGCGTCTTTGGGTACTTGTACTGTTTTTTACCTTGATTTTGGCTCTGGGTGCGGCGCATTACGCCCATGCCAAACCCGTGGTTTCCATTGCATTGATTGTGTATTTCTGCCTTACCCTTTGGGCGGCCATCCACCACCATCGCACTCAAACTTCTTCTAGCGCAAAATGGGTTGAACAAGCCAGTGGTTTGTGGACCATCTTGATGTATTTGACATTGGGCGGCGTGTTAACCTTCATACAGTGGATATGACAAAGTGGTTCACGGCGCAATCCAACCCCATTGAAACAGCAAACATTCAATGCGTTGGTGGCAAAGGCAAAAACCTCTTCACGATACAGCGCATGGGATTTCGCGTCCCACCGTTTGTGGTCCTCAGTCCGCAAATGGGTTCCCCAGAAAACCTCAGTGATGCCGACATCGAATGGCTCCAAACCGAATTACCAAACACCGAGTTTTTGGCGGTGCGATCCTCTGCGATGGAGGAAGACGGCGGAGAATACAGCTTCGCTGGCCAATTCAAATCGGTGCTTTTTGTGCCCTTCCACAAACTCAACCAGGCGATACAAGAAGTATGGCAATCTTTGAGTTCGGCCCACATCGAAACCTATTGCAAACAGCACAACTTACCGCCACCCACGCGCATGGCCATTGTGATTCAGCAAATGATTCCGGCAGAAACGGCCGGGGTTTGTTTTGGCATGAACCCCATCAATGGCAAACGCAATGAAACCCTTATCTCCGCAGTATTTGGCTTGGGCGAAGGGCTGGTGAGTGGCAATTTAAACGCCGATACATTTACGGTTTCTCCCGCTTGGGGAGCAGAGCCGGCGATCGCGTCTACGATATCGAAAAAAACAACTGGCATCTTTTGGAACCCTCAGGGCGATGGCATCTGTGAGCAACCCATCGAAGAACACAAACAAGACCAACCCGCATTGAGCACAGCACAAATTTTGGCCATTACAGCCGCTTCGGAAAAGCTCAAAACGGCGCTACTCAAACCGCAAGACATAGAATTCGCATACCTTGATGGGGCGTTGTATTTGTTGCAAACGCGCCCAATTACCGGCCTGCATCGCATGGCAGACCCCAGTGGCGAGAAAATCATTTGGGACAACAGCAACATCATAGAATCTTACCCCGGCGTAACAACACCCCTCACCTTTGGCTTCATCCTCCAAATGTATGAATCGGTGTATATACAACTTTGTCGTTTACTTGGCGTGAGCGAAAAAGACCTGATAGACAATCATCACCTGTTTGCAAACATGTTGGGATTGATCCAAGGCAGGGTGTACTACAACCTCTTGAGCTGGTATAAGGCATTGGCATTGTTGCCCGGATATTCTTTGAACGCCGAATTCATGGAGAAGATGATGGGTGTGAAAGAGCGTTTTGAGCTCAAAAACCTACCCCAACGAACCCGCTTTCAAGAAAAGTTGCGCGTGCTCAACATGGTAAAATCCATGATTTCAAACTTGAGGGCACTGCCCAAAATGCGCCGCGATTTTCAGAGTGAGTTTGAATTGGTGATGCAAGCGTACAATCGCAATGATTTGAGTTTACACAGTGCGGAAGAGTTGATGGTTCTGTATCAAAATTTCGAACAAACGCTGCTAAAAAAATGGAAAGCGCCTTTGGTGAACGATTTCTTTGCGATGATCTATTTCGGGGTCACCCAAAAATTGGCCGTTAAATACCAATTGCCGGAGGGCATTCACAACGACTTACTTTGCGGTGCGCGCGACATCATCTCCACCGAACCCATCGAAAGGATGCAGAAAATCAGCACAATGATTCTGGCAAATCCGCAAGCCAAACATGATTTCGAAACCCTTCCTGCCGAACAAATTTGGTCGGAATTGAACCAATACCCAGAAATTCACGCATCCATCACAGCCTACATCCAAAAATTTGGGGACCGCTGTGTGGGGGAATTGAAACTGGAAACCATCACCTATCGCCAAAACCCGTTCATGCTCATTCAAGGGATACAATCCTATGTGAGGCAGGGCATTGTTTACAAACACAGCGCTGGGGGCATCGATATCGACATGCGAGATGCGGCCGAAAAAATCGTTAGCCAAACGCTATCGAACAAGCCTTTGAAACGATGGATCTTCAATTATTTCCTCAAGCAAACCCGCATTTTGGTGAGTGCGAGAGAGAATTTGCGCTTCGAAAGAACCCGCGGATTTGGCAAAGTGAGGGAGATTTTCATCGCCTTGGGAAACAAATTGTACGCCGAAGGCATCATTCAGAACCCCCGCGATATCTTTTACCTCAAGCACCACGAAATTTTCGATTTCATCAAAGGCACCGCCGTCACCCCATCGTTGAGCACCCTGATTGAATTGCGCAAAAAGGAATTTCAAGGATTTGAAACCACCCCAACCTCTGAGCGAATTGTTACTTTCGGCATGGTTTATCACGGCAATTCTTTCCAGCAAGCCGAGTCGATGACCGATTCTTTTCAAGGCGATTTACAGGGATTGGGATGCTGTCCGGGCAGGGTAAGGGCCAAGGTACAAGTGGTGCATCACCCCAGTGAGGTAGAAGATTTACAAGGCGATATACTGGTTACCGCCAGCACAGACCCAGGTTGGGTAACACTGTTCCCCACCGCTTCGGCCATTTTGGTTGAAAGAGGATCGCTGCTATCGCACAGCGCCATCGTTTCCCGTGAATTGGGAAAACCCTGCATCGTGGGCATCACCGGCCTTTTACACCGATTAAAAACCGGCGATTGGGTAGAAATGGATGGCAGCACCGGGCAAGTTAAATTGATTGAACCAACCCCCATCGAAAAACCATGAGCGAAGTGATCACAGAAAAAGCGGCCTTCGATTTCATTCGATACGCCAATGTGTGGGAAGACGCCCATTCGCTGTTATCGGGGTTGAACGTAAACAAAGATGCCAAGCTGTTGAGCATTGCTTCCGCGGGCGACAATACCCTGAGTTTACTCACTTTAGAACCCAAAATGGTTGTTGCGGTTGACATCAATCCGGTGCAATTGTACCTCACCGAACTCAAAATGAGATGCATTCAATGCTTGGATCGTGAAGTCACTTTGGCATTTCTGGGATTTAGGGCGTGTGAAAATCGTAAAGAAACTTATCAAAAAGTTCGTTCGCATCTGAGCAAGGAAGCCCAACAATACTTCGACCAGACCATTGAAAACTGGGCGCAACAGGGCATCATCCACACAGGGAAATTTGAAAAATACTTTCAGCTGTTCAAAAAGCGAATATTGCCTTTGATTCACTCACAAAAGACTGTTAAACAATTACTTACCGAAAAAACAGAATTGGAACAATCGGCATTTTACCAAAAACATTGGAACAATTGGCGATGGCGTGGACTGGTAAAATTCTTTTTCAGCAGCACTGTGATGGGAAAATTGGGCCGAGATCCAGCGTTTTTTAACGAAGTAAAAATCAATGTATCGGAATATATTTTGCGCAAATCGGCCCAGCAATTTGAAAGCAAAAATTCTCAACACAACCCTTTCTTGAGGTATATCCTCACCGGTAGCTTTGGAGACACCCTGCCCCATTATCTGCAGGAGCAAAACTACCCCATCATCAAAAGCCAAATCCATAAAATCGTCCTGTTTCAGGGATTTGCGGAAGACGCCATTGAAACGCACGGACCTTTCCATGGCATGAACCTCAGCAACATATTCGAATACATGGATCGCACCTTGTTTGAACAAACCGCCACCAAACTGTGCGAGGGCCTCTACCCTGCTGGCAAACTGGTTTACTGGAATTTGATGGTGCCCCGGAGGATGTCGCAAATTTGCCCGGAACTCAAAGAAGACAGTGAGATGATTTATCATTTAAACAAATCCGACCATGGTTTTTTCTACAATAGCATTGTGGTAGACCAGAAGAAAAACGCGGAATGAGTGAGGTGATGCATCACATAGAATCCATTCAAATTCATCGGGTATGTATCTCGGATGGATTGTGGGGCGCGAGCAATTTGTTTGCCAAGTCCTTGTATCCCGCGGGCGTTCAATTCCATGAATACAGCGATAAAAAAAGGGCCTTGTGCGGTTGGGTGATGACCCAAAATGCGAACATCATTGGCAGGTTGGCGGCCTATTTGGGTCGGTCTTACGATGCCGAAGCGCTGTTAACGCTACCCAAGGATGAATTGGCAATCAAAGGAAAAAAAGCCTTCTCGGGCAAGGTGTTTTTGGGCAATTACGAATGCATCAACAACCCAGAAGCGAGTGAGCGACTGTTTGAGCAAGTGTTCAACGATTTACAGCATTGGGGATTCAACCAAGCGATCGGACCCATGACGGGCAATACTTGGAACGATTATCGTTTCAAAACATCGGGCGAAGATTTGTTTTTGGGGGAATCGCAACAATTGGAATACTATGTGAATCAGTGGCAATTGGCGGGTTTTGTTGCCATTGAAAACTACCATTCCACCCAGATCACTGAATTGGATGGGGTGAACGATAAAATCCAGGTTCTGACCAAGGGATTGATGGCTACAGGCGTGGTATTTCGGAACGTAAGAATGTCGCAATGGGAAGAGGAATTGAAACGGATTTATGATTTGAGCTTGGTCTCTTTCGCTGGGAATGTGCTTTACGAACCCATTGAATGGCAAGAATTTAGAGACAAATATTTACCACTGCAACGGATTGTGGATCCTCAATGGATTGAACTGGCCGAAAACGAAAAAGGTGAATTGATTGGATTTGCTTTTGCCATTCCCAATTTGATGGATCCAAGCAACGACGGACTGGTGTTAAAAACGGTGGCCCGCAGCAACCACAAAAGTTATCGGGGTTTGGGATTGATTTTGGCGCAACAACTTCATTTAAAGGCCTACCAAGCGGGCAAGAAATACGTAATCCATGCCTATATGCACAGTGGAAATGCCTCTTTGGCCTGTTCCAATACACTGCACGGCAAGATCAGTGCCACCTATCAGTTGTTTGAAAGAACCTTGGATACGTTATGACAACGGGATTCAACATTGTTTCGCATTTTCACGCGGCCGCAGGCCGCGTGCCTCATAGATTGGCCATTGCCGATGTAAATGGAGAAATCACCTTTGGCGATCTTCAAAGTGCCGTTATACAACAAATGACGCAGTTTGAAAAGCAAGGCCTAAAACCAGGCGATCGTGTTTTGGTTTTTGTGCCCATGGGCATTGACCTCTACATACATGTCTTGGCCCTGTTTCACATGGGTTGTACGGCCGTTTTCTTAGACGAATGGGTGAATATCAAACGGCTACAACTCTGCTGTAAAATCGCCAATTGCAAGGGGTTTATTGGCACACCCATGGCCAGATTCATTGGCAGATTCATCCCCGAACTGAGGGCCATCCCCGTTTGGATCAAAGGAAAAATCAACATCGCCGAAAAAAGCAGCCGAACAATCGCCCAAAACAAGGCCTCTTCCAGCCAATTCGATCATTCACCCGTTGTGATCAACCCCAATACGGAAACTGCCCTCATCACCTTCACCACCGGAAGCACCGGCATTCCCAAAGCAGCCAAAAGAACTCACGCCTTCCTCGATGCCCAATTTTCGGCATTGAAAGACACCCTGAACGCCCATGATGCGCTGATCGACATGCCCGCTCTCCCCATAGTGCTTTTGATTAATTTGGGACTCGGCATTCCAAGCATTGTCCCCAACTGGAAACCCAGTAAGCCACACAAAATCAAACCAAAAAACATCATCGCTCAGTGGGAAAAATATGGCGTAAACCGATTGATTGCATCGCCCTATTTTGTTGAATCGATGGCCATATCCCAGACCAAACAACCCCATCCTTACCGCGGTATCCAGCAGATATTTTCGGGGGGAGCACCCGTTTTCCCGGATTCAGCGGCGCTGTGGTGTAACGCTTTCCCAGATAGTCAAATCCAAGTGGTTTTCGGCAGTACAGAAGCAGAGCCCATCGCAAAAATCGATGCGAAAACATTACAAAACTGCCTCTTACAATCAGAACATGGACTTTGTGTGGGTGACATTTCCCCTTGGACCGAAGTGCTGATTCTGCCCATTTCAGACGAGGCCATGGTTGCTCAATCAGACGAAGACATGCATTTAATGGCGCTGAAAGAATTGCAAATGGGTGAGATCGTGGTTCGCGGCGAACACGTATTGCGCGAATATTTCAATAACCCCGAAGCTTTATTGAAAAACAAAATCTTTTATCAAAACCAATGCTGGCACAGAACGGGCGATGCCGGATTCATTGGCACCGACAAAAAATTGTATCTGCTTGGAAGAACTCAGCAAATCTTTTATCACGAAGGACAAGCCGTATATCCGTTTTTGGAAGAATACAAAATCAAACAAATTGAAGGCGTATCGATGGGAACTCTCTTAAAAATGAATGACAAAGTGATTTATTTCATTGAGTTGAAAGACCCCAAATTCCAGCCGAGTGTAGACCTTTTTGTTCGATGCAATTCACCTAAACCAGATTGGGTGGTGTATAAACCCCTTCCAAGAGACAAACGACATCACACAAAAATTGATTACGATCGATTGATGGGCTCCATGGCTTAAAACCGTGGGTTTTGCTTAATTTCGCTGTATGGCAACCGCAAGCACCAAGTACCTCGGACAATTACGCTGCAGCAATGTGCATTTGCAGAGTGGAACTGAAATTTTCACCGATGCACCCACCGATAACAAAGGCATGGGATCGGCGTTCTCCCCCACAGACCTGTGTGCATTGAGCCTCACCACCTGCATCATCACCACATTGGGTATTTATGCACAAACGAAAGGTTTTGAGATCCTCAACATCACCGCAGAAACCACCAAACACATGGCGTCTGACCCCCGCAGAATTTCAAAAATCAGCAGCTATATCCACGTTGAATTACCCACTGGCTTGCCCGAAAACATCCAAGAAATCATGATCCGTGTGGCCAATACCTGTCCGGTCGCCAGAAGCCTTCACCCCGATATCGAAAAGGACCTACAAATCACCTTCGACATCCAACCCAACGTCTGAGATTTCAGATTCCGGTGTTAGCGCATCACAAGCATCACCAACCCCAGCAGGGCGATTTGCAACAAAAACATCACCACGCCAAAGCGAAGTCCGCGGCTGCCCGCTTGCATCAATTTTTTGACGCTTACTTTTAATCCGATGGCTGCCATGGCGATGGTTAAAATGACTTTGCCGATATACTCCACTTCTTTGAGGGCGGGTTTGGGGATATCGATTACGCTCACCAACAAGGTTACCAGGATAAAACCGATGAGGTACCAGGGCAACTGAAAATAGCGCTTCCAACTTCCTTGGGAATGGCGCTGGGTGAGGTACGTCATGAAGATCAACCCCGGAGTAAGCAAGGCAACGCGGGCCAATTTCACGGTGATGGCGATGTCTCCGGCCGACTTACCAATGGCAAATCCAGCACCCGCTACGTTACCCACTGAGTGCAGCGATCCACCCACCAAATAGCCCATGGCGGAGGCGGCTACGTCTTGGGAAGGCCAATCTACTTGCAGCAATGCCCAAGGAAGCACAAGCATCCCCAGGGTTCCCAGCAAATTGATCACGGCCATGGCGATGGCTACGTCTTCTTTGTTTTGTTTTTGGAGCGATGGGGCTAGGGCTGCGATGGCACTGGATCCACAAATGGCGGTACCGAAGCCCACGAGGATGCCGGTATTACCGGGACAATTGAATCGCTTAGAAAGGAAAAACGACAAGAACAAAACGGCAAATACCACAGCGGCCACACCCAAGAAGGGCTGCACGCCCAAGGCTGCTACATCGGAATAATTGATGCCCACAGCCAAAAACAGAATAGATAGTTCCAACATTTTGGAGCTCGCGTATCCCACCCCCACTTCGATATGAGCCGGAATCTTGATCGCATTCCCCAAAACGATCCCCAATATCAAAGCCAAAAGAATCCCATTCAAAGCCGGTGGCATAAATTTCTCGACAATCAAGGCCACGGCACCCAACGACAAGGACAGCAAAATACCCTGCCCATTTTTCTCTAAAAAAGTGTTTCCAGTCATTGATCAGTTAAAGTCGTTCAGTACAAATTTCATCCACCACACTTGGATCCAACAAAGTGGAAGTATCGCCCAAGTGATCGAGTTCTCCTTCGGCAATCTTGCGCAGAATCCTTCGCATGATTTTTCCGCTGCGGGTTTTGGGCAAGCCCTTCACAATCTGTATTTTATCCGCTTTAGCGATGGCCCCTATCAATTTGGTAATGGTCTCATTGATGTCGCGGCGAATCATTTCCGATTCATGTGTGTGATCCGAACAAACCACGAAGGCATAAATGGCCTGCCCCTTGATATCATGGGGGTATCCCACCACAGCACTTTCTACAACGCCCAGATGTCGATTGATGGCATTTTCCACCTCGGCAGTGCCAATTCTGTGACCGCTCACATTGAGTACATCATCCACCCTACCGGTAATCCGATAGTTACCTGCAGCATCTCTATAGGCGCCATCGCCAGTGAAATAGAGGTTCTTGTATGTGGCAAAATAATTTGTGTAACAACGGGAGTGATCTCCGTAAGTGGTCCTGAGCATTCCGGGCCATGGGAATTTAACGCACAAATTGCCATGCACAAAACCCGTTTCGGGATTGATTTCATGGTTTTCATTGCCATGCTCATCCACCAAAATGGGCTGAATTCCGGGCAGTGGCAAAGTTGCCCAAGCCGGTCTATCGGGGGTAACTCCCGCCAAATTGGAAATCATTATGCCACCCGTTTCTGTTTGCCACCAGGTATCTACAATCGGACAGCGACTTTTGCCCACATTTACATGGTACCAGTGCCAGGCTTCCTCGTTGATGGGCTCACCCACGGTGCCCAATACGCGCAGCGACGAAAGGTCTTTTCCCTGAAAAACATCCGTCCCAAACCCCATCAAACTGCGAATGGCAGTGGGTGCGGTATACAAAATATTCACTTTGTGTTTATCTATGATGTCCCAAAATCTGCCATGATCGGGAAAAGTGGGTATGCCTTCGAACATCAAAGTTTTGGCACCTGCCAAGAGCGGACCATAAACGATGTATGAATGACCTGTAATCCAACCAATGTCTGCCGTGCAAAAATGCAACTCACCCTCTTGATATTGAAAAACTTGCTCTAAGGTATAATTGGCCCAAACCATGTATCCCCCGCAAGTATGCACCACCCCTTTGGGCTTGCCTGTGCTACCCGAAGTGTATAAAATAAACAATGGATCCTCTGCATTCATGGGCGCCGGCGCCACATGGGCCTGACCCACTTTTTCGATTTCAACTTCCCACCAAACGTCGCGATCTTTCAACATGCTGATCGATGTTTTTGTGTGGGTTAAAACAATCACCTTTTGCACGAAATCGCATTGTAAAAGGGCTTCATCGATCACAGATTTGAGCGGAATCACTTTGTTTCCGCGAAAAGCCCCATCTTGGGTAATCACGAAATGGGCATTGGCATCTATGAGTCGGTCCGATATACTTTGAGCACTAAACCCACCAAATACCACGCTGTGTATCGCCCCAATTCGCGCACAGGCCAAAACAGCGATGGCCAACTCCGGCACCATACCCATATAAACACACACCCGATCACCCTTTTTAACCCCCTGATTTAAAAGTACTTGGGCAAAATTCATGACCGCTTGATGAAGTTCAGCATACGTAAAACTTCGAGCATCTTCTTCGGGGCGATTGGGTTCAAACACAATGGCGGTTTGGTTGCCTTTTTGTGGCAGATGGCGATCCAAGCAATTCTCTGTAATGTTCAAAACACCGTCTTCGAACCACCGCACGTTGGGACCTTCAAAATCCCAATTAAGCACTTGGGTGAAAGGCTTTTGCCAAACAAAAGATTGGGCAATTTCGGCCCAAAACGCTTCGGGGTCACTGACACTGTAATCATATACACGCTGGTAATCTTCTAGGGATTGAATTCTTTGAAGTGGTTTCATGGATGTTCTTTTCAAGTTGCTTTGAAGCCAACTTTCTACACCAAGCAATTTAGGATTATTTCTCCACTTATAAAATTCACATGCCCGTTCTGGGCCAACAAATACTCAGATGTGACTTGAGTTACAAAACGAATAAATACAATCCGTTAATTTTGAGACTTACAACTGTCAAAAAAAACATTGACTCACAATCAAATACAATTAGGACTTACAAAAAACTGGAAACAATTCAGCTTATTGGTTTTGGTAAATGCTCTGGTGGGAGGCATGATTGGCATGGAGCGCAGCATCTTCCCCCAATACGCATCGATGCATTTTCACATCGATTCCCATTCCGCCATATTGTCGTTCATTGGCGCTTTTGGATTCACCAAAGCGTTGGCCAACTATTTTACTGGGAAAATGGCCAATTCCATTGGGCGCAGAAACCTGTTACTTTTGGGCTGGCTCATCGCCATTCCCGTTCCTTTTCTGTTGATTTATGCCAATAACTGGGGTTGGGTTATTTTTGCGAATATACTGCTCGGTGTGAGTCAGGGATTCACATGGAGCAGCACTGTGGTGATGAAGATCGACCTCGTTGGGGAGAAACACCGTGGCTTGGCCATGGGACTCAATGAATTTGCTGGGTATTTCGCCGTAGGCATGGTGGCCTTACTCACTGGATATATCGCCAATCGATTTGGGATCACACCTTATCCATTTTATGTGGGCATTGCCATTTCACTTTTGGGCTTTATACTGACCTGGTTATGGGTGAAAGACACGCGATCCTTCGTACAAGCAGAAACCAATTCCAACCAAACGCCGCCTTTGAAAAACATATTCAAAGACACCACTTTCCGCAATAAAACACTGAGTTCTGTAACGCAAGCCGGATTGGTAAACAATTTAAACGACGGGATGATATGGGGATTGTTTCCAATGGTCTTATTTTCCATGCACTACAACCATGCACAAATTGGGATACTCACTGCCATTTACCCCACGGTTTGGGGTGTGGGCCAGATCATCACCGGAAAAATGTCGGACCGATACTCCAAAAAATCTATGTTGTTTTGGGGTATGTTGATCCAAGGTTTGGCCATTTTTCTCATTCCATTCAATCAAGAATTTTATGTTTTGGCATCCATATCTGCTTTCTTGGGGCTGGGTACCGCCTTGGTTTATCCAACTTTCCTCACCACAATTGCCCAAAATACAAACCCTCAGCAGCGTGCCGAAAGCATTGGGACCTTTCGTTTGTGGCGCGATTTGGGTTATGCTTTTGGTGCCCTTCTTTCGGGTTTCATTGCTGATACCATGGGGGTTTCTGCAGCGATATTGTTCATCGGTACCTTAACCACCGCATCCGCCATTGTGATCCAATTGAGAATGCCAACCCAAACCCAAATGGTTTAATTTCAACCGGTAAACTACATCAATGTACAACCACTTTTTTGGTGGTTTTCAAATCGCCTTTGGTGATATTAACCCAATACATGCCAGGTTGCCACTGATCCGTTGAAAATTCAACACGATCACCCTCTGTTACGTGTTGCATTCCCACCAAATGGCCAATTACATCATATACTTCCACTTGGGCATTTTCCAAGTTTTCGCCCTGCAAGGTGAATTTTCCCACCGCTGGGTTCGGATACAAATTAAACGTGTTCCCGAATGCCAAAGACCCTGTTTGCAAGGCATAATTGGTGGTAAAATTGTATTCGAAAAAGCTGCCAAAATCGGCATTGAACGTCTTCACAATGGCATTTGTATTGGCATTTCTCAATCGAACGAAACCTGTACCTTGGGCTGAATTGGCCCACCACGATAGTCCATCTATCCCCTTATCCTTCACAATCATTTTATAACAGCCATTCAAGTTAAAAGGATAGACCGTGGTTTTGTTGGCCACTGTGAATGAGTCGTGCAAGATTATTTTACCATCGCCGTCTAACAACATGATTGAATTTTCCCCGGGGTAGTTGTTGGTTCTCAATTCGATTTTAAAATTCCCTGGCAACACATCGGGCATCGCCACCGCACGAGCCACCTGACTGTTTAAATGATATTCATCGGCTTGCCCATTCACTTCCGCAATTTCACAATGAAACACATTGTTTGAGGGCAACATGCCATGAGTCCACAATTCCCAAGTTGGCAGAGTGATACTCACAGTATCTAAAGAGGTTAATTCACCCGCCCACTGCCAAGATTGCTTCACCGTTGAATTATTCACCCAATATTCAAATCTCAAAGTTTTTATGGTCTCCTTGCCCGCATTTTGCACAAGCACAACTGGTTGAGCGCAAATGGGATTCGTTTTTGAAAATTCGTAATCAGCCGTGGGTTTAATCACATCCACGATTTTCGCATCCAATTTAAAATTCAAATCTCCGTACGATACCAACTGGTGCGCCACGATATACCTGTAATCACCCCCAGATTTTATGGGTTGCGAAATTTCATAATCTATGGTTTCTGTGTTACCCGGCTTCACCCATTGAGTGATCTCGTGCTCCATGAGCATCGAACGCAAGCCCGGGCACCAGCCCTGACGAGGTATCAACCAAGTCCCCCCTTGGGCGATCATGGGATTCACGGAACAATCCATCACATTCTTCCAACTCATGGCATTCCCGGCCACATTCATTGTGTGCGTAATGGGGCCACCATTTTGTTCAAATTCACCATCAGATCCATGCCCCGTAATGGTTGAGCGCAGTTTAAATGCTTTTGCAGCACCCAACAATGGTACCTTCACCGGCGCAAAAACCGTATTGTTTAAAATGCCGTTAATTCCAGGTCCGCCAATTCTCGCACCACCCTGCCACAGCTGATTGAACGCCAACACATTCCTCACCGGCTTACCCACAATGAACAGAAACTCCATCTCCATTTGTTCCTGATTTTGTCCACCCATCGCCACAATCAACCGCTTTTTGTTCTTTAATAACGGCGCAAAATCTGTGAGATCGAAATACCAATCCTTGCCTTTCATGCCCAAATCCAAATTGATCCCATAGGGTGTGACAAATGACACCAATTCATTGTACCACGGGAATCGAAGGGCGTAATTCAACTTGGTGAGTTCGATACTACCCTCAGATTGATTGATTGTGGAATCAATCAAAGCACCATTATCGCCATTATAAACCATGGATTTACGGGCTTCATACAATGAAAACGTTGAATCGAGTTTCAGTAAATCATGGGTCACCACCGCAGATTGCGATTGGTCTATTACACGATATCGATCGATGGTATTCGCCGGGCGGATGATTGAATCACGCTGGGTCAGATTGGTTATAGTTCTGTTGTATGTGCCCGTTAAAATCCCCAAATTGGGCTTGTCTTTGGCAACTTGAAACATGCGCGTCAGCGCATCACCCCGATCGTAGGTCCATTGTATGTTTTTCGCAACAGAATTTTTTCCTTTGGCAGAATCTGCCAATGCAGCGCCAATTCCTTCGTTCATGGGATAATAGGCCACCAAATTCGCATACTGAGGATGGGTTTTATCGATGGGGCGATTCATCCAAGCCTTCACTTCCGCCGCACTCAACACCTTGTCCCAAATGCTCAATTCATTGATTTTACCTTTGTAATTGTTTTGCAGGTTTTGGTCTTTCCCCAAAATCATGTTCATGAGCGATAGTGTCTTTGTTTTGCTTCCGCCCGATAGCCAGAGGGTGCCGTTGAGGTAAACCGACATGTTACCGGTCACCGCATTTTTTGTAAACACCCAATGATTCCACTGTCCTTCGTATTCATTGATCGCCGCAGCTTTGTTGATCCGATCATATCCGCCTGCCGCATAACCACAATCGAAATAAATGCTTCCATCAGACCATGGGAAATGGATATTCAACTGCCTTTGATTGGGATCTGCGGCCCAACCATAAATCACCGATGTGTTGGTAGGCAATGATTTGGCATTCCCCAGGGCCCAAAACGCGATTGTCAATTCATTCTTGATAGATGACAGCGATGAGGCATCAATCACAACATGGCCGTTGGACGCTAGATCCACCGCGTAGTTGTTGTTAGCCCACATCATGCAATTTGCAGTATCGGTAGAACCTTCAAATACCACGGCCGAGGATTTGGAAGTATTGGTAAAAGAAAACTCAACGAGCAAATGACTTTTGCCATCCCAAGTAAATGGCGTGTGAAACACAATTTGCTGTTCGCCCTGGGCAAATTCCACGGTATTGCGATATACTTCGGTAAATCCAATTGTTTCGGCGGCATTGGGATCCAGTTGATTTTGACTGCTCTGTTTGATTTGTATTTTGAAAAAATTCGCGGTACCACCTTGCAAAGCATTTAGGGTAAAACCTTGTATATCTCCTGCCGAAAATCCGGCATCCAATAGCTCTTGGGCTTTGTAAAGCACCAGTGTTTTCCCAGATTTATGGGTGGTATTTAAGGCTTGAGACAGCGCCACTTTCCCGCTGCCGACGATGTATTTAGACACATTGGAGGCGGACTGAACATCTACTTTTTTGAGTCCATAATCGTAGTAATCAGACACGGCCTTGGTGGTGTAAGCGAACGATGTACCTGAAAAGTTCGACACAACAAATTTGGGAGCCGATTGCGGAACCACTTCAATTTGAGAAGAATCCACCAAAAAGGTATTGCAGGAATAATCCCATTCGCCGCAGCCTTTGTTTCGGTTAGAACCATCCGAAATCAAACCGTTTTTGCATCGCATGCTGTAGCGCAGGATGATTTTTTCATAAGACAAATCGCCTTTGGGGAAATTCGCAACAGTATCTCGTGTATTCGACCCATAATGAAAGGTCTTAACCCTCAGTGTATCTCCTTCGTTCTGTGATTTCGCCACATTCGGACTCATCATCCATATCGCAGCGAGAGGCAATAGCAATTTGTGTAGTTTTTTGATCATCGAATGAAATTCAAATGTATGAATCATTCAAAAATAGCGCGTTCGATTTCGCTTTCCAAATATGCTATTTCATGAACGGACAATCACAAGCGAGTTTACCGAATTTACCGCGCGACAAACAAAATCTCGCAAGACGACCTAGCCAAATTGGTGGGGGTATCACGACAAACTATCAATGCCATCGAAAATAACAAGTACTACCCTTCTTTAGAATTGGGCTTAAAACTATCAAAAATCCTGAAATGTTCTGTAAATGAACTATTTAGTCTGGACGATGAATAACCGAATATCACAATATTCAAGGCAAGCAATCGTTATTCAAAAACTAAAAACTTAGAATGAAAAAACTATTTCTATTTCTCACGATGTTGAGTTCGGTATTGACCGGATACTCACAAACCGACAGTACTATTCTTCATTACAAGTATATCGAAGACAAAGACATGATTAACATTTGTGAGTTATCAGATATTCAAATTCAAAAAATCTATTGTGAAGACACTTTATTAAATGGAAAGGTATTTAATTTCATCATTAAGGAATTCAAAAAAGGAAAAATAAACTCCACGATCAATTTAAACATCAGTGCAAAAAAACAACGATTTCCTTTTGTCATGAATGGAGATACTATGTTTTACGAGATCGACTTCACTGATAACACAGGCTTTGGGGACTCAACAAAATCTATGACAATAACATTTGCCGGTATTCTTAAAAACGACAAATTCAAATTAACAATCGGCTTCCCTGGAATGAAAATCATTAAAGAATTAAAAGGAAAAAGTAATTATTCTTTGCGATTGGCGAATTCCTGTTCTGACAACAAAATAAAGGTCCCAATTAACCAGGCATATCCCATTCTGGCCTATTCTCCCCCATTCGATACTGGTTCAAACATACAATCCTATTGTTTGTTGGGCGAGGAAAACATTCACGATTGGTACAGCAAGTTCAAGGTGAAACATTACTATGCGATTTATGTTGAAATCAAATAAAATGGGGAACTTGTGAAACACAATTCCTGATACTGACAACCTTTTCCATGACATAACAAAACAACAACAGCATGAAAAAACATCTTTTAATCGCAGCAATAGCAGCCTTGAGCCTATTTGTAATCAATTCCATTTTTCAGGACTCAAGCTCCCGAAATATAAAAAAATATAGCGGCAAAGTTTTGAATATAGAAGAAGGTGGGATAAAGGACGCAGTATTTAAAATCGGGAATAGCAAAAACACTTTTTACATCAACAGAGGCTTTGAAGCATCTAATGCCATTGAATTAAAAACACTCATTGGAAAAACTGTAACAATTTATTATTCAGACTGCTGGACCATCCTTGACCCATTCAACAATGGTAGTAAAAACATCGAGAAGCTCGCGGTCAACAACGCTGTAATTTTTAATGCCAATTAAAATTATTAAAAAATAAAATTCTCATGTGGCTGATTCAAATTCAAGATTGAATCATCTACTCGGCGCAGCGCATACAATCCTAATAACCCCTTTTTGTTTTTAACAACAGATTTCAACATCCACATGTTACTCAATTTAACCCATCACAACCAATGAGAACCCTAAAAAACCTCTGCTGTGCCTTGATTACCTTGTTCACAACATTGTCCGCAGCGACCCAATCATCAACCAAAAAGGAACCCAAATTCCCCTCGCCTGCTTTTGGAAAAGTTACGCAATGGGAAACCGCATTGTCTCAAGCCAAACAAGAAAACAAATGGGTGATGATCGATTGCTACACCGATTGGTGTGGATGGTGCAAAGTGATGGACCAAAAGAACTTTTCAGACACCCAAGTACAGCGAAAAATGAATGGATTCCTCAACAGCTATTCACTGGAAATGGAAAAAGACTCCATCGGAAAATTGTTGCGATTCCACTATGGCGTGAACGGCTTCCCCACTTTTTTGATTTTCAATGGCGATGGAAATTTTATAGGAAGTTATGCTGGATACTCTGAAAAAGCTGTTTGGATGCACTACTTAGACTCCATGCAAACCCTGAAAGAAACTACCGCCAACCAAGGAAAATATTCTCGTCCGGGCGTTCCCTCGCTCAATGCCAACAACATCCCATCTTGGTTTCACGGCTTCATTTTCAAACGCAATTATTCCATTTTCGAAGACACAACTTCACAGGGCTTCTTGGAGCGTTTCAAAGCCACCACCGACCCATTCCAACAGTTCGCCCTATACAGCGTGGCCTCATACCATTGCGACAACGAACTCGTTCAACGATGGATGCAAAACGAAGCGATGTACGATTCTTTATTCGGGAAGGATTGGTCGAATAGCACCGGATACAAAGTCTTGAGCAATCAGGTGAGCAAAGCCATCAATTCCTTGAACGAAACACAATTTCTTTGGGCGATGGGTGAATTGTTGAAGCGATCCCAATATCCAGAATGGGACAAGCCCAATCAATACATGGAATGGTATAAAAAACGCGGCGAATGGAGCAACTATGTAACTA
>JACCDX010244092.1_pt1 | contig 17592 bp, 13 predicted proteins | sample 7449681 | NCBI WGS metagenome assembly JACCDX01 (sample SAMN15323450, study PRJNA562643) | freshwater metagenome | isolation source: river surface water | place: USA:Blue River Watershed | collected 2017-08-18
CCAAACATATCCACATCCCCATCCAAATGGTCTGCCTCATGAAAATTGCCAAACTCATCACGGCGCGTCGCACGCAAATGAATAAAATTAAAACGATGCCCTAAACGCTCCACCATGCCGACTAAATCATTGTCAGCCCGAACGCCATAGCTTCCCGTACAAAAACACAAGCCATTGGTATTGCTTTCATAGGCAGCCAATAATTGTTTGGCATCACTTTCCGTACTAACCACACGTGGCAATCCTAAAATGGGATACGGAGGATCATCAGGGTGAATCGACAACATTACTCCAGCCTCCTCTGCAGCTGGAGTGATTTCACGAATGAAATCATATAAATTCTCGCGCAATTCTTTTTCTCCAACTTCTGCATAGGTATCCAATGCCTCTTGGAAAGACTTCAAGGTAAAACTCTCCTCCGAACCCGGAAGGCCGGCTATGATATTACGAATTAATTTCTCTTGCTGTGCTGGAGTCGATGCATCAAACCATTTTTTAGCTCTGGCAATTTGCTCAGCGGTATAGTGCTGCTCAGCACCTGGACGTTTTAATAAAAACAATTCAAACGAACAAAATTCCGCCGCATCGAATCTGAGGCCTGTACTTCCATCTGGAAAACGGAAATCCAAATCCGTACGCGTCCAGTCTAGAATGGGCATGAAATTATAGCAAACGAGGTCTAATCCTGCTTTGCCAACATTCCTGATCGACGTCTTATAGTTTTCGATGTATTGCTGGTAATTGCCCGATCGTGTTTTGATATCCTCATGAACTGGGATACTTTCAATCACAGACCATGTTAATCCCGCGGCCTCAATCATCGCTTTTCGCTCCAAAATATCGTTTAATTCCCACACTTGACCATTGGGAATCTGATGCAATGCGCTCACAATTCCTGTTGCCCCCGCTTGGCGTACATCGGATAATTTAACGGGATCATTCGGTCCAAACCACCGCCATGTTTGTTCTAAAGCCATAATATACGTGTTACGTTCATCGGGTGAAGTTCTCCGCTACCAAACAGCAGTTTCGAATTCAGCCCACGCTTCTTTATTTTTATACTAATCTTAAAAGCTCACCATGAGTAAAAATTACTTGGTCATTAGTACAAGTATTTGACAAAAAAAACCTTGCCTGGATTCCGGACAAGGTTTTTGTAATCAAGCATTTATATACTTCCTAAACAATCTGCTGGAAGAGGTGCAAAAATAAGTGTTTTTTTAACAAGTAAAAATCTAACGATTGTTTTGGTGCGCATCACGTAATAAATCTGTTACCGTCTTTACTGGATTAAACGTTTCCAACGGAACCTCCACAAACACCGTATTCCAATAAGCCATCGCACCATTCCATAAACCTGGCAACTCTTGCGCCTTCAATCGCCGACCATCTTTGGTTTTCTCCGTAATAAATCCTGTAGCCATATCCCGAAATGCCAATAAATCTAAGCCCCGCGGCGCACAAACCAAATCCACTGGATTAAAATGCGTCGATCCAGCAAAAAGTTCTTTTTGGCCAGGATTGTTCATATCTACTTGAGCTGATTCAACCAATTGTAAGGATAAATTTCCCCTTTCATCCGGGCACCAAAATGGGCCGCCACCCGGCTCTCCCGTATTCTTTACCACACCACAAACACGCGTAGGCCGAGCTAAAACTGACAAGAGCAAATCAACTTGATCCGCCAAAAACACCTGATCAAAATCAATAGATGGCACATACCCTAAATATGTACCCATAAATTCAATCGCCTCCGCAATAAGTTCCTCCGAGGGATTCGCGCGCAACTGACTTGCCAACGATTCTATTTTAGCTAATATAGAGACCAATAATCCACCCAATGCCTTCTTATATAAAATCGTCGAATCTTTGAGCGCATCAGGAACGACATTATCAATATTCTTGATAAAAATCACATCCGCTTGTAAGTCATTTAAATTCTCCAACAAAGCACCATGTCCCGCTGGGCGAAATAATAACGAACCATCCGACTCCCTAAACAAAGTATTGTCCATATTCACCGCAACCGTATCCGTGCTTGGTTTTTGCTCCGAAAAACTCAATTCATATCGGATACCAAAATGTGCCTCCCAAAGCGGTATCAAGCGAGCCGCCAAGGCCTCAAAACGAGAACGATGTTCCGGGGAAACGGTAAAGTGTAAACGTGCCAACGCTCCATCGGATGCGTACAAGGCTGCCTCCACTAAGTGCTCCTCAAAAGGAGTTCGCGCACCCGATTCATAGGCATGAAATTCCAATAAACCTTTGGGTAAAATTCCATATTCCAAACCTGGGGAAGCCAATAAGCGTGATAAAACCTCCGTTTCAGCATCACTCGAGCTAATCCATTTTTTTAACGCCGGATAAAAAGCGAATTCCTGAATTTTTTCGAAAAACAAACGCGATTCCTTGTTAGACTCACCAGACGTCAAATGCTCAAACAATGACTTAAACATACGCGTGGCAGCACCAGATGCTGGTACCATTTTTAATATCGAAAGCGCGGCACGCTCCTGTTCAAACAAACTAACATAATCAGTTAATTCTACCTCAGAAAAGCGAATGATCCCATCTCCTACTGTTGCCGACTTCCCTAAAGCCATCCATGGAAACCCATTTTCAAAATATCCAACTTGTTGGCCTATTTCCTCCTCACTGATCCCTCTTGCCTTCAATTGGCCTAAATCCTGCTCATTCAACATGCTACATTTATTTTTATCGATTATAAAAATAAGCTTTGGCATAAATTCTACCGCATATTTCTTCAGTTTATTTTTAAAATAAAATCAAGCAGTCTCGATACACGCTTTTTTTGGTATTTTTGATTGAACAAATGGCGGATATTCATCACATATTAGCAAACTATTGGGGCCATAGCACCTTTCGGCCACTCCAGCAGGAGATCATCGAATCTGTACTTAAGCAACAAGATACCCTAGCCCTACTTCCTACCGGTGGTGGAAAATCCATTTGTTTTCAAGTGCCCGCCATGGCTCAAGACGGGATTTGCATCGTTGTTTCGCCATTGATTGCCTTAATGCAAGATCAGGTGGATCAACTAACCCAACGCGGCATTCCGGCGGTAGCCATTTTTTCAGGCATGTCCAATCGCCAAATTGATATCCTACTGGACAATTGTATTTACGGCGCAATCAAGTTTCTATACATTTCCCCAGAACGCCTCAAAACGGATTTGTTTATTGCGCGTGCCAAACAAATGCAAATCAATTTGCTCGTTATCGATGAAGCTCACTGCATCTCCCAATGGGGATACGACTTCCGGCCGGCCTATTTAGAAATTATCAATTTCAAGCAACTAATACCGGAATCTACCCCATGTATTGCGCTAACCGCATCTGCAAATCAGGAAGTCCAACAAGATATACTGGATAAATTACAGCTTAAAAACCCTAAGGTCTTTCAAAAAAGTTTCCAACGGGCTAACCTATCCTATTCATGTTTGTGGGTGGAGGACAAAGAACCTCAACTGTTCAACATGCTAAAGAAAGTAGGCGGCTCTTCGATTGTCTACGCACGCAACCGAAGAAAAACGCAGGAAATCGCTGCATATCTACAAAAACAAGGAATAAAAGCCGATTTTTACCACGCAGGCTTGAGTCCAGACCAACGAACTAGCCGACAAAAAGCATGGATCGCTAATCAAATCCAATGCATCGTGGCAACCAATGCTTTTGGAATGGGTATCGATAAATCAGATGTTCGCCTGGTCGTCCATGTGGATCTGCCTGATTCTTTAGAAGCCTATTACCAAGAGGCCGGTCGGGCGGGAAGAGATGAACAAAAAGCGTTTGCCGTGGCGATGGTCGAAGAAAACGACCTGCTTGAGCTACAGAAAAACTGGGAAAAATCATTCCCAAGTGCAGAAGTTCTTCAAAAAACCTACCAAGCCATGAGTAATTTCTTGCAAATCGCGGCAGGAAGTGGAGAACTAAGTACCTATGATTTTGACTGGATTGAAATGGCGCGCAGATTCCAATTACCCACCTCGGAGACGTTTTATGCACTAAAAACACTTGAATCTGAAGGATTATTCCTGATGAGCGATGCTTTTCAAAATCCATCCAAAATCAAGATTCAGGTCAATGCCACCGAACTTTACGACTTCCAAATTCGAAATGAAAAATTCGAATCCTTCTTGAAGTTTTTACTGAGGCAATTTGGCGGGAATTTATACACCCAATTCGTATCAATTTCTGAAGCGTCACTAAGTATCCAACTTAAAGTTCCCGTCGAAGAAATCGAACGTTACTTAAACCTATTGGCCAAATTCGAAATCATCGAATACGAAAAACAAAATGGATTACCCAAGCTTACCTTACTGACTCCACGCGCAAACATCGATAATCTGCCCATTACCTGGTCCGAGTACCTACAAAAAAAAGAGCGTAGTAAATCAAAAATCGATGCCGTTGAATCCTATGTTCGTGACCAAAAAACATGTCGTACGCGAAAGATCAGTGCGTATTTTGGTGAGCAATTACTCATTAATTGTGGCGTGTGTGATATATGTATTCAGCGTAAAAAAGAACAAAATGGCCGCGCTTTCCCAGAAGGCATGGAAGTCGAACAAAAATTAATTCTTAATTACCTGAAAAATGGGCCGATGACCCTAGAAGATTTGACCGACTGCCTCCGCCCACTCACGCGAACAGAGGCAGCTAAAGTCATTCAATATTGCTTAGAAGCTGGTCAGATTAGTTATACCTCAGCAGACACGATCGCCTTAGTTTCCTCCTGAAAAACGAATTGAACAGGCTTTTTAACCTGCTCCGATAACAAGGCAAGCGCCAACACTTCCGTTGCATGTTCCACATAATGGAATCGAAGATCAGCAATGTAATGAGGCTCAATCTCCTCTACATCCTTGCGGTTCTTTACACACATGATGATCTCCTTTATTCCAGCACGTTTAGCCGCCAAAATTTTCTCTTTAATTCCACCCACTGGGAGGACTTTCCCACGTAACGTAATTTCGCCAGTCATCGCTAAATTCGATTTTACACGGCGCTGTGTTAATGCCGAAGCAATGGCAGTTAACATGGTTATACCTGCTGATGGACCATCCTTTGGTACAGCTCCTGCAGGAACGTGAATATGTAAATTATACTGATCAAAAATTCGGTAATCAATGCCGTAATCATCCGCATGTGCCTTCAAGAAACTTAAGGCCGCAACTGCTGACTCCTTCATCACATCACCCAGCTGCCCTGATAATGTCAGCTGCCCTTTACCTTTATTCAGTAGCGTTTCGATAAATAAAATATCACCGCCCACAGGCGTCCAAGCCAAACCCGTGACAACACCCGCATAGTCATTATTCTCGTACGAATCATTTTCAAATACCTCTTGGCCTAACATCCGAACGATGTCAGCAGGTACTACTTTGGCTGGATAGGTTTCCCCGATGGCAATCGATTTAGTAATCTTACGAACGACACGCCCAATCTCTTGCTCCAGTTTCCGCACGCCTGATTCACGCGTATATCCTTCGATTAATTTTTGAATTGCCGCATCAGACAAGGTAAAGCTTGCTTTTTCTAAGCCATGCTCCGATTTCTGCTTAGGTATCAAATGTTTTTTAGCAATCTGCACCTTTTCCTCCATGGTGTACCCACTCACCTCAATGATTTCCATCCGATCACGCAAAGCCGGATGAATCGTATCCAGGTTATTGGCTGTCGCGATAAACATCACACGCGACAAATCGTATTCTACCTCTAGATAATTATCTAAAAAACTATTGTTTTGCTCAGGATCCAACACTTCTAATAAGGCAGATTGTGGATCACCCCGATGATCTCCTCCTACCTTATCAATCTCATCTAAGATGAAGACGGGATTGGACGACCCTGCCTTTTTAATGTTTTGAATCACTTTTCCCGGCATCGCACCTATATAGGTTTTCCGGTGTCCACGAATCTCAGACTCATCATGCAAACCACCTAAGGCCATGCGGACATATTTGCGCCCAAGGGCCTTGGCCACGGATCGACCCAAAGAAGTTTTCCCCACACCTGGAGGGCCGTAAAGGCATAAAATCGGGGCTTTCATGTCACCCTTCATTTTCAAAACTGCCAAATATTCAATGATGCGTTCTTTGACTTTTTCCAAGCCAAAATGATCTGCATCCAATACCTTTTTTGCTTTTATCAGATCAAAGTTATCTTTCGAATATTCCGACCATGGCAAGTCTACCAAAAGCTCCACATAATTCATGAGCATCGGGTATTCGGGCGACATAGAATTGGTGCGCTGTAATTTGGCAAGCTCCTTATGAAAGAAATCATTAACCTCCTTCGTCCATTTTTTCTTAGCTGCTTTCGCACGCAATCCATCTAGTTCCTGCTCTGGACTCTCCACACCTAACTCTTCTTGTAAAACTTTGATTTGTTGGCGTATGTAATAATCCCGCTGCTGCTGATCAATATCACTCGATGCTTTACTTTGTATTTCGCGTTTCAACTCAAGTAATTGGATGTCGGTGAGCATGTGCTCCAACAACCTCGTTGCTTGCTCAATACCGTCTAGGGTCTCTAGCAAAGCCTGCTTTTCGATTAATTCCGCGTTGATATTGGATGACAAGAAATGCACCAAATACGAATTGGATTCTATATTATCGAGTGCAATTTGAGCCTCCCGCGGAATCTCAGGATTTAAGTTTAAAATCTTAGTCGCGTTTTCCTTGAGCGTTGAAATCAAGGCTTTGTTTTCCTTGTTCAATTTCTTCGGAAAAGTATCTTCAATGTAGGCTACTTTTGCGATTAAATTAGGTTCGGTTTTGATGTAATCTTTTACTTCAAATCGCTTGCGACCCTGGACAATAATAGTCGTATTCCCGCCTGGCAACACAAACATTTTTATGATGTGACCTACGGTTCCAATCTTATACAAATCGTCCGGCAGGGGTTCTTCCTTAGAATTATTGGCTTGCACCAAAACGCCGATCGTCCGATCACCTTTGTATGCTTTCTTAACAAGTCGAACGGATTTTTGACGGCTTACCGTAATCGGAATAACCATCCCAGGAAACAAAACAATGTTTCGAATCGGAAGTATCGGTAGTTCATCTGACAAAACGCCCATTTTGTCATCTTGCCCCATCCCCTCTGATCCGATCGGGATCAATTCTATATTCTCAAAATCAGACATGTCTGATAAGCGCAAATGCTTAAAAAGGTCGTTTGAATTATTCATACACACTATTTATAATTTCCACCTCGATTTAATTCCAGAAGTGGGCCCCTAATTATCAATTTTCATGCCACATGACCATTTGGCAGACATTCACCTATTGGAGCCGTTGAATCCATTCGTTTTTACGGAACAAATAACTTCTTTTTTGCGTATTTCGTACCACTTGTAATAGATTGGTTTGATCGGGGAATGAATCGGCCAACAAGCGATTTTCGATAAAAACACCGGATAGTTCTTGGTCAGACGGAATTTCAAGATAAACCCAGATCATATCGTCGACAGGCTCCCAACCAATCCAGCGATAGGGCGTAGTTCGTTTTTGATTCACCTGAAAGCCAAAATAATTTCGGACGTATTTCTCTAAAATGGGATCGACCTGCGGGTTTTTTTGAAATGAAAATGGGGCTCCCGAAAATTGACTTATGCCTAAGGTTAAATCATCTTCAAAAAGCCGAATGCTGATTTCCCATACTTTATCCTTTGCATTATAGATGCAATCGCCCACGCTAGAATGGAACGGATGCAACGAACGCCCAAAAATGGGCGTCGTCAATAATAGCAATAGGACTAATTTGGCTCTCAAACTTAGAAAAATACTTTAAAAATATCGTTACCAAAAGTATAGGCCATTAAGGCTAATAAGATCAACATACCTACTTGCTGGGCCTTTTCCAATACCTTCTCGGAAGCAGGTTTCCCCGTAATCATTTCATAAATCAAGAAAATCGCATGCCCACCGTCCAAGGCAGGAATAGGCAAAATGTTCATGAAGGCAAGTGCCATGGATAACAATCCGGTCAACATCCAGAAACGCGTCCAATCCCAAACTCCGCCAAACATTTGAGCAATACCTATGGGACCACTTAACGCCTTTGAAGCGGAAACATCTCCCGTCGCAATTTTCTTAAATCCACGCACGTTATCTGAAATAACAGAAAATGCCCGACCAGAACCAATGCTTAGTGCTTGGCCAAAATTATAGTCCTCGTGTGTCATTTGAATTAACAATTCAGGGGCAAAACCGATTTGACCTGTTTTTGCCACAACCATTTCTAGCGTATCTGCCTTTCCCTGGCGCATAATTCCTAAACGAATAGGCTTACCAGCTTCTTTTGAAATTGCTTCTTTCGCTTCATGGTAGAAGTGAATAGGTGTTTGATTAACAGAGGTAATATAATCCCCTACCTTTAACCCAGCTGAAAAAGCGGGTAACATTTCTCCCGAAGGACCCCCAAACATTGAAGGCTGCTCTGGAGCTGCGACCGCTGCTACTTTAAAAGTAGCCATTGGCTCAATGAAACCAGCTTTTTTATCGCTCAATTTCTCAATAAAATCAGAAGGAATTTTCACCTCAATTGTTTGGTCGCCACGTAATACGGTGTAGGAAGAATTATCTCCCAACAACACATCGGAAGTACGCAAGTCGGCAAGCGACTTAAAATCAGAACCATTTACTTTCACAATCTTATCACCCGTTTGTAGACCAATTTGCTTACCTAATTCTAGGGCTACAATTCCGTTCTTATTTAATTCCGTTTTTGAAATGTAGTTATTGCCATTAGAATAGGTCAAACAAACAAAGATGACCACACCAGTGATTACGTTTACGATTACACCACCAAGCATCACAATGAGTCGCTGCCAAGCTGGTTTCGCGCGGAATTCCCACGGTTCAGGCTCTTTTGCTAAGTCGGCCGCATCCTGCGTTTCATCGATCATTCCAGCAATCGATACATATCCACCGAGCGGGAACCAGCCAAGACCATATTCTGTATCCCCTACCTTCTTTTTGAATAAGGCAAAATTCAATACGGTAGGAATTGGGAAAAGAAAATCAAAAAACAGATAAAATTTTTCAACGCGCATTTTGAACCATTTGGCGGTAATAAAGTGGCCAAACTCGTGTAACGTCACTAAAATCGACAGCCCTAAGATCAGCTGCCCTGCCATAATCAAACCTTCCATACCTATTTCTTTAATTTAGAAACCCATTCTTGGGCCATTATTCGTGTAGTTTTATCTGTATTTACGTAATCCTCTAAGCTCGGCGAAGTCAAAAAAGTTCCCTGAGCCATGCAGTTTGCTAACAAATCTGACATCTGCAGGAATCCGATTTCATCTTTCAAAAATGCCTCAACGGCAACTTCATTGGCAGCATTTAAAATACAAGGCATATTCCCTCCTTTTTCTAATGCTTGAAACGCAAGGCCCAAATTCCGAAATGTTTCCAAATCCGGCTGTTCAAAAGTCAAGGAAGCGTAATCTTTGAAATCAAATCTTGGGAAATTCGCCTGCATGCGATTAGGATACCCTAAGGCAAATTGAATGGGTAATTTCATGTCGGGCAAACCCAATTGCGCCTTAATTGAGCCATCCTCAAATTGAACCAATGAATGAACAATGGATTGCGGATGAACCACCACATCAATTTGAGAAGCATGAACATCAAACAACCAAGCGGCTTCAATCACCTCCAAGCCCTTGTTCATGAGACTAGCAGAGTCAATGGTAATCTTCGCTCCCATGGTCCAATTGGGATGTTTCAACGCTTGGGCACGCGTTACTTGTGCTAAATCTTCGCGCTTCTTTCCTCGGAATGGACCTCCAGAGGCAGTCAAAATGACCTTTTCAATCGGATTGTGCGACTCGCCCATCAGACATTGAAAAATGGCTGAATGTTCTGAATCAACTGGTAAAATGGGCACACCCATTTCACGCGCTAATGGCATAATAAGGGCACCAGCGACAACCAATGTTTCTTTATTGGCTAAGGCTATTGGCTTACCTGCTTTGATTGCTTTCACAGTAGGAAGTAATCCAGCATATCCGACCAAAGCCGTCAATACAACGTCTACATGATCATAGCAAACAACTTCTTGCAAGGCATCTGCTCCGGCTAAAACTTCAATAGCTGTTCCTGATAGGGCATGTTTGACAAATGTATATTTTGCCACATCACCGATCACCACATGACTAGGATGAAATTGTAAGGCTTGTTCGACTAATAAATCGGCGTTTGATTGGGCTGTTAGTACGGCAACTTCAAATGCATCGGGATGCTGCTTGATAACGTCTAACGCTTGTGTTCCGATGGATCCAGTCGATCCTAAAATAGCAATCCGTTTAATCATAGCATGGCTTTGATTTGTTGAACAAATGTTATCCAAACTTGCGGATAAGTCAGTGTCATGAAAACGATGCCATAACCTGCACCGTACAAATGAGCTGAATGATTCACATAATCTCGTCCTCGCTTATCCATCTCAATAGAATACCAAGTGAACAAACCTGCGTAGATAAATCCTGGAATACCTAAGAGGCCAAAGAGATAAATTTTCTCGGTTGGAAAGAATAAAATTCCGGCAAAAATGACGGCAGAAACAGCTCCAGAAGCTCCCAGGGAATTAAAATATGGATTTTTTTGCTGTTTGAAATAGGTAGGTAAATCTGCTGCAATGATAGCCGATAAATAAAATAGCACGAACATGGCCACCCCATATCCAGGAAATATCATGTTAAAAATGTACTCTAATTGACCTCCAAAAAAGTAGAACGAGAATAGGTTAAAAAACAAATGGGTAAAGTCAGCATGAATAAACCCAGAAGTAATAAACCGCCAATACTCATGCTTTTTTGCAATTCGATATGGATTCATGGTCATAGCGTTCATCCAGCTAGACTTTTGCATAGCTAAAACGGAGATTGCCACGGTAATTACCATGATCAGTAAGCTAATTGACATTGATTGATCCATAACATAAAAAAGCTCCGCAAGGAAGCTTTGACAAGACTACAAAACTACACTAAACTTCTCGATCAACCAACCCGGCCATAAACTTGCTCAAGGCAGATTTTTTATCTGGTTCGATGGATAGCAACCTTACGGCTTCAAAAGCTTGATCAAAATACGCATTGATTTTGGCTTCCGTTTCTTCTCGAATTCCCAAATCTGTATAGAGCTGAGTTACGGCACGTACTTTTTCCTGAGGATTTGGATTTGGTCGTTGTACCCAATCAGTGAGTAATGCTAATTGCTCACCTTTGGCAGTTTCAAATGCGCGTATCAACAAATAGGTTTTTTTATTTGCTAGGATGTCTCCACCTACTTGCTTGCCAAATTTCTCCGGGTCACCGTACACATCGAGTAAATCATCTTTCAATTGAAAACCTAAACCTACCGCTTCACCAATCGCATACAATGCCTGGGAAGTTGGCTTATCCATTTCTGCTAAAATTGCGCCCATTTCCATGGATAACCCAATCAATACCGATGTTTTTAATCGGATCATTTCGATGTATTCCTCCACGCTAACTTCAGCACGCGTTTCGAAATTCATGTCCATTTGTTGGCCCTCACAAACCTCCGCTGCTGTCCGATTAAAACGCGTCAATAAATATTGATAGGCAGTTAAACTCAGATGATCACATTGATTCAGGTATTGATAGGCATTAACGAGCATGACATCCCCCGAGAGAATGGCGATGTTGTCATTCCATTTTTCATGGACGGTAGGCTTGCCTCTACGAAGCGGCGCTTTGTCCATAATGTCGTCGTGCATCAGCGTGAAATTGTGGAAAATTTCAATCGACAAAGCCGAGGGAACGACTTTTTCCCAGTCTGATTTAAATAGGGAGTAGCTCAACAAACATAAGACGGGGCGAATGCGCTTCCCACCCAATTGCATGAGGTATTGAATTGGATCATACAATTCTTTGGGCTCCTTACCCATTTGTTGGCGACTTATCTCTGCTTCTAAGGCAGGCAAAAATGCATGTGTCATATTATCTATCTACTTCGCCCATCACTAAGTCCATGGAACCGATGATGGCTACTAAATCTGCTAAATAGGCCCCTTTGGCCAAATCTGGAATTACGGAAAGGTGGTGAAATGAACAGGCGCGCACCTTCATGCGTGATGGGATGTCTGATTTACCATCGGCACGAATAAAGAATCCGAGTTCTCCTTTCGGATTTTCAGCCCTTACATACATATCTTGTGCGGCTGGCCGTATTTTTTTCGGAACAAATTCCTGCGGATTAAACGCTGGCGTACGCTTATGTTCACCAGTTAATGCTTCCAAACATTGCTCAATAATTCGAATGGATTCAATGCATTCAAGTACGCGCACATGATTTCGATCCCAACAATCACCCGTTTGACCGTGTAAACCTGCCCCGACAGGAATATCAAATTCCAATTCAGGATAAACAGAATAACCATCTACACGTCGCAAATCAAATGCCAAACCTGAACCACGTAATACCGGTCCAGTGCAGCCTGCGTTTATGGCTAGATTTAGGGGTAAAACACCTACATTGGCCGTACGCTTGATGAAAATACTATTTCCTTCGACGATTTCTTGGACTTCCCGAATCGTATTTTTTAATACGGGGATTAATTCCGCACAACGCTCCTCGAAGCCTACGGGTAAATCGTAAAACAACCCACCAACCCAAATATAGTTATACAACATCCGGGCGCCTGACAGCCATTCCAATAAGCGCTGAATATGCTCGCGATCGCGCATGAGCCATAAAAATGGTGTATATGCGCCAATATCCAACCCATAGGTCCCAACAGCCACAAAATGTGAAGCGATGCGGTTTAACTCCGCGACTAAAACACGAATGTATTCAATGCGTTTGGGTAGTGTTCCTGTTATGCCCAACATCTTTTCGATACCCATCACGTAGGCGTGCTCTGAGTTCATGGAGGCCATGTAATCAAGACGGTCTACATAAGGGATGATTTGATTGTAGGGCAACGATTGGGCGTGCTTTTCGAAGCAGCGGTGCAAATAACCTAAATGCGGGACCACGTCTACGATGAGTTCCCCGTCGGAAATGACTTCCAATCGTAATACACCGTGCGTAGATGGGTGTTGTGGCCCGAGCGAAATGATCATCTCTTCTGCTTTCAAGTCGGCCAAATCATATTGATTAGGATCTGAAAGATGAAAATTCTCCGGACGGAAATCGTATTGAATGGAATTCATTAAACAAAAATGAAGAAACTATGGGAGAAATAAAAGCCTCCAAGATGTATTTGAGCGGTATCTTACTTGAAGAGATTGAAATTATCAGTTTTTTCATAGATATTTTCAGTAAAGGTTTTGGCAAAAAAAATAATTCTTCTACCTTTGCAATCCGTTTCGAACAGAGGCGTAACCAATTTACAATTATGGCAAAGAAAGGAAATCGCATTCAGGTAATCTTAGAATGCACGGAGCACAAAGAGTCGGGTCTACCAGGAATGTCTCGTTATATTACAACGAAGAACCGTAAAAACACGACTGCACGTATTGAGTTGAAGAAATACAACCCAGTATTGAAGAAAGTTACTCTACACAAAGAAATTAAATAGGTTTAATACCCAGGAATTATGGCAAAGAAAGTAGTTGCAACACTAAAGAAAGAAGGAGGCGTTAAGTACGCTAAGATCATCAAGGCGGTTAAAAACCCTACGACAGGTGCGTATACCTTTAAAGAAGAGATTATTCTTCAGGATGAGGTTAATGCAGCGTTGAAAAACTAATTTTTCGTCGGCACATTTTTAGCCAGCATATTTGAAGTCCCTTCATCAGGGACTTTTTTTTATTACCTTCACCTCATAAAATACGCAAAAGCGGATGGGATTATTTGATTTTTTCAAGAAGAAGCCGGCTCCTGAGGAGCAAGCAGACCTCGAGCAGGCCTTAGATAAAGGTTTGGAAAAGACCAAGGAAGGCTTAATTTCTAAGATGGGTCGTGCGGTTTTGGGAAAATCCAAAGTTGACGATGCTGTATTAGATGAGCTGGAAGAAATCTTATTAACATCAGATGTTGGCGTAGCCACCACACTAAAAATCATTGAGCGCATTGAGCGTCGTGTGGAACGCGATAAGTTTGTTTCTACAGAAGAATTAGATCAAGTATTACGGGAGGAGGTTGCGGCGTTATTGGATGAGAATAAATCATACGACATTGAAAATGCGTTTGCAGAACCTAACCAAAAACCTTATGTCATCATGGTCGTAGGTGTTAATGGGGTTGGAAAAACGACGACCATTGGAAAATTGGCCTCCCAGTTTCACCAAAATGGATTAAAGGTTGTTCTAGGAGCGGCGGACACGTTTCGTGCAGCAGCAGTGGACCAATTGAAACTTTGGGGAGAGCGCGTGGGAATACCGGTCATTGATCATGGAATGAATACCGATCCGGCAGCAGTGGCTTATGATGCGGTGAAACAAGCTGTGGATATGCAGGCTGATATTGTAATCATTGATACGGCGGGTAGATTACACACCAAAGTCAACTTGATGACTGAGCTAGGAAAAATCAAACGTGTCATTCAGAAATTCATTCCTGAGGCTCCGCATGAAGTATTACTTGTTCTGGATGGATCTACAGGCCAAAACGCCTTCATTCAGGCACAAGAATTCACGAAAGTAACTGAGATCACGGCACTCGCAATTACCAAATTAGATGGAACTGCGAAGGGCGGTGTGGTGATTGGAATTTCGGATCAATTCAAAATTCCAGTTAAATACATTGGGGTTGGCGAAAAAGTATCTGACTTGCAAGTATTTAATAAGACCGCTTTTGTCGATTCTCTTTTCGCCAAAAAATAATTACTTCTTTTGTTCTTTTGCCCAGGTATCTTTTAAAGATACGGTTCGATTAAATACTAAATGATCTGGCTTTGAGTCTTTATCGAGGCAGAAATATCCTTTACGTATAAACTGAACGGCCTTTTCAACTTTTGCTTCTTTTAGGCTTGGTTCCACGAAAACGCGGGTAATCACTTCGAGAGATTCAGGATTAATGAATTTTGTAAAATCATCCCCCAACTCACCCGCATCCTCCACGATAAGCAAACGGTCAAACAAGCGAACTTCTGCTTGAATTGCATGTGGTATTGATACCCAATGAATCGTGCCTTTCACTTGAATACCGGATGTGTCTTGGCCCGACTTGGACTCGGGAATGTAAGTTGCGTGAATCTCTTTGATAGTACCATCGGTATTTAATTCAAACGCATCACAAGTAATGATGTATGCTCCTTTTAAACGCACTTGGAGGCCAGGGCCCAATCGGAAAAACTTTTTCGGAGGGTCAATCATGAAATCATCCCGCTCAATATAAAGTTCTTTGGTAAATGGGACCACACGCTTTCCTGTTTCAGGATCTTCCGGATTATTTTCAATCATCAAATCTTCGACTTGACCATCTGGATAATTAGTGATAATTAATTTAATGGGATCCATCACAGCCATCACGCGGTCAGCCGTTTTATTCAAATCCTCACGTATACAGAATTCCAACAAACTGATATCAATTAGGTTATCGCGCTTCGCTACACCGATTCGATCGCAAAAATTACGGATTGACGCAGCCGTATAGCCTCGACGTCGCAATCCTGAAATGGTAGGCATGCGTGGATCGTCCCAGCCGCTGACTAATTTTTCATTCACCATTTGCAACAATTTGCGCTTACTCATGACGGTATGTGACAGATTTAAGCGCGCAAATTCGTACTGATGGGTTGGGAAAATTTCTAATTTATTGATAAACCAATCATACAGGGGACGGTGCACATCAAACTCTAGTGTACAAATTGAGTGCGTAATTCCTTCCATCGAGTCACTTTGTCCATGGGCAAAGTCATACATGGGATATATGCACCATTGATTGCCAGTCCGGTGATGAGGCACGTGTCGAATGCGATACATGAGCGGGTCCCGCATGTGCATGTTAGGGTGCGACATATCAATTTTTGCTCGAAGTACTTTAGCGCCATCAGGAAACTCGCCATTACGCATGGCTTTGAACAGGGCTAAATTTTCTTCTACGGAACGGTCGCGAAATGGACTATTGGTTCCAGCTGTTGTGGGCGTTCCTTTCAGAGCCGCAATTTCCTCTGCAGAAGAGTCGTCCACATAAGCCAAAGATTTTTCAATTAGGCTAATGGCAAATTGGTAGATTTGTTCGAAATAGTTTGAAGCATATAATTCATTCTCCCACTGAAATCCCAACCAGGAAACATCATGCTTGATTGAATCAACATATTCTGTTTCCTCAGTCATCGGATTAGTATCATCAAAACGTAAGTTCGTACGACCACCGAAACGTTGTGCCAAACCAAAATTCAAACAAATACTTTTAGCGTGACCAATATGTAAGTACCCATTTGGCTCGGGCGGGAATCGAGTAAAAATCCCATCAGGATATTTACCAGCTGCCAGATCATCTTGAACAATCTCTTCTAAAAAATTCAACGACTTCGAATGCAACTCTTCCATTTAATCAATGATTGTTAAAACTTAAATACGACATCAATTTTTTTGTATTCCTAAGACTTGGAATCAAGCTTCAAATTTAAACAATATTTCATGAATGCCGACAGTCCATTCTGATAAATCATGGGATGAAAAAAATGGACAAAAAGTGACCTAACGATAAATTTCTTCTGTAAATCAGAAAAAAATTTTTAACTTGTGACTTAGAAAATTATACAGAAAAAAAATCCAAATCATCTACTCAATTATTTCTTACGATAATGACTAAATCTTTTAAAAACAACCTCATTGCAGCCCTTGTGTTATTGACTAGCGCAGCTGCATTTGGACAGCAAGCACGAATCGACGGCAAGGTAGGTAATGTGACCATTGCGGGAGTTGACGGGTATGCAAGTAAGTTTGTAGCCACAGGTTGTCCTAGCCCATATACGTATGATTGGCGTTCCGAAAATAAATTCGGCACAACAGAAATGGATGCTCCAGGCGATTGGGATGAGTATTATGCATCAGGTTCAGGTGCCGATGGCAGACTTAATGTTCAAACCGTTGTGTTAAATAAATTTGGACGAGATGCCAAAGAACCTTATAGTTATTTTGTCCGTTGCAAAAGTCCTAATGGTAGCTATGGTACATATACACGAGTGACAATTGCTGTAATGATTCCTCGTATAAGTGATTACAAGCCAACTATTTCTGTACAGCGATTAGAGTGTTCGGATGCAGATGATACCAATACAGGTACTACGCGTTTGCGCGCGGATGGCTGTTTTGGAGAAACCCGTTGGGTTACCCCAAATGGTACTGTTTGGAATGCTGGAGATGAATTTTTAACACTAAGTGGTAATAATTTTCAAGAAGGGACCTACTCGGCAGAATGTACATTTAATAATGTTGCAGGCCTGGAAGGTTCATATTCCCAAAAAGGGTTTAGATTTGGCTTGAGACGTGCTATTGGTGCACCGAACGTTTCCATTTCAGCAGTAGGGCCACCCGATGCATTTACCAAAGAAGTATGTAAAGGTGAGTCTGTTGTTATCAATTCAAATTATGATATCAACAAATATCGTCCATATGTCAATGCTGTTTGGTTAATGGAGG
>JACCDX010169895.1_pt1 | contig 17591 bp, 17 predicted proteins | sample 7449681 | NCBI WGS metagenome assembly JACCDX01 (sample SAMN15323450, study PRJNA562643) | freshwater metagenome | isolation source: river surface water | place: USA:Blue River Watershed | collected 2017-08-18
CTAACCTTTTCAATGATAGTTTCACACGCTTCAAAAATACCTTCAACCGTATCTACCGATACATAAAGTAATTTTGAAATATCAACACCAATTGCTTCCAAAAACTCCCTATTAACGGCAGTTTCGGTATCAATTAGTACTGCTACTCCACCTTTCTTTTGTGTTTCAGCTAACAGATGGGCGGAGAGCAGAGATTTTCCACTCTGCTCTAAACCCGTAATCTCTGCTATACGGCCAACAGGCAAACCACCATAAGGTCTATTGGAAACTGCTACATCCAAAAGAGCGTTACCCGTAGATACCCAATCTTTTACGTTGGTTGGAGCATCGCCCCCACCATCGTTTAGGAAGTATGCAATCTTACCATCCTTATTTTGTTTGTTTAATGATTCCGCAAGAATACTTGCTAAATCCTCTTGTACTTTGGCCATAATTGTAACCTATTATTAATTGTTAAATAAATCATCAAATGCTGATGCTACATCATCCTTTTGTGTTGGTTTTGTAGTTTCTTCCTTTTCCCAAGGTAAGTCACCAACTTCTTGTGTACCACCTAAATCAGCTGATGGTTGTTTTGGTGCTTGTTTAGGAGCTTCCAATTCTTCAACAACTTCATCAGAAGCCGTTACTGAACCTGGATTTAACCAATTCTCTAATACACCTTTCAATTCACTATAAGATAACTCTGAATACAATTCAGTAATGTTCTTTTGGTTTTCCAAAAGAGATTGAATTTGGTCAGCGCTCTCTGCTAATTTAGATTGAGAAGGTTTAACACGAATAGTTGTTGTTGGATAAGCTGCATTTGAATCTTCAGCTGATTGAATTTCTACAACGATATCTCTACCATTCATTGGGTCGGTGATATCTCCGTAATCCGGGTCAGCGATGTATCCTAAGATATCCTGATAAACCGTCTTACCAAATCCCCAAAATTTAACACCTTCGTTTTCCTTACCTCTTACGATAACAGGTGCGAAAGTTCTCAATTTTGGCTCCATCTTCTTACCTGCTTTCCAATCATCAGTATCGCCAGTACGTTTAAGTTTTTCAGCGAACTCAACAATTGGGTCAGGTCTGCCGAATGATGCAGGACTCAAATAAGTTTTGTTGTTAATGTTGTAGTGAAAGAATAATTCAATGAAAGGAATATCTTTATTGAATTTGTAGGGAACTAATCTGATTTGATGTTTTCCCGGTGTTGGCTTCCAAAGTGAATCTGATTTTTTGGAAGTGTTTTGTAACGAGTTGAATCTCGATAGGGCAAGTTTAATGTCCATTTGTCTTACGTTTTAAAGTTAATAATTGTTGTTTAATGTTTAAGGTTTTATCGATATTACCTATATCTAAATATAACCTTTTTATGTTTTTGTTCTACAAATATAGAACTTTTTTTTGTTATTTCCAAATTTATTTTGCCCATTTTCCTCTTTGTACTAATTGGGCAATTATACCATATACTGATAAATCTTCATATGTATCTTGTACCGATTCTCCCACCTCATCTGGCTGTCCTAGTACTACCAATTGCTTCAATCTTTGAACCTTATCATTGATTCTAAACCAAAGACCTGTAAGTGATAACTTTACATCCTCTTTACTTTGTAATGAAGTTCCTACGGAAATATTACCAGGTCCATAGTTTCTTTGTTTCTTACAAAATGTTTCATACATTTCCGCTTGAATTCGTTTGAATTCCTCCATCATTTCGGGGTATATCCGTTCACAATGTTCCCTTGCTGTTTCGTTTTTGATTTCTGACATAACTGTTTTATTTATTTAAATTAAATTTAAATTATCTGCTTCTACTCTTTGTAATATAATAATAGAACCAACGTTTTCTCTTATATTTGAAAATGAGTGAATTCTATACTCCTGATTTTTTCTTACAAAATCCAATACTGCATTTTGTAATTCTTTTTGTGTCCAAAAATCATCAATCATAATAAACTTAGCCTGTAATGATTTAGTAAGTATCAATTCCTCCAACAACATATCATATGTATGCGTACTATCTAACCAAGCCAAATCAACTTTAATTCGTGTGTTATTTAATTGGGTAAGAAGTTGGATACTATTGATATTTTGATAAAAAACTTTATTATCATCATAATATTCGTTAATGAAATTAACACATCTCATCGATTGATTATCGGAATGTGCATCGCAAGTAAATAATTTGAAATCTTCTAATGTTTCGTATAAAACATAGCTAAAAGAACCATAGTTAGTTCCTGTTTCTAAAATTGTAAATGGTTTTTGTTCAATGAGAAATTCTCTCATAAACGTAGTGCCTCGTCTGGAGTTACCCAAATCGTATTCAGAAATACCATCAATACTTCCGGCATTACCACCCCAACCCATTCGATTGTTTAGGCTTTCATTTATAAGGAATTCGTAAACTGGTCCTTGGTAAATATCCTTCATAATTTATTAAATTGTTTGATGTACAAATATAATAAATTAATTCGGAATTTCCAAATTAAAAAGTATCAATATTTAATTCGGATACATTTAAGTTTTTGTAAACCTTTGTAGGGATTTTTTTGTAGCCGTAATTTGATGTAGTAATTATACAATTTCTGAATTCATTCCAATCCAATTGATAAGATGTATCCAATTGACCACCCGTTTTAGATTTGATAACTTCGTTTAATGCGTTAATTGTATATATTGTGTTTGATTGTTTCTTTCTATGAACTAAAATAGTTTTCCATTGGGAATCTATTGGAGCTGAACCTTTCTCTACGTTATATGTTATAAATAAATCGTTTTCTACTAACTTACTTTCTAATACAAATATATTTGGATTTATAAGCGTGTAATTTCTTAATACAAATTCTAATGATGTATCTAACTCATTTCTATATGTAAACAAACATAAAAGTTGTGTATTCATTTTTTATTATCTATTAAACCTTCAATAAATTTTTTGGAGGCGATGATTCAATATGTGATGGGTTTTGGTTTGTAGGCGTACCCGTAACACATCCACTCTTTTCATCCACTACAGTACTAAATCCTGGGTTGTGGTGTGGATTCATATAGCATGGTTTACTAACACCATCAGCTATATCATCCGCTACTCTTACAGAAAGACCATCTTTATTTTGATATATTTCCTGATTAAAGTTTGAGAATCTAGTGTACTTTACATCTTTATTATTTATAAAAGCTGTCATTTGTTGCATTATATGATGTAACTTAACCGCCCTTTCGAAATTTTTACGATTAGAACCTTTACATCTCGCAACATCTTTTAAAGCTTTATCCAATATCGCAGTTCCTTTTTTAGTACCAACCGCAACTAATTGTTTAGCTTCTGCATCTGTCATAATGCCAGATTTAGTTGCCCACTTTGTAAGTTCGGATAATTGCCTGTCTGCCGCTGTTATGGAACTATCTGATATATTTAATTGCTCGTTTTTATTTTTAGGATATACCAATCCGTAAATAGATTGTACATCTAATAATCTTTTTTGAGTTTCTTTGTTTTTATATTCCGTTTGTGATATTTTTGAGAAGTTTGCAGAACCACCCCCTCCTTTATACTTAACACTTAATCCACCAACATACGTTACACCAACTGAATAAAATTGTAAGTTTTCAGCAATCGCTTGTTCTAAACTCTGTCCTTTTTTCGGTTTAATGCTAAAATCATCCGGCATAACAATAATATCAGCCGTTTGGAAATTTTCAGATGCTGGGAAATATACCTGCTTACCTTCTGATAAGAATTGTAAACCGGCTTTCATTTCTGCATAATCTGCTACCGAATCTACGAAATCAGGAGAATTAGACATATTAATCAATAAGTTATCCAATTCTTTTTTATATTCCTCTCTATTTCTACTATTAGCTTCTAAATCAAATTTAGCATTCATCTGCTTTAATTTATTTAGAGAATCAAAAACAGCTTTATTTTCGGGTTTATTTTTTAAATCAGATTTACCAAAAGTTTCGGCATATTTACTTAATTCGGAATCGAATCTTTTAATTGTACCATCTATAATATTATTAGCCGTTTTCTTTCTACCTTGTGGAGATTGTACATCGCCAAAGTTTGTAACAGGTACTTTACCATTAGAAGATTTGGCTACTTTTAATAAATCATCTAATCTTTGATTGTATGCTTCGGTTTGCCTTACTATTAAATTCGCTTGTATAACCGCTTCCTTTTCACCTAAAGATGGTGCCAATGATTTTGCTAAATTCTTTTCATTAGGAATTTGCTTTTTAGTCATAACTTTACCATCAATAGCAATACCATTTTTAACCTCTTTTATTTCAGCTATCTTTTCAGGTTGTTTTGGATTTACAGCGGATGCCATTTTTGTTGGAGTTAAAACTTTTTTACCAATAGCTCCTTCGGATGATTTACCAACGTTTAGTTTATTTGCTAATGCAAATTTTCTAACCGCATCAGTCATTTCTGGATTCCCGGTTGCAATTTCTATACTATCGTATCCTTGCTGTGGGTGTCTGCCAACAAACTTTTTAGAAAAATATATTTTAGTTGTTCCGTTTTCAGGATTAGTAACCAATTTGCCTACTGAATTAAATACTTTAGCTTCATCAGCTGAAAGTGGTTGCCCATTAAATATTTTACTAATAACAGATTGTACTGCTTTTGATTTTATTTTAACAGGTTTACCACCTGGTTCGGTTAATAAATTTATATTACCAGCCCCATCTGTTAAATTTTGTAAAACTTTAATAGCTCCTTCCTTTTTCTTTTGAATAAAGGCTGCTTTTTTATCATCACCTTTTTGTTTAGATGTTGAAAATATAGCATCTTTAAACGAACCTGCTTTAGTAGCCGTTTTAGGAGATGCCACGTTTGGTTGTTCTTTTGATTTGAGTTTCTTTTCAGCATCGGTTTGTTTAATCGTTACCTTTGGAGTTGACTTTTTTGGTTCTTCTTTACCAAATTTGCCAGTAGCCTTTGCCTTTTTAATATCAGCAGGGGATGCTTTGGTTTGTGTATTCGGATTATATTTTTTAACCGGATATACTGCTCCACTTTTTTTATTAACTACCAATGTTTCGCCTGAAGATTGCTTTGGGTTTACTACCGACTTTTCTCTTAACGTATTAATAGCTTGAGAATTGTATATACCTCTTTCTTCTAAGATGGTAACTAATTCATCTAAGTGTTCTTCGTTAGTTAAATCCACTATTCCCTGTGGAATCCTATAACTTAATTCCAATAATATTTCTTCGAAATTTGGAGTCATTATTTTTTTAATTTTTTAGGTAGCATTTCAGATAGCTTTGTAGAACCGCTCAATTTATTAGCTAATTCTTTAGCGTATGCTACTGCCTTTGCTTTATCATTGAATACTTTGTAATTAGTATCAGTCATATCATCATCATTGTATCCACTTACAGCATAGTTTCCTTTATCATCGTAAACGGATGGGTCTGATATAAATACGTTGTTGCCATTATCATCTCCAAATGCAGTAACACCATCGATTGTTCCACCACTATAATAGCTAAATCCCTTTGGCATTTCTTTTTCAAAATCCTTTCTATCGGATTTTTCATCAAATGGTTTAGATTTTGTATTAGCAGATGCACCGCCCGTTTTAGCAAATACTGAACCACCTTTATCTTTACCAAAAACCGAACTTCCTTTTACAGGTTCAGAGTTTTTAGCAGCTTGTCCAGCGGTTGTGACTTTACCTGCGATTGTTACTTTCGTATCAGGTCTCAATTCGTGTTGTTTAATATAGTTATCGAATTGGTCTTGATTTCTAAAATCAATTTCTTTTAGGGGAACTAAATTTACTAATTTCATTTTTTTATATTAATTCTTATATAAGTATCGGATATAAATATAAAGTTTTATTGTATTACAACCAAATTATCGTAATTACTTCCTTCATATGCTCGGATTGGAAATCCACCTCTTTCTAATATATATTTCAAATCCTTTAATATAGTATCTCTTTCGCCGGGATGTACATCGATTAAGAACGCATCATAGGTATATAGAATCATTTTCGATACTCTTCCATCCAAATACTTCAACACTTCCTCAATCTTCTTATAATTGATTTCGGTTTCCAATGCCTGAAGTAGATAGTTAAATACCTTTTGTTCAGTCGAACCTTCGATTCGTTGGAATGGGATTTCCCTCTTATAGAGAGGAGTCGTTAAACGGCCCGAAATTACGAACTTTTGGTAAACGGATTTAATGTATTCATCCACCTTTTGAAAAAACGGAATCCCCTTAGCAAATTCATCCAAACCACCATAAAGATATTTGAACGATAACGCCTTTGATTCTTCGGTCGAAACCCCATAATATTTTGCTAAATGTTCGTGCGCAGTTTCACCTTCGGGAAACACATAACCCACCATCTTACCAATGATACGAATGTGATAGGATTCATAATCGAATTGTAATAGATTACCCCCTCTAAATCTACTAACTACATTTGCTCTACTACCATCGGATTTATTCATCGCAGCCCAATTGACCCCTAAGTGTCTATTGCTCGGTCTACCCGTTACCGTATATGGATTGTATTTGGTGTAAGCAAACCCTTTGGGCAAATACTCTTTATTAAAGTGAAATCTATCAATAAAATTTTCCTCTTCGACTTTCACCCCAGCCCCCTCCAGCCTCCCCAATGTTTTGATGGAATCTGAATATAATCTATACCAAGGTTTGATTTCTGATATTAATGGGATTTGTCTTAGAACTTCGTACCATCTCATTATAGGTACACAATCATTTAGATATTTAAAATCGATTCTATACCCCTTATAAACCTCTTCAGCGAACTCATTGAGTATGAAGGGTTTACCATACTCCTCGAAATAAACCCACTCATAATCGAGTCCTTTTGTACCTAAATAACGATTACCAAATACCAATGTATTGGATGATATCATTTTATCAAATTTAATCAAATCGCACTTTTGTGCATCGATGTGATTAAAGTTTATAATGTAATCAGAATCCGGCGTTCTAAGATATAAGAACGATATGGATGTATCGTATTCGTGTGCTTTAGGTGAACTCCAAACGGGAACAGCCAACTCAATCTTTGGATTGGTTGAATAAAATGATAGTAGGGCTTTATTTGTTTCTATTAGGTTCATACCCTACAAAGATAATAAATTTTTTTGAAATTACAAAACTATTCTCCCCAATATTTTTGTCTTAATTCATAAACATCAATTGGCTCTCGCTTCATATGCTCTCCTTGTCTAAGGAATCCACCCTTAACCATATATCCACTTAAAATGGAATATCTCGAATTTGTACCATTGTTGGTATCAGAACCATGTACTAAGTGAGAATGTATTAAAAATGCTTGTCCTTTTTTAAGTGTAGCATATATTTTTGGGAAATTATGTCCTTCGGGCATCTTAGATGCTTTACCTCTTTCGTTTCTCCAATTGCCTGGATTTGTTTTAACTCTTTCCTCATCAACTTCGATATCCAATAATGGTAAGTAGTGTGAACCTTCGTATGCCCATAATCCACCATTACTCTCATCGGATGGGTCTAATGATATTGATATATTTGCAATCTTATTCCAACCCGCTTGTGAGTAGAAACCATCTTGATGTGCATCTCTACCTAATTCACCAACTGGCTTAAAATATGCCCACGTTTGTACACCCTGAATTTCAGAACCAAATACTAGCTCCATCATTTCAATTGCTTTAGGATGTGCTAACATTTTATTTATCAAATCGGATTCTTTGTGAGGATGCATATATGGTTCGTATTCACCCCATTTGGTATCGGATTGATTTCTATTTATTCTTAATTTATCTAACTCATTTATTACGGCATCTACTTCCTCTTCGGTAAGTAAATCTACGATTGCATACCCTTTGTATTTCCAATCGTGTAATATATTTTCAGCTTCAGTTTGAGTAACGTACTTCATTATTTATGAAATTGTTTTAAGTTTGGTAAATATAAGGAAATATTTTTAATTTTCAAAGAAGTTATTGATAAAGATGATTTATTTGATTCTATAACTCCCTTATCAATCAAATTTCCATTAGAGTCATATACAACATTTAATGGACCAGATATTCTCCATCTCATACTTACACTTATCCAATATGGATTTGGAAAATATTCTTCATATTCTGGCAATCCCACTTCATAAACAAATCCATTAACATCACTAACTCTTTGTAAAAAATATCTAACCAAATAAGCGGATGCATAATCATTAGCAGATGGTGTTGGTACAATCGTTTTTGGATTTTTTAACGAAAATGCTTCTCTATCTTTTACTAAATCTTTATACATAATTATGTCGTTTTTGGTAGAACAGCTTCTAAATTTACTCTATATCCAGCTTCTATTGTAGTTTTCCAACCATTTTCATCAATACCTTGTTTTACGTTTGTAATTTGAAATATACCATTTCTATTATATATTTCAGGTATACCATCAATCTGAAAATATTCTCCACAACTTAATCCAGCTAAACCATCTATTGCCAAAGAAACATCCAAATATGTTAAAGCTGAACCTTTTGTTTCTTTTCCTATTTTATCTTTAATGACCCCTGTATCTAAAAATATTAATGTTTTATTTTCTTTACCTACTTTAAATTTAATAGATTTCTTTTTAATAACCTCTTGTATATTTTCAACCTCTTTATCAGCCGTATCTTTTTTCTTTTCAGGCTCTACATTATGGGTTACCATTTTTTGTTGAGTATTTTTAGCAGTTTGTAGTATGATTTCTTTTTCTATTTCATTTACTGAAAAATATCCATCGGAATTCCTAGCATAAGACATATCAAATAATGTATATGCTTCATTGTTTGTAAATGAATTAGAACCGGAATCATATGTTTGTCCCGTTGTTATACTATCTAAATTCAATTGAGATTGATATAATGATTGTGCTTGGGATAGTGTACTCAATTCCATAGAGAAACTAAATTCTTTTAGAATACTTCCACTTGGTCCGATTTTAAATCTATAAGCTTTTTGAGCTTCATTTTGTTCAGGCGTTTTTATGAATAATTTATAATCCATTATTTGTAATGCTTTTCCCGTATAATCAGCATTATCACTTGCACTCATTATTTCTAATTTACATAATCCATATGTATTTTCATTTACCAATCCAAGTATTCCATTTATAAAATCTATTTGAGTATATGATTGATTGTATATATTTAAAACCGCATCATATCTAAAAAATATGTTTAGTAAATTACCATATGTAGCAGTTTTTGATATATTTTTAACTTCGGTGCCGGCCGTATCATATAATGTAATTCCCGTATTATTGAATGTTTTACCATTTACCGATGCATCCGTTGCTGGCTTAGATGTATTTATAGCCAATACATTTTTTTTACCATTAGAGGTATCAAACTCAAATACAGGTACTTTATTTGGAATAATAATATCCTCGTTTGATGATATCATGTACTCATGCGAATTCATAGGAATTATTTCCTTAGTCTTTGCAGAATCTAAAAAATAAGCTATTTCAATTTTATCCTTATCACCTGAAGATTTATATATTTTTAAATTTTGAGAATTTTGAAGTAATTCTTTAATTAATTTAAAGGAAACATATGCATCAAAAGATACAACTTTATCTTTATCTTTTGCGTTCATCATATCCCAATTAAAAAATTCATTTTTCCACTTTGCTTCATCCAATGATAATATGCCAGGTAAATTAAAATCAGCTGAAATTTTTCTTAACCACGTGTTGAATGCTGGTTCGTTTATAACGTTCTTTTTAGCTACGCTCGAATCTTTATTGGACTGCTTCATTGGCATCCATAATTGTAATTCATTACCTGCGGAAATTTTCAAATCTATATCATATGTACCATCTTCAGCCGGACCATATGTAAAATTTGTAACCTTTCCAGCCATAAAATCATAGTTACCATTGGTTTTTTCTAACCCATCTAAATAATTTGTTTTAGTTACTTTTGCATCATCGAATAATGCGGCAAAATCTGTTACAAAAGCTCCGTGCTTTTTTTTAGCAAATAACATTTTATCTATTTCAGTTTTACCAACAATATCGGTATTCCATCCATATTCCAACATTACACTCATCGATGGTCTTAAAAAGAAAAGGTCAAACATCTCTAATTGTTTTAGAGAGAAACATTTGATTTTTACCGTAGCCTCTTTTAATGTATTATTACCACCATCTGTATCTATTTCTAATGATTGAATTATTGGAGTAGATATTTTTCTATCTTTTTCTCCATCAATTTTGATTGGATTTCCATCTAAATCGTATCCTAATATAGTGTTGGATGTTTGATACAATTTTGAAAATTCACTTTGATTTGATATTACACATCCTTTGAAAGCACCATCATATTGTTTATTTTTTATTATGCTTGGTATATTTGCACTCGTATCTGCTTTCAATACAACAGCCCCAGATGACATAATTACAAATGGAGATAATCTAAAATTTTCGTAAGAAAATTGTTCTCTCTTTTCTAATTTTTCCTTAATCCAAGGTTTAATGGGTGCTATGAATGGAAACGGCATTTGCTTATTTATTTATCTTTTCTAAATCATTTAAAATTTGAGATAGATTAGATGGGATTCTAAGCTGCAATCCTTCTTTAACATAAAACGATGCATCGTTAATATTATTTGCTACTGCTATAACCCACCATAAAGTTCTATCTCCATAGTATTTGTTTGCTAATAAATCCAATCTATCAGTTACTTCCGATATTATATACAAATCATTATCGGTTGGTGCTATTTTTGGATAAATAGTACTTCCCAAATATTTTCTTTTTGTACTGGGTTCGGTTTGTGTCGCTGAATATGTATATCTATTTGCCATTTAATTTATATTTTACCTACTAAAAAATAACTCCCTGCAATAACTTCATAATTTTGTCTTGGAGTTCTTTTTCTTCTTTTCGTTTTTCGTTTGCAGCTATTCCTCCATTAAAATCATATCTATATGTTTTAGTAGTACCGGTGCCTGATTCTATTTTGTGGTTTTCAATTATTTTCAATCCAACTGAAACATCCACAACCGATGGGTATAAAAATGTAATATCAGTACCTTCATCGTAACCATCAGAATTTGGCCAAGTTGTATTATCATCTATTTCAAATGATAAACTTTCTACATATCCGGGTATTTCCTTATATAAAGAACCAATTGATACTTTAACTAAATTCGGAGCCATCGCATACTGATTATTTATTCCGGTTGATGCGTCGCCAAATTGTATTGCTTTTACATCCGTATCTGGAAATGCCAATCCTTTTAAATAATTGATTTTAATAATCATCGCATCTCTTTCCTTAGTATTTGTATAATACAATTTCAAATTAAAACGCAAACTTCTTTCAACTCCACTATATCTATAAATGTTAAATGGTGAACCTAAATATTTAAAGGAATTCCAAGTAGGTGTAACTTCTTCGGATATACCTGAAATACTCCCAACGAATGGAACTTTTACCGATGTTTTACCATCAGCGGGTATAGTTTCAAATGTGGTTACTACGTGATTAGCATATTCTTTCTTTTCTAACTCATCGTTTGTGATTGATACAGCTTCTAATAATTTTTGTTGACCGAAATCCCAATCAGTTCCCTTTCCTGCTTTATCTCTTGCAACAAGTTTACCATCTTTATCTCTAAAATAACCCTGTCCTTTATCGTAAAATATTTTTTTTTCATCAAGAACTTTATCACCAAATTTGTTTTTTGGCATAAATTTAGTTCCATATTGTTCTGGGTTATCAGGTACAATAGCTGCTCCATCTTTTAATTTCTTTAATAAACCTTTTATCTTTTTAGCAGAACCATATGCGTTTGCAGCTTGCATCACTGCGTTAGAAGCTGCTCCTACCGGATTTGATGCTCCTTGCTTAAATCCACCAATTACATTTGGCATTGGGGATTTTTTTATATAATAACTTTCTCCAGATTCTACAACATCTCTTAGTTGTGCAGCAGTTATACCTGTAATACTTAATGGTTTTTTATACCATTCAGTTCCTTTAAATATAGTATCGGATGGTCTATTGGCAGAACCTTTTATTAATCCAGCGGCGTTACTTCCTATTAAATCAGCAAGAGAATCGGGAGAAGATGCAAGTAAAGCACCTACCCTCGGTGGATTTAATATCCCTCTACTTTCGATTCTGATATTTTCAGATTTTCCGTAGAGTTCGTTCTTTTTTGATTTAAAAAGGTCTAAAAGTGTTGCCATTTATAGTTTGTATTTACTATAAATATCTCTAATGTGAATTTATAGGAATTATTAAGTTCTAGCTAATGCGTAACTTCTACGAGAACTATCCAACAATGTTTTACTAACTTTAGCACCATCGATATTAATTTGTCTTTCACCAGCGGTGTTATAAACAAGCTCTTGCATTAATCCCGCAGTTGCTGCTAAAAGTGATACCATTTCGTTTTGGATATTACCATTGAACTTAGTTTCTTTTAGTGCATCTTCTTGTGCTTTTTTAACTCCTTCATTTATTTTTGCCGCAGAGTTAGTAGCAGCTACAACCGGTTTATTCGCATTTTCTGCTACTTTTTGTTGAACTTCAGGAGTTATTGATTTTTGAGGTACAGCCGTAGCTTTTGCTGCTGTATCAGATTTCCTTTCAGTCATTTTACCTAAACCCAATTGCTGTCCAAGCCAACTATCTGCTAATCCATTCCATAGTTTAGCAAATCCATTGTATATCATATCAAATATATCTACGAATGGTGAAATGATTGCATCCATAAAATCCATAAATCCGGTTTTCAAAGTTTCCCAAGCTCCGGAGAAATCTCCACTTAATAATTGACCGAATGCACCCACTATATCTGCTAAAAATCCAAATGCACCCATCAACCATTCAAACGGCTGCATCACAACAGTTCCAATTATTTCACCTAACCCAGATAATATACTACCCAATCCCTCTTCAAAGCCTAAACTTATCATAAAGTTATTAACCTTATCATATACACCAACTATGGTATCTCTTAGCCAAGCAAACGCTCCGGATATTTTATCAATTACAGGTTGAAATTTTTCTCCTATTGCCATAAATTTACCACTAACACTATCCCAAAGACCACCAAATCTAGCAGCTACTCCAGGTGCGTTATCATTTATCCAACCACCCAATGTATCTCCCAAAAATCCTCCAACCAAAGTTCCAATTGGCCCTCCGATTGCAGTTCCTAATGCGGCTCCACCGAGTGCTAATCCACCTTGCAATGCTCCTGCTCCAACTGCTTCTCCCGTAGTACCACCTTTCTCTTTTTTATCCATAAATCCACTAACACCACCGAATAGTGCAGCTAATGCACCACCACCACCTTTAGTTAAGAATTTGCCAGTTTTACCTAACATACCCGCTAAACCACTCGCTTCACCTCCAGCTGCTCCAGCACCACCACCTTTAAATAATTTACCTACTCCTTTAGTTATTTGTGGTAAAAAGTTACCAATTAATCCTCCGGCAGATGCAGCTAACGCACCACCTATATTTTCTGTAAATCCTCTCTCTACTTCTAATTTTTTTAATCCGGCTTTGTAATCCAAATATGCTTGAGAATTTAACCAAGCGTTATTTTTCATTGTATCCAACGCAGCTTGTGCAACTGCCTTTTGACCAGCTATCATCGCTTGTTGAGTATTCAATGCAGATTCTGCACTTTGTTTTAATGTTAAGAAGGCATCATTTGATGCTTTTGCACTTTTTTCTTCTAATGTACCAACTTTTCCAGCTCCTTCTTGATAACCAGGTGTTCCGATTTTTTCTAAAGTATTTAAATCCATTCCACCCAATGCTTCTTGTAAAGCTTGTTTTTGGAACATATTCATTTCGGATGGTTTCAATCCTTGCGCTTGTAAAGATTTCAATGCACCTTCTTGGTCGCCAGACATAAACTTCGCTCTTACTTCTGATAAGTTTACATTCTTACCAAGCATTGCTGATAAACTCATTTCGGCTTTGATACTATCTTTGTAGTTCAATACCATACTTTGACCAGCCTTAGCTACTTCGGAAAAACTAACACCCAATGATTTTGCATAAACTACTTGTCTAGCCAATGCTTTACCACTTTGAATTTGATAATCTAATGCCATTTCAGATGCAGATGCAACTTCATTCATTACATCTCCAATATTTAAACCAGCGGATTCTGCCATTGCTCTCGTACCCTCTGCTAAATTCAATGCAGTATCAGCAGAAACCCCATCCAATAATTTAAATGCTTGTTGTACGTTTGCAAGATTATCTACCGATATACCACTTCTTTCAGCAAATATAGCCATATCTGCCGCTAGTTTAGTAGAACCACTACCTGCTTTAGATGCCGCAACTGTTGCCGATGCAATACTTTCAGCAGATATACCTGCTAATTGTAATTTAGATGCAGCGTATCCCACACTACCCAATCCTTTACCAAAAAATGCGGTTTTAGATGCTGCGTTAAATTGTGCAGCCATTTCTTGCAATTGGAAACCAAAATCCATTGAAGCTTGTTTTGCTGCAAATGCTAAATCATTTTGAGCTGATGCTACATTTTTAGCTCCTTCAATTTGATTTTCTTTTACATCATTCGAAGCTTCAATAGCAGCTTGAGTTCCTGCACCAAAATAATCATATGCTAATTTACCAGCAGCTGCTCCTAATGCAATTAATGCAGCTTTTGCCATACCAGCCTCTCCGCCAATGCTTCTAATAGTATCAGCTAATTCCCCAGCCAATGGAATACCACTACTACCCATTTGGTCTAATGCTGTATCCATCGCACCCAATGCTACCGCACTTTTTTGAGCAGCTTTTTCAAATTCTTCTAATTCCTGTCTAGCTGCGGCAAATGTATTTACCAATTGTTGACCCGATTCGGTGCTAGCATCTATCATAGCTACCAATGAATCAAAATTCTTAAATGATTCTTCTATTAGATTATTATATTCTTCTTGCGATATTTTACCTTTTGTTAAAGAAGCAGCAGCAGTAGCAATCGATGTATTCATATTTCTATACGCATCGTTTGCTTTATCAATATTTTTTAACTGCCTATCATCAAATCCAGCTCCATCAACTATATTTGCAATACTTGTTAATTGGTTTTTTGCATAATTTAACTTATTACTAAATTTTTCTTGTAAAGTAGTATTTCCTTTTAAAGCATTTCCAATACTTACCAATGAATCATCTATATCATCAAATTGTTTTGCATTTGCTGATACTACCTTTTTTAAAGAATTTAATTCATCTAATTGTTCTTCTAATAAACCTAAAATTATTTTTTGTTGTTCCGCACGAGCTTCTAAATCTCTTAACTCTTGCCCAGATGCGATTGCGGCAGCTTTATTTTGCTCAGCGATTCTTTGCTTAGTAGCTTCGATATCTCGAAGTAAATCCCTTTTTTCTCTTTCGTTAGGAGTTGCCATTTATTACTTTATAATTTTATGCCTCGGCTTTTGGCAAATGTATCTATATGGCTAGAATCTAATCCTAATTTTTCCATAGCGGTTTTTTGAACTCTCAAACCTTTGGTTACAGCATCATCGTAATCTTTCCAAATATCAGCAAGTTCCGGACTTTTATCATTTAATGAGTTCAACCAAGCTTTTTCTTTTCCATCAGCTTTTGCTCGAAAAAAACTTTTAAAAAAATCCGCTATACCAGCTTCTGTTATTTTTATTTTTTTAGCCATATCAATTAGTATATATTGTAACTATAAATATTACTTTCTTCTTATTTTAGAAGAATTATTTGATGCTGATTTCTTTGTGGCTTTTTCCATTGCCTCATTTTCACTTTCTTTTGCTTTAAGTAACTCCCTCCAATAGAATTCTCGTAACTTAATAGGCATAAAATAGAGGTCATGCCAATTGAATCCACCATTGGCATAATAAATCATTTGAAAGATTTTTTGATGTAGTACTACGGAATAGTTATTCGGTAGGGTAAAAAAAGTCAACCCCAAATGGGATTCGGAGAGCCTCCTTCTCACCGGTAAATGGAGATTCATATTCAAATTTCAAATCTAAGTCTGGGCTCATTGAGCTAATTTCTTTTCTCAATGCTTTAGAATCTCCAGCCAATAATCTATTTGATACGAAGTTACTGATTGTTCCAGCATCTCTTACACCATCTACTTCGGTAATAATTCTTCTATATCTAGACGTAATTTCATTGCTTCCCTTTGTAGTTTTTTGAAGGGCTTCAATATCCTTTTGGATTGCAAGTTCATCACCATGTGTCAATAATCTAAACTTTATGTTTGATTTTGAAATTGGTAATGTATAACTATATTCGTTATTTCTATTTAATTTAGATTCATCAATTTCTTTAATTTTTATTTTTGATAAATCCACTGTTGTTTTAACAGGCTCATTTTCATTAGGGTCGTTAACAGTAACATCATATTCAGGCCCAAATGCTAATACTCTCGAAGATATTAAAATAGCATTTTTATCACCTACTAATAAATCATTTACATTTACACCAGGTTCAACCACAACTGATTCTAATAATTTATCCAAATGTATTCCCTTTTTAACTAAATTAGATGAAGTAAGAATATCTTCTTCTTTAGCTGTCATTAATTTAATCGTAATTTCTCCCTTAGATAGTGGAGAAGTTTCAGGATAACATAATCCTTTAGATGGTAAACTAATAATTTCAGTTGGAAATGGATAAGTTCTTTGTTCTGTGGGTTGGAATGCTCCTAATCCTCTTGTAACTTGCTGTTCTACGTTTTGTTGTTCCATAATAATAACTAATGTTGTTTTATATATAAGTATATATAAATAAAAAAAGAGGGTAGAAAATCTACCCCCTTTTAAAAAATTACTATTTTAAATTTTACATTTAGAGATTAGTACTCAAGGATTGCGTAATCGTATGCTAATGTTAATTCAATTGATAACGGGTCGTTTGAAGCCCAATCTAATTCACCGAAGTTTGCCGAGCTGATAAATGCACCTTTCAAAGTCCATTGTTCAACTTTATCACCAACTGGTCCTAATAGATAGAACGTAATATCTTTCTTATAGAAAGCTGCGTATCCATCTCTACCTGTCAAAGATTCGTGTGATTGTCTAACCCACTCCATAACTTGCTGTGCACCTGATGGTACAATTGGGTCATAAAGAGTGATATTAATATCATCCCAAGTTGATTTACCTTTAATTTTTCTTTTTACGTTGATATGGTCTAATTCAACTACTTCCGATGTGAACGTTGGTCTACTAGCGGTTTTAATCATATATGATTCTATACCGTTGATTTCCATTATAAATCTATTACCTAACTTTGGTTCAAAGTTGGTATAGAACATTTTATCAAACTCTAATACTTCTGGCATTTTATTTCTCTATTTAATTGTTTCTTTATATAAATATTTACTTTTTAAATTATCCTCCAAAACTTGCGCCAGTTGGTAAGATGTTGAAATCAATTTGAATGAATTCAGCTGTCTTAGTTGGTTGTAAGTAGATAGCTCCTTTCATAATGTTTCTATCAATTACATCTGGTGTGTTATTAGTTTCATCCATTACCACTCTGAAAGCGTAAAGACCTTGTCTTTGTTGGATTGATTCTAA
>JACCDX010280098.1_pt1 | contig 17590 bp, 16 predicted proteins | sample 7449681 | NCBI WGS metagenome assembly JACCDX01 (sample SAMN15323450, study PRJNA562643) | freshwater metagenome | isolation source: river surface water | place: USA:Blue River Watershed | collected 2017-08-18
GCAGTTCGCCGCCATGGCGCTGCACCACGTGCTTGACGATGGCCAGGCCCAGGCCGGTGCCGCCGGTCTCGCGCGAGCGGCTGCGGTCCACGCGGTAGAAGCGCTCGGTCAGGCGGGGGATGTGCTCCGGGGCGATGCCGGCGCCGCTGTCGCGCACGCTGAAGGCCACGCGGCCATCGGGCAGCTGGCGCCAGCCCGCGTCGATCGTGCCGCCGGCGGGCGTGTAGCGGATGGCGTTGGTCACGAGGTTGGACATGGCGCTGAGGATCTCGGCGCCGGAGCCCGAGACCTCCAGCGGCGGGGCTGGCGCGAAGTTCAGGACCAGGGACTTGCCCAGCACCCCGTCCAGCCCGCGGGCCTCCTCCTCGCACTGCGCCATCAGCGCCGGCAGGCCGACCCATTCGGCGCCGCCCGGCAACGGGCTGCCTTCCAGCTTGGACAGGGTCAGCAGGTCGTTGACCAGCGCCTGCATGCGCTGCGCCTGCTGCTGCATCAGCGCCAGGTAGCGGGTGCGCTCCGCCTCTTCCAGCGGCAGGGTCTGCAGCGTCTCGACGAAGCCGGTCATCACGGTCAGCGGCGTGCGGATCTCGTGCGAGACGTTGGCCACGAAGTCGCGGCGCATGGTCTCGGCCTGCTCGACGGAGGTGATGTCGCGCGAGAGGAGCAGCTTGCGGCCCTCGCCATAGGGATGCAGTTGCGCCGAAATGCGCGTGCGCTGGCTGGGCGAGCGGCCGCGGGCGGCGATGACGACATCGCGCGCGTAGTCGCCGCCCGCCAGGTAGGCGGCGAAGGCCGGGTCGCGCACCAGGTTGCCCACCAGTTGCAGCAGGTCCCGCTCGGGATCGAAGCCGAAATGCTGCGCGGCGGTCTGGTTGCACCATTCGATGCGGCCCTGCGGGTCCAGCAGCACCACGCCGTTGGGGGACGCCTGGATGGCGGCGAGGAATTCGCTCAGGCGGGCCTGCGCGTTGGCGGTGTCGGCCTCGCGCGCGCGCAAGGCGCGGCGGGCGCGCTCCACGACCTCGCCCCACACGCCCCACACCCGCGGCGGCTCGGGACCGTCGTCGACGCGGCGCAGCCAGCGCGTGACGCGCAAGGCGCGCGCGAGGTCGGCGATGAACGAGACCAGCGCCCCCAGCACCACGCCGGCGACGCAGCCCCAGGGCCCCGCCAGGAGGAAGCCGGCCAGCCCGCCCGCGAGCAGGCACAGGACGAAAAAGGAAACGCGAAACAGCATCGCCGGGTCAGGCCGCCCGGGCTGCGGCCACCGGCTGCGCCGTCAGGCGGTAGCCCGCGCCGCGCACCGTCTCGACCATGACGCCAGCGGCGCCCAGGGCCTCGCGCAGGCGCTTGACATGCACGTCGACGGTGCGCTCCTCGATGAACACATGGTCGCCCCACACCCGGTCCAGCAACTGGCCGCGGCTGTGCACGCGCTCGGGGTGCTTCATCAGGTAGTTCAACAGCTTGAACTCTGTGGGGCCGAGCTTGAGCGGCTGGCCCTCCCAGGTCACGCGGTAGGTGTTCGGGTCCAGGGTCAGGTGGCCGATGGACACGCTCTCGCCGGCCTGCTCGGGCACGCGCCGGCGCAGCACGGCGCGGATGCGGGCCAGCATCTCCTGGGTGGAGAAGGGCTTGGTGATGTAGTCGTCGGCGCCCGCATCCAGGCCGGCCACCTTGTCCGGCTCGTCGCCGCGGGCGGTCAGCATCAGGATCGGGATGGCCTTGGTCCGCGCATGGCCCCGCCATTGGCGGGCCAGCGCCAGGCCGCTCTGGCCGGGGAGCATCCAATCGAGCAGGATGGCATCGGGCAGCACGGCGTCGAGCTCGCGCTGGGCGCCCTCGCCGTCCTCGGCCCACACCGGGTCGAAGCCGTTGTGGCGCAGGTTGACGGCGATCAGTTCCGCGATCGCGGGCTCGTCTTCGACAATGAGGACTCGGGGCTTCTTCATCTCACCGGCGGCTTACAGGACGGTCGACTCGATTTCTTCCATCGACACATGGCGCACGTCCGCGCCCTTGACGATGTAGATGATGAACTCGGCGATGTTCTTGGAGTGGTCACCGATGCGCTCCACCGCCTTGGCCAGGAACAGCAGGTCCAGGCTGGGGGAGATGGTGCGGGGGTCTTCCATCATGTAGGTGATCAGCTTGCGCACGAAGCCGTCGAACTCCTGGTCGATCAGGTCGTCCTCCTTCAGGATGGACACGGCGGCCTGCACATCCAGGCGGGCGAAGGCATCCAGCGCCTTGCGCAGCAGCCCGGCGGCCAGGTCGGAGGCCATGCGCAGGTCGGAGCTGGGCAGCTGGCGGGCGGCGCCGCTCTCGATGATGCTCTTGACCATGCGGGCGATCTTGGCGGCCTCGTCGCCCACGCGCTCGAGGTTGGCGGTGGTCTTGGAGATGGCGATCAACAGGCGCAGGTCGCGCGCGGTGGGCTGGCGGCGGGCGATGATGGAGGACAGGTCACGGTCGATGTCCACCTCCATGTGGTTCACCCGCGCCTCGGTCTCGATGACCTGGTCGGCCGTCTCGGCGCTGAACTGCGCCAGGGCGTAGATCGCCTGGTGGATCTGGGACTCCACGAGACCTCCCATCTCCATCACGCGCGAGGACACGGCGGTCAGTTCACTGTCGAACTGCGTCGAGATGTGCTTGTCTGGCATATGTCTTACTCCTTCCCTGGGATCAGCCGAACCGGCCGGTGATGTAGTCCTCGGTTTCCTTGCGGGTGGGCTTGAAGAAGATCTGCTCCGTCTGCCCCACTTCCACCAGGTCGCCCAGGTACATATAGGCCGTGTAGTCGCTGCAGCGGGCGGCCTGCTGCATGTTGTGCGTCACGATCACCACGGTGTAGTCGTCCTTCAGCTCGGCGATCAGCTCCTCGATCTTGGCGGTGGAGATCGGGTCCAGCGCGGAGCACGGCTCGTCGAGCAGCAGCACCTCGGGCTTGATGGCGATGCCGCGTGCGATGCACAGGCGCTGCTGCTGGCCGCCGGACAGGCCGGAGCCGGACTGGTCCAGCTTGTCCTTGACCTCGTTCCACAGGGCGGCCTTGCGCAGGGCCCACTCGACGCGGTCGTCCATGTCGCTGGAGGACAGGTTCTCGAACAGCTTCACGCCGAAGGCGATGTTGTCGTAGATCGACATCGGGAACGGCGTGGGCTTCTGGAACACCATGCCCACCTTGGCGCGCACCAGGGCGACGTCCTGCTTGGAGGTCAGCAGGTTCTCGCCGTCCAGCACGATCTCGCCCTCGGCGCGCTGCTCGGGGTACAACTCGAACATGCGGTTGAAGGTGCGCAGCAGCGTGGACTTGCCGCAGCCCGAGGGGCCGATGAAGGCGGTGACCTTCTTCTCGGGGATCTCGAGGTTGATGCCCTTGAGGGCGTGGAAGTTGCCGTAGTAGAAGTTCAGGTTGCGAACCGAGATCTTCGCGGGCGGGGTCTGGATGGCAGTCGTCATGGCAGGCGGCTTGGAATCAGAGCTTGTTGCGGGTCACCACGCGGGCGAGGATGTTCAGGCCGAGGACGGCGACCGTGATCAGGAACACGCCGGCCCAGGCCAGCTGCTGCCAGTTCTCGTAGGGGCTCATCGCGAACTTGAAGATGGTCACGGGCAGCGAGGCCATGGGCTCGCCGAGGTTGGAGGTCCAGAACTGGTTGTTCAGGGCGGTGAACAGCAGCGGCGCGGTCTCGCCGGCGATGCGGGCCACGGCCAGCAGCACGCCGGTCACCACGCCGGCGCGGGCGGCGCGCAGGGTGATGGTGGTGACCACCTTCCACTTGGGCGTGCCCAGGGCGTAGGCCGCCTCGCGCAGGGCCGAGGGCACCAGCGCCAGCATGTTCTCGGTGGTGCGGATCACCACCGGCACCACGATCAGGGCCAGGGCGCACACCCCGGCGTAGCCGGAGAACTGCTTGAAGCGGGCCACGACCACGGCGTAGACGAACAGGCCGATCACGATGGACGGGGCCGACAGCAGGATGTCGTTGACGAAGCGGGTGGTCGATCCCAGCCAGCCCTTGGGGTCGTACTCGACCAGGTACACGCCGGCCATGATGCCCACGGGCGTGGCCACGAGCGTGGCCAGCGTCACCATCAGCACGGAGCCGTAGATGGCGTTGGCGATGCCGCCGGCCTCATTGGGCGCCGGGGTCATCTGGGTGAAGGTGGCCAGGCTCAGGCCGCCCACGCCCAGGCGGACGGTCTCGACCAGGATCCAGATCAGCCAGAACACGCCGAAGGCCATGGCGGCCAGCGACAGCGCCAGGGCGATGGTGTTGACCGTCTTGCGGCGGTTGAACTTGGCGACGCGGATGTCTTTCACGGCGATGGTCATGCTTTCTTGCCCTCGCCTTTCTTCAGGCGCGCCAGCAGCAGCTTGGACAGCGCCAGGACGACGAAGGTGATGAAGAACAGCACCAGGCCCAGGTAGATCAGGGCGGCCTGGTGCATCTCGGAGGCGGCCTCCGCGAATTCATTGGCCAGCGCGGAAGTGATGCTGTTGGCAGGGGCGAACAGGCTCAGCGTGTCCAGCTGGTTGAAGTTGCCGATCACGAAGGTGACGGCCATGGTCTCGCCCAGGGCGCGGCCCAGGCCGAGCATGATGCCGCCGATCACGCCGCCCTTGGTGTAGGGCAGGACGACCTTGAACATCACCTCCCAGGTGGTGCAGCCCAGGCCGTAGGCGGACTCCTTCAGGAGCGCGGGCGTCACCTCGAACACGTCGCGCATCACGGCGGCGATGAAGGGGATGATCATGATGGCCAGGATGATGCCGGCCGACAGCACGCCGATGCCCACGGGGGGGCCGGACACCAGCGCGCCGAGGTACGGCACGCCGGACAGGAGTTTCTGCAGCGGCTGCTGGACCCAAGTGGCCAGGATGGGGCCGAACACCAGCAGGCCCCACATGCCATACACGATGGACGGCACGGCGGCCAGCAGCTCGATGGCGGTGCCCAGCGGGCGCTTGAGCCAGGCCGGGGACAGCTCGGTCAGGAACAGGGCGATGCCAAAGCTCACCGGCACGGCGATCAGCAGCGCGATCAGCGACGTGGCCAGGGTGCCGTACACCATCACCAGGCCGCCGTACTGGTCGGTCACCGGGTCCCAGGTGCTGCTGGTCAGGAAGCCCAGGCCGTATTTCTCGATGGCGGGCCAGGCCCCCACCACCAGCGACCCGAGGATCGCCAGCAGCAGGGACAGGGTCAGGAGGGCGGCACCCTTGGCCGCCCAGCCGAACAGCCGGTCCATCACGGGGCCGCTGCCCGACGAGCGGGGAGCGGGCGGGGTTGCCTTGCGTGGTTGTTCCTGGCGCACGGCGGTCAGATCGAAGTTAGCCTCATGGGCCGGAAGTGTAGAAGACATGAGGCTGGCCTATCGTCTTGTTTTTGTCCGTCGTGCGACTCAGGAAATGGCGCGGCGGGCGCCGGTCAGCGGAAGGCGACCGGCTTGCCGGCGGCGTCCTTGATCTCGGCAGTCCACAGCTTCTCGACCTGCTGCTTGACGGCGGCCGGCATCGGCACGTAGTCCAGGTCGTCGGCGGTCTTGTCGCCGTTCTTGTAGGCCCAGTCGAAGAACTTCAGGGCGGTGGCGGCTTCGGCGGGCTTGTCCTGGGCCTTGTGCATCAGGATGAAGGTGGCGCCGGTCATGGGCCAGGAGGCATCGCCGGGCTGGTTGGTCAGGATCTGGTAGAAGCTCCTGGACCAGTTGGCGCCGGCGGCGGCGGCCTTGAAGGCGCTGTCATCGGGGTTGACGAACTTGCCGGCGGCGTTCTGCATCTGGGCGTAGTTCATCTTGTTCTGCTTCACATAGGCGTACTCCACGTAGCCGATGGAGTTGGGCAGGCGGCCCACGAAGGCGGCCACGCCCTCGTTGCCCTTGCCGCCCGTGCCGGTGGGCCAGTTCACGGCCGTGCCTTCACCGACCTTGGACTTCCACTCGGGGCTGACCTTGGACAGGTAGTTGGTGAAGATGAAGGAGGTGCCGGAGCCGTCGGCACGACGCACCGGGGCGATCGCGGCGTCGGGCAGGTTCAGGCTGGGGTTCAGGGCCTTGATGGCGGCATCGTTCCACTTGGTGATCTTGCCCAGGTAGATGTCGGCCAGCACCGGGCCGGACAGGCGCAGCTGGCCGGGGGCGATGCCCTGGATGTTGATCACGGGGATCACGCCGCCGATCACGGTGGGGAACTGGATCTGGCCCTTCTTGGCCAGTTCCTCGTCGGTCAGGGGCATGTCGGAGGCGCCGAAGGCCACGGTCTTGGCGTCGATCTGCTTGATGCCTGCGCCGGAGCCGACGGACTGGTAGTTGACCTTCACGCCGGTGGCCTTGTTGTAGTCGGCCGCCCACTTGGAATACAGCGGGGCGGGGAACGAGGCGCCGGCGCCGGTCACTTCCTGGGCGAAGGCGAAGCCAGCGAAGGAGAGGGAGAGGAGGCCAACGGCGGCCGAGCGACGAGTGATATTCATTGTTCAGTCCTTGAAGGAAAAGGAGGGGTCAGGCCGAATCGGGCTGACCTGCTGGAGTCTAGGAAGCCTGCGTGACAGACATGTGACAAACCGTAGAGGCAATCCTCTTTCGCCGCCTGTCATACGCCGGAAATAAACTTGTCACAACATTGCCTTCAAATCAATGCAACCTGCCGGCCCGGAATTTAATAAAAAATAATTATGGAAAACGGTACCCTCCTGGCCGCGATCGACCTCGGCTCCAACAGCTTCCGGCTGGAAATCGGCCGCTACGACGACGGCCAGATCCGCCGGGTCGAGTACCTGAAGGAGACCGTGCGCCAGGGCGGCGGCCTGGACGAGACCCGCAACCTCACGCCCGAGGCCCTGCAGCGGGGCTGGGACTGCCTGGCGCGCTTCGGCGAGCGGCTGGCCGGCTTCAAGGCCCGGCAGGTGCGGGCCGTGGCCACGCAGACGCTGCGCGAGGCGCGCAACGCGGGCGAGTTCCTGTCCGGCGCCCGCCCGCTGCTCGGGTTTCCCATCGACGTGATCGCCGGCCGCGAGGAAGCGCGCCTGATCTACCAGGGGGTGGCCCACCTGCTGCCGCAGTCGGACGAGCGCCGGCTGGTGGTGGACATCGGCGGCCGCTCCACGGAGATGATCCTGGGCCAGGGCTATGACGCGCGGGTGATGGAGAGCTTTCGGGTGGGCAGCGTGGCCTGGTCGCTCAAGCACTTCCCGCACGGCGAGTTCACCGAGGCAGCCTTCGGCCGGGCCGAGGTGGCGGCCAAGGCCGTCCTGGACGAAGCCCTGGCGACCTACCCGCGCGAGGCCTGGGACCGGGCCTACGGCTCGTCGGGCACCATCGGCGCGGTGGCCGACGTGCTCGAGCTGGCCGGCTGGGACCCTGGCGTCGTCTCGCGCGAGGCCCTGGAGTGGCTGCGCCAGCGCCTGCTGGCGGCCCGCCGGGCCGACCGGGTTCAGCTCGAAGGCCTCAAGGACGATCGCCGTCCCGTCATCGGCGGCGGCCTGAGCGTGCTGCTGGCGGTGTTCGACCTGATGGGAATCCAGGAGATGCATGCCGCCCAGGGCGCCCTGCGCCACGGCGTGCTGTACGACCTGCTGGACCGCGAGCACTTCGAGGGCGACTTGCGTTCGGCCACGGTGCAGCGGCTGGCCTCGCGGTTCGGCGTCGATGCCGCGCAGGCGCGGCGCGTGGGCCAGGTGGCGGTCCACCTGTTCCGGCAGCTGCACGCGGACAGCGATCCCGACGACCTCGCCCGCCGCCAGCGCAAGCTCGGCTGGGCCGCCCAGCTCCACGAGATCGGCGGCGTGATCTCCCACAGCGACGCCCACAAGCACGGCGCCTACATCCTGGACAACGCCGACGCGCCCGGCTTCGCGCAGACCGAGCTGCACCGCCTGAGCCTGCTGGTGCTGGGGCACAAGGGCAAGCTGCGCAAGCTGGACGTGGACTTCGACGACCAGGTCTTCGTCCACCAGCTGCTGTGCCTGCGGCTGGCGGTGATCCTGTGCCATGCCCGCCGCGAGCCGCAGCTCAAGGGCCTGCAGCTCGAGCCCACCGGGCAAGGCGCGCGCCTGCGGCTGCCCGCGGGCTGGGCCGCGTCCTTCCCGCAGTCGGCCCACCTGCTGCGCGAAGAGGCCGTGGCCTGGCAGAAGACGCCCTGGTCCTTCGGCCTCGAGGGCTGAAAGACCCCTGCAGCCCGGCTCGCGCCCGGTCGCGCGGGCGAGACACGTTGCGCCAGGCCACCTCAACGGTATAAACTGTATATACCGTTTATTTGTTGAGGAATCGAAACCATGGCAACCACCCGCAAACCCAAGGCCGCCGTCCAGGCCGCCAGCGCTGCGCAGCCCGCTGTCTCGACAGGGGCGAAGGCCGTCGCCAAGGCGCAGCCCAAGCCCGCCGCCCCATCGGTGGCTGAACGCGCGGCCAAGCCGGCGCGTGCGGCCAAGCCGGCGGCGCCCGTGAAGCCGGCGGCGGCTGACAAGCCCGCCGTTGCCGCCAAGGCGGCCAAGGCCGTCAAGGCGCCGAAGGCCCCCAAGGTGGAAAAAGCCGAAAAGGCCGAGAAGGCCGAGAGGCCCCGCAAGCCCAAGCTGGTGCGTGACAGCTTCACCATCCCCAAGGCCGAATACGAGGTCCTCGACGCCCTCAAGCAGCGCGCCGCCCGCGCCGGCTCGCCCGCCAAGAAGAGCGAGCTGCTGCGCGCCGGCATCAAGGCGCTGGCCGCGATGAGCGAGGCCGCCCTCCTGGCAGCCCTCAAGGCCGTGCCGTCCATCAAGACCGGCCGCCCGGCCAAGGCCTGAGGCAGGCCCCGCGCCATCCGGGCTTCAGGCGAAGTCCGGCGGTCGCACCGCCACCACCACTGTCTGCAGCACGCCATCGCGCTCGCGGGCGCGCAGCCACCAGGCCGCGCCCTTGCGCACCGAGCACTCGCCCGCCTGCAGGCCCAGCAGCTGCGCGATCGTCTGGCCCAGGGTGGGCTGGTGGCCCACCAGCACCACGACCTGGCGCGAATGGGGCCACTGCGCGGCCTCCAGCAGCGCCTGCGGCGTCGCGCCCGGCGCCAGCTCGGGCCGGATGCGGAACTTGCGGCCCAGGGCCGTGGCCGTCTGCTCGCAGCGCAGCGCCGGGCTGCACAGGATGCGGGCCGTGTCCGGCAGCTTGCCGTCGAGCCAGGCGCCCATGCGCGCCGCCTCCTTCTCGCCGCGCGGCGTGAGCACGCGCGACAGGTCGTCGCCGCTGGCCGAGGTCTCCTCGGCTTCGGCGTGGCGCCACAGGACCAGGTCCATGATCAGCCTGCGGTGCGGTTCTTGCCGCCGGCCACGCTGTCGCGCGCGGCGTAGCGCCCCATCAGGGCATCCTGGGCGCCATGGCTGCCCGGCTTGCCCGCCCCCGGGGCGCGCTGGTAATGGCCGTCGGGCATCAGCTCCCAGGCATCCCGGTCGTCGTGCAGGTAGGCGACCAGGCACTCGTCGATGATGCCCTGGCGCAGGACGGGATCCGTCACCGGCCAGGCCAGTTCGATGCGGCGCAGCATGTTGCGGCTCATCCAGTCGGCGCTTGAAAGGTACAGGTCCTCCTCCTCGCCACAGCGGAAGTAGAACACCCGCGAGTGCTCGAGGAAGCGGCCGATCACCGAGCGTACCCGGATGTTGTCCGTCACGCCATGGCGCTGGGGCGGCAGCATGCAGGCGCCGCGCACGACCAGGTCGATTTTCACGCCGGCCTGGCCGGCGCGCACCAGCGCGCGGATCAGGTTCTCGTCGGTCAGCGCGTTCATCTTCAGGACGATGCGGCAGCGGGCGCCGCCGGCCGCGGCGCGGGCGAGCGCGTCCATCTTCTCGACCATGCGCCGGTGCAGGTGGAACGGCGCCAGCAGGGCCTTGTGCAGCCGGGGCAGGCGCGCCTGGCTGGCCAGGTGGGAGAAGACGTTGTCCACGTCGGCCGTCAGCAGCGGGTCGGCCGTGAGGTAACTCAGGTCCGTGTACAGGCGGGCCGTGCGGGGGTTGTAGTTGCCGGTGGACAAGTGGGCGTAGCGCACGAGCTGGCGGCCCTCCCTCCGCGTGACCAGCAGCATCTTGGCGTGGGTCTTCAGGCCCACCACGCCGTACACCACCTGGGCGCCGATGGACTCGAGCTGCTCGGCCCAGTTGATATTGGTTTCCTCGTCGAAGCGGGCCTTGAGCTCCACCACCGCGGTGACCTCCTTGCCCCGGCGCACGGCCTCGCGCAGCAGGTCCATCATGCGGGCGTCCGAGCCGGTGCGGTAGATGGTCTGCTTGATGGCCAGCACCTGCGGGTCGTCCACGGCCTCGCGCAGGAAATCCAGCACGCCATCGAAGCTCTCGAAGGGCTGGTGGATCACCACGTCGCCCTGTCGCAGGCGCTCGAAGACCGGCTGCCCCGGCGTGAGCATGCGCGGGTAGGAGGCCTTGTACGGCGGGAACAGCAGCGCGGGCGCATCCACCAGGTCGATCATCTGCTGCAGCCGCACCAGGTTGACCGGGCCCGGCACGCGGTACAGGGCCTGTGCTGGCAGGCTGAAGTGGGCCTGTAGGGTGGCCGCAAGGTAGTCGGAGCAGCCGGCTGACACCTCCAGGCGCAGGGCCTGGCCGTAGTGCCGCTGCTGCAGGCCCTTGCGCAGGGCGGTACGCAAATTGACCACGTCCTCCTCATCCACCGACAGGTCCGAGTGGCGCGTGAGGCGGAACTGCGAGAACTGCAGCACCTCGCGGCCGGGGAACAGGTCCTGCAGGTGGGCGCGGATCACGCTGGACAGCATCACGAACAGCACCTTGCCGCCCGACACCCGGGCCGGCATGCGGATCACGCGCGGAAGCACCCGGGGCACCTTGACGATGGCGATATCGTTCTCGCGACCGAAGGCGTCCTTGCCGCCCAGGCGCACGATGAAGTTCAGCGACTTGTTGGCCACCTGCGGGAAGGGGTGGGCCGGGTCCAGGCCCACGGGCACCAGCAGGGGCCGCACCTCGCGGGAAAAATACTCGTCGACCCAGCGCCGCTGCGCCGCGTCCCGCTCGCCGTGGGAGACGATGCCGATGCCGGCCTCGGCGAAGGCGGGCATGAGCTCGTCGTTGTAGAGGGCGTACTGGCGCGCCACCAGGCGGTGGGCGCTCTCGGACAGCGCGGCGAAGGACTCCACGGTGTAGACGCCCTTGCGGTCGCCGGCCAGGTGCGCGTCCAGGTGGGGCGCGCTGCGCACCTCGAAGAACTCGTCCAGGTTGGACGACACGATGCACAGGTACCGCAGCCGCTCGAGCAGGGGCACCTCCTTGCGATGCGCCCAGTCCAGGACCCGTTCGTTGAAGGCCAGGATGCTGTGGTCGCGATCCAGCAGCGCGATGTCAGGCTCGGCAACGGCCTGTGGGGCGGAATTCATTCGTGTGACGGCTCGATGACCAAATGGTGACACTATCCCGGCCGTTCGTGACAAGCTTGTGACATGTCACACGCCCTGGGGCACGACGACGCCCCGTGCGGGCACCAGGAACCGCTCGAACAGGCGCGTGGCGTGGCCCCAGCTGAAATCCATCGCGCGCTGGCGTGCCTCCTGCCTCGGGACGCCCAGCGCCAGCCGGCAGGCCTGCAGCAGGTCCGCATGCATCGCCCCGCCCAGGGTGCGGCCGCTGCCATGTCGGCGGGCCAGCACCTCGTTGGGCCCGTCCACCGGGTAGGCCGCCACCGGCGTGCCGCAGGCCATGGCCTCGACCATCACCAGGCCGAAGGTATCCGCCCGGCTGGGGAAGACGAACAGGTCGCTGGCGGCGTACAGCTGCGCCAGTTTCTCCCGGGGGAGGATGCCCACCCAGCGCACCTCGGGGTAGCGCTGGCGCAGCCTCGCCTCCACCGGCCCCACGCCGGCCACCACCTTGGTACCGGGCAGGTCCAGGTCCAGGAAGGCCTCGATGTTCTTCTCGTAGGACACACGGCCGACGAACAGCGACACCGGGCGTTCCAGCTCCCCCAGGCACTCGAATCCCGTTGCCCGCTCATGGAAGCGGAACAGGTCCGTATCGACCCCGTGGGTCCAGGCACGCAGGTTGCGAAAGCCCCGTCCTTCCAGCATCTGTAGCACGCCCTGGGTCGGCACCATCACGCCGGAAGACGGCCGGTGGAAATGGCGGAACAGCGCGTAGCCCCAGGACAGCGGCACCTTCAGCGCGGCGTGCAGGATCTCCGGGAACTTGGTGTGGAAGGCCGTGGTGAAGGCCAGGCCCCGACGCAGGCAGTAGCGACGCCCGGCCCAGCCCAGCGGGCCCTCCGTGGCCAGGTGGATGGCGTCGGGCCCGAAGGCGTCCAGGCAGCGGGCCAGCCCGGCGCCCGGGGCGATCGCCAGGTCGATGCCAGGGTAGCCCGGGCAGGGCCGGGTGCGGAACATCGACGGCTCCACCACCAGGACCTCGTGCCCCAGCGCGCACAGCTCCTTGACCAGTTCCACCAGCGTCGTGACCACGCCATTGACCTGGGGCGACCAGGCATCGGTGACCAGCGCGATCTTCATGGGTGGACCTCCAGGGGATGGAAGGCAGGCAGCGCCTGCGGGACCAGGGTGCCGGCATCGCCGCCTGCGCCCCAGCGCACGATCTCCAGCCGGCCGTCGTGGTGCTCGACCAGCGCGGTGAGGCTCTCCACCCAGTCGCCGTCGTTGCAGTACAGGATGCCGTCGATCTCGCGCATCTCGGCGTGGTGGATATGGCCGCACACCACGCCCTGCAGGCCGCGCCGGCGGGCCTCCTGGGCCACGGCGGTCTCGAAGTCGCTGATGAAATTGACCGCCTTCTTGACCTTGAGCTTCAGATAGGCCGACAGCGACCAGTACGGCAGGCCCAGGCGGGCCCGCAGGGAGTTGAGGTGGCGATTGAGCTTGAGCGTGAACTCGTAGAGGCTGTCGCCCACGTAGGCCAGCCACTTGGCGCACTGGATCACGCCGTCGAAGTAGTCGCCGTGCACCACCCACAGCCGGCGGCCGTCGGCGGTCACGTGCACGGCCTCCTCCACCAGCTCGATGCCGCCGAAGGGGTGGCCGGCGAACTGGCGGGCGAACTCGTCATGGTTGCCCGGCACGTAGACCACGCGGGTGCCCTTGCGGGCGCTGCGCAGGATCTTCTGCACCACATCGTTGTGGGCCTGCGGCCAGAACCAGCGCCGGCGCAGCTGCCAGCCGTCGATGATGTCGCCCACCAGGTACAGGTGGTCGCTGGTGTGGTGCTTGAGGAAGTCCAGCAGGGCCTGGGCCTGGCAGCCCGGCGTGCCCAGGTGGAGGTCGGAAATGAAAACGGCGCGATGGCGCCGTTTCTCAGGGGGATGGCCGTCGTGGATTTCCGTTCCACGAGCCGCGGAGGCGACGCCTCCAGCCAAATCGTTGAAGGCATCGAAGGCGGCGCGCATCGGTCAACGTCCCAGGAAGTGCTTGCGGTAACGGGCCGGCAGGTCGGCGATGCGCATCAGCATCGGCAGGTCCGCCGTGTTGAAGTCCGGGTCCCAGGCCGGCGCGCCCAGCACCTTGGCACCCAGGCGCAGGTAGCCCTTGATCAGTGCGGGCGGCTCCACGTCCAGGTCCGAGTCCAGTTCGTCGACGGGCAGCGGCAGGCGGGGACGCACGTGGTATTCGATAGGCGCCAGGTGGGTCTTCTCCACCTGCCTCCAGATGCTGGCCGCGATGTCTCCGCTGACCACGCCTTCGTGCAGCATGGGGATGCTGGCGCAGCCGATCATGGTGTCCAGGTCATTGCGCACCATGAACTCGGCCAGCGCACCCCACAGGGCGAGGATCACGCCGCCGTGGCGGTGGTCCGGGTGCACGCAGCTGCGGCCCAGTTCCACCATGCGCCCACGCAGGCCGCGCAGGCGGGTCAGGTCGAACTCGGTCTCGCTGTAAAGGCCGCCGACGCGGCGGGCCTGCACCGGGGTCAGCACGCGGTAGGTGCCCACCACCTGGCCGCTGGCCTCGTCGCGCACCAGCAGGTGCTCGCAGTAGTCGTCGAACAGGTCGATGTCATGGCCCGCCAGCGGCGAGGTCAGGCGCGCGCCCATCTCGCCTGCGAACACGTCGAACCTCAGGCGCTGCGCCTCGCGGACTTCGTCCTGGTGCCGCGCCCAGGCCACGGAAATCGCGCCAGGGGCGACTTGAGCAGGTTGCTGAACGTCAGGTTGAGAGCTTCGGTGAAGCGACCCCCGAGGCAGCGACACCGGCGACAGCGGCAACGTGGGGGTAGGCAGTTCTTTCACGACGCTTCTCCTGGAGTTGATGCCCTGCAGTGTGGGCAGCCTCCGTGACGCGCGCGTGGCAGGCGTGTGTCAGTCCGGTGACGCGAGGGCGGCCACAGCCCCGTGCGGCGAGGCAAGCCGCCGCTGGCCCGAGGCATCCACCGGGCTGAACACCGGCGCGAACCCGCCGCCCGGTGTGCGCATGTTGGTGGTCTGCCCCTGGTACAGGCGGGCAGCAAGCCACTGCACCCGGCCGTCGTAGGCGTAGGCGCGCAGGTCGTACTTCATGGGCGGTGCCTCGCCGGGCGCCAGTTGCCGCTCGCCGGGCCGCACCAGTGCCTGGGCCACGTAATCGCCGGCCAGGATGGCCTGCCAGACGCCGCGCGTGAGCTTGTCGCCCCGGTAGGCGGCACGGCTGCCGTAGCCGGCCACCGGCTTGAAGAACAGCTCGCGGCGCCGGGCCCAGAGGCGGTCGGCCGCCTGCGGGGTGACACGCTCGGTCGCCGGCACGCACTGCGCCAGGACCTCGCGCGCCTGGGGAGAAACGCCCCACTCGCGCAGTTGCGCGTCATCGCTGTACACGGCCAGCAGCGCCTTGTCGGCATACAGCGCATGGGCCTGCGGATGCGGGGTCAGCACCACAGCCTGCTGGTGCCAGGCTTCCCGCAGGGTCGCGTGCTCCGGCGCCTCCAGGTAGAAGTCCGTCAGGCGGTTGTAGACCAGGTCGACCGGCAGGCCGCCCGCCTGCAGCCGGCCGTCGCGCCACACGAGCTCGCGCGGGTCAGCGATGACGGCCTGTATCCCGTGGCGTACGAACAGCTGCTGGAACAGGAGGAACTCCGGATACAGGAACTGGTCCGCCGGCGCCGTGTCCACGATGGCGACCGACTGCAGCGGTCGCACGTTCCCGGCCAGCGCCCACTCGTGGCGGAACATCGCCACCAGCTGCCGCTCGAACTGCGCCACCTCGGCCGCGGCCGGCACCAGCAGGTCCGTGTCCGCGCAACAGCTTCTCTGGGCCCGTGCCAGTGCCGCATTGAGCAGGGCGCCGCCGGCGTTGGTGTTGACCTCGATCAGGTGGACGTCATCGCCCTGCACGTGGAAGTCATAGCCGAAGCACACCCCGCGCGCGCCCCGGGGGTCGATGCGCGCCGCCTCGGGCGCGGCGGCCAGCACCGCCTGCCGGTACGCGGGCAGGGCCGCGACCGACTCGATGGCCTGGACCACCTCGGCGATCCGCCGCACCGCGGATTCCGTGACGAACACAGGCTGCGGCGCGAACAGCCAGGGGGCGCGCTCGCGAACCCGCTCCAACAGGCCGGCCTGCCCGAACTCGGCATCCAGGGCGCAGGCCAGCGCCGCCGGGTCCAGCGTCACGCACTGGCAGTCCTGGTTGAGGCGCTCCACCGGCCGCTGCACGCTGGCGGCCTCGCAGGCCGGGAATTCATGGGACAGGTCGGTCATGGCGGGCACCGCAGATGCAGGTTCATCCATATTTCAATTATGCTTGAAATATGGATGAACAAAATGCCGTTTCAGCCCTCACAGCCCTGGCGCATGGGGCCCGCCTACGCATCTTCCGCGCCCTGGTCGGCACCGGCCCGCAGGGTCTGACGCCGACCGCGCTGGCGGCGATGCTGGGGCTGACGGGCCCCAACCTGTCCTTCCACCTCAAGGAGCTGGCGAACGCCGGCCTGGTCACGGTCGAACGGGAGGGCCGGCAGTTGTTCTACCGGCCGGACATCGCCCATATGAACCACCTGGTGGGGTACCTGGTGGACCACTGCTGCCACGGCCAGGCCTGCACGCCCGCCCCTCGCGGTGCGGCGAACTGCGGGACTGCCTGCGACGGCTGCGAGTGAGGCGTCGGGTCTCATGCCCGTGTCATCGTCCTGTCACAGGGCATCGAAACAATTCAACGATCATTGAATAAACAGGAAACCAAGCAATGAAAGTCGGTATCAACGGCATGGGCCGGATGGGGCGCCTGGCCCTGCGCGCCGCGTTCGGCGCCATCGAGCGCCCCGACGGCGACCCGCGTGCCGGCAACCGCCTGGAGGTGGTGCACCTCAACGAGATCAAGGGCGGCGCCGCCGCCACGGCCCACCTGCTGGCCTTCGACTCGGTACAGGGCCGCTGGAAGGCCGACATCGCCGCCGAGGGCGAGGACGCCATCCGCATCGGCGAACGCCGCCTGTCCTTCAGCGCGCACCCCACCGCCGCCGAGATCCCCTGGGGCGACCTGGGCGTGGACGTGGTGCTGGAGTGCACCGGCAAGTTCCTCACGCCCGAGACGCTGCAGGGCCACCTGGACCGCGGCGCCAAGCGGGTGATCGTCGCCGCGCCCGTGAAGGTGGGCGACGTGCTGAACATCGTGGTGGGCGTGAACCACCACCTGTACGACCCGGCCCGCCACCGCATCGTCACGGCGGCCTCGTGCACGACCAACTGCCTGGCCCCGGTGGTCAAGGTGGTCCATGAGGCCATTGGCATCCGCCACGGGCAGATCACCACCCTGCACGACCCGACCAACACCAACGTCGTGGTCGATGCCCCGCACAAGGACCTGCGCCGCGCCCGCAGCGCCATGACCAGCCTGGCGCCCACCACCACGGGCAGCGCCACGGCCATCGCCCTGATCTACCCGGAGCTCAAGGGCAAGCTCAACGGCCACGCCGTGCGCGTGCCGGTGCTCAATGCCTCCCTCACCGACTGCGTGTTCGAGCTGCAGCGCGCCACGACGGTGGAGGAAGTCAACGCCCTGTTCAAAGCTGCCGCCGCGCCCGGCTCGCCGCTGGCGGGCATCCTGGGCTACGAGGAGCGGCCGCTGGTCAGCGCCGACTATGCGCGCGACACGCGAAGCTCCATCGTCGACGCGCTGTCCACCATGGTCACCGACGGCACCCTGCTGAAGGTCTACGCCTGGTACGACAACGAGATGGGCTACGCCACCCGCATGGTGGACCTGGCCTGCCACCTCGAGGGCGCGGGACTGTGATGAACCAGGCCGAGCGCCACTACGCGATCGTCACGGCGGCCTACTGGGGGTTCACGCTCACCGACGGCGCGCTGCGCATGCTGGTGCTGCTGCACTTCTACCGGCTGGGGTATTCGCCCTTCACCCTGGCCTTCCTGTTCCTGCTGTACGAGGCGGCCGGCGTCGCGGCCAACCTGATCGGCGGCTGGCTGGCCACCCGGTACGGCATCGCCCGCATGCTCACCGTGGGCCTGGTGACGCAGATCGCCGGCTTCACCCTGCTGTCGCTGCTCGATCCGTCCTGGACCGCCGCGATGTCGGTGGCCTGGGTCGTGCTGTCGCAGGGCGTGTGCGGCGTCGCCAAGGACCTGACCAAGACCGCGAGCAAGTCGGCCATCAAGGTCA
>JACCDX010232560.1_pt1 | contig 17582 bp, 14 predicted proteins | sample 7449681 | NCBI WGS metagenome assembly JACCDX01 (sample SAMN15323450, study PRJNA562643) | freshwater metagenome | isolation source: river surface water | place: USA:Blue River Watershed | collected 2017-08-18
ATCGACAACCGGCACGGCTGCCGATGGCGCCATGCTTCAGCGGGTCAGCTGAACGCGGCGGTCAGCGCCTGCAGGCCCACCTGCGGATCGTGCAGGCCGTGATAGATCGGCGGAATGGGCTTGTTCACGCCGAACAGCTGGTAGACCGCGTGCATGGCGCAGTGCACGGAGTATTCGACGGTGTAGACCGTGTCTTCCGGCAGCTCCACGTGTTGGCCCAGGAAGGCGAAGTTCGCCGCTCCCTCGGGCAGCACGCGGGGTCGGTCGGTCGGCTTGCGTGGCGCGAACATCGCGGAGGCGTAAGGCAGCATGACCGGCGTGACATCGGTGCTGGCCAGCGCTGCCGCGCGGATGTCGTCGAAGCCGAGGTGCTGCAGCAGCTCGTCCAGGATCTCGTGACCACCGCAGCGCGCCATCGGCTTGTCGACGAAATTGCCCGGCGCGTCGACGAACAGGCCATAGCCCCAGGCCGTGTAGGTGTCGGCCGGCATGTCGGGGAAGTGCGGCTGGTGCGGCACGACCAGCGACATCAGCCAGTTGGAGTCCACCAGCGTCATCAGCGCGCCGGTGCCGGGCTCGTTGCCGCTGAAGCTGATGAGGCGGTCCAGCAGCGTGCGGCCGTGCATGGTCAGCGTGAAGGACGTCCACTTGTTGTCGTCCACGTTGAAGAAGGTGTGCGGGCGGCCGAAGTCGTCGGCCTTCAGGGCCAGCGTCTCCCACAGCGACCAGGCGCCATCGCGCCGGTCGCGGATGAGCTCCGCCGGCTCGGTGTTGCTGCCGTAGGTGGCGTCGGCGGTGATCGAGCCCAGCGTCACGAAGCAGGCGTCGCCGTCGCCGAGGGCGATGGCCTGCGGGCCCTGGGCGGTGAGCACATGCAGCTGGGTCGCGCGCCGCCGCGTGCGGTCGTGCTGGTCGAAATCGATGTCGGTCACGCGGTGGCCGAAGCGCACGTCCACGCCCTGGGCCAGCAGCCAGCGCTGCAGCGGCACGGCGATGGAGTCGTACTGGTTGTAGGGCGTGCGCCGCACGCCGGCCAGCGTGTGCATGCGCGGGAACTCCTGCAGGAAGCGCAGGAAGTAGCGCCGCAGCTCGATGGCGCTGTGCCAGTTCTGGAAGGCGAACGTGGTGCGCCACATCTGCCAGAAGTTGCTGGCGAAGAAGGAGGGCGAGAAGAGTTCGTCGATGCGGCGGGCGCCCAGCAGCGCCTCGGGCGTGGCGAGCAGCCGCGTCAGCTCGGCACGGTCACGCCCGTTCAGCCCGTACTGCTGGGCATCGAGGATGCGCGGCCCGCGCCCGATGAGGCGGGCACGCGCCTCGGTGTGCACCTGCTCGTTGAAGGCCACGATTTCCTGCCGGACGGAGAGGCCGGGCTTCTCCAGCGACGGGATGCCTTCCAGCAGGTTCCACAGGCATTGGTAGACCTCCTCGCACAGCATGCGGCCACCGCGCGTCACGTAGCCGGGCTGGGTGGGCGAGCTGCTGCCGTCGAGCGAGCCGCCGGCAATGCCCAGTTCCTCGAGGATGTGGATGCGGTGGCCCGGCAGGCCGGCGTCGCGGATCAGGAAAGTGGCTGCGGCCATCGAGGCGATGCCGCCACCGACGAGCCAGACGTGAGCATTCTTGGAATCGAGCATGGTGAGAAGGCGGGCGGCGCGGGCCGCCGCAAGCAGACGATGCACGACTCTAGGCACGGCGCCTGGCGGCAACACTGATGCAAGTCAACCCCGCATCGGAAGGGCCTCGATACCAACCTTTGGAGGAGGGGCTTGGCGGCCAGCAATGCAGCGTTCACGTGGGGTGCGGATGATCGCCCGCTTCTCATCGGCGTGTGCGTCGGTTGCTTCCGGACTCTTTCCTCATGAACTTCCCCACCGTGTCGCGCGCCTGGGCCACGCCGTTGCTGCTGGCCTGCTTTGCGCTGATGGCCGGCACCGGCGTGCTGATGTTTCTCCACCGCCATTCGCCACTGCAGGAAGACATCCATGCCTGGCTGGGCTGGGGCGTGCTGGCAGCGGCGGCCTTGCACGTGGCGGGCAACTTCACGCAGTTCAAGCGCCATTTCGCCGGCCGGCGCCCGGCGGTGGCGCTGCTGACCTTCGCGTTGGCGCTGCTGGTGGGCACGTCGCTGCTGCGGCCGGTGAGCGGCGAGCCGTCGGTGCCGGCCTTGGCCGTGCAGACGCTGGCGCGTGCACCGCTGCGCACGCTGGCCCCGGTGTTCGGGCTGTCGGTCGCTGAGGCGCGGCAGGTGCTGGAGAACGCCGGGCTGGCCATGGCCGACGACGACACCAGCCTCGACGCTGCCGCGCAAGGCCGTCGTGATCAGATCGGCAACGGCTTGAAGGCGCTGGCGGCCGCCTCACGGCCAGTGGCCCGCTGAATCTCTGATGCCGATTTGCGGGAACGCCGTCCGCGCCGCGAGGGCGTCCCCTCGCGGCATGTGGAGGATCACGGCGCCGAAGCGCTGCCGGCTGGCGCTCCGAACAACCGGCCTGCGCCGGCCCAGTCGGCCGGCGAGACGTCTTCGAAGATGACGTAGATGTAGTTGGGATCGGTGCCGGTGTGACGCACGATGCTGTCGGTCACTTCCTTGGCGACGGCCTGTTTGGTGGGGACATCCTTGCCGGCAAACCAGCTGATACGGACGACGGGCATTGGGGGCTCCTGGTGTTGAACTGAAGGCGCAGCACTGACAGTGCTGCAGGCATGGGCATGACGGGCCGGCGCGGCCGGTCAGGCAGTCAGCCGGATGGTCAGTCGGCTGACTGTTTGGGGGGTGAAGGGGAAGTCGCTTCTCAGGCTGCCAGTCGCTCCCACAGCCGGGCCAGCACGCTCGCATCGATGCCGTGGCTCAGCCCGGGGAACAGGTCCAGCGTCACGTGGGCATTCAGCGCGGCCAGTTGCGCGTGGGCCTGGATGGAGGCTTCGGTCGGCACCACGTCGTCATCCTCGCCATGCAGCAGATGCACGCGTGTGCCGGCTGCCGACGGCTGCGCGGGGCCGGCGAGCCGCCCCGCGATGGACACCACGCGACTCACGCTGGCGACCGGTCGCTGAGCCGCGGCCAAAGCCATGATGGCGCCTTGCGAGAAGCCGATCAGTGTGGTGCCGGCGGCCCCAACCCCGCTGCGTTGCTGCCAGGCTGCCACGGTCTGCAGCAAGCCAGGCATCGCCGCGGCGACCCGCTCGGCGCGGTTGCCGGGCGTCACGCCGCGCACCGAGAACCACTGCCAGCCACGTCCGAGGTCGCACGGGTCGGGCGCCTGGACGTTCACGACCCAGGCGTCCGGGTGCCTGGCTGCGAGCGCCGACGCCAGCCCTTTGAGGTCCTCCGCGCTGCCGCCCACGCCATGCAAGAGCAAGAAGAGGTGTGCGTTGGAGCTCTCGATGGCCGAGGGCTGCTGGATGATCACGTCGTTCATGGGCTGGCCGGCGACGGGCGATGGCATCAGGCCTTGTGCAGCCAGGCCGGCGCGATGGCCGTGCCTTGACCGGCACCGTAGCCGAAGTAGATGTTCAGCCCGGCGAGCGGCTCGAGGTAGCGGGCGTTCTTGAGGCCGCCGGCGTCGACCGTGGCAAAGCCCATGCTGGCGGCCAACCGGGTGGCGGCATCCTTGGCAGGCGCGTCGTCGCTCGCCAGAAAGACCTGCACCTGACGTCCACCGCCGAAGTTCGCGCCTTCCGCAAGCACCTGCGCAAAGACGGTGTTGAAGGCTTTCACGACGCGCGCCTGCGGCACGGCTTTGGCGATCTCTTCGGCCGCCGACGTACTGTGCCCCAGCGTCAGGCCCATGTAGTCGGCGGTGAGCGGGTTGGTGATGTCGATGACGGCCTGCCCCGGCTGGATACCTGCGGACTGGAGCGCGCTGGCGGCATCGGCGTAGGCTGTGGCCAGCACCACAACGTCGGCTCCCAGGGCCGACCCGTTGGCGGCCACGGCGCGCGCGCCGGCATGGCGCTGCGCCAGCTGGGCTGCTTTGCTGGCATCCCGTGCGGTGACGCTGACGTCGTGGCCGGCGCGGATCAGTTGACTGACGAAGGCCGTGCCCATGTTCCCTGCGCCGATGACGGTGACTTTCATTCGTGAACTCCTGGTGATGATGGCAGCGCTGCGCTGCGATGCCGTGCACTCTAGGGATCGGTGGCCGCCCGATAAATGGCCGCGGGCAGGATGCATAAACCCGGAAATCGGGACAATCCGGCATGGATCGATTTCTCGAGATGCAGGCGTTCACGGCGGTGGTCGACAGCGGCAGCTTCGTGGGCGGTGCGCAGGCGCTGCAGATGTCCAAGTCGGCTGTGTCGCGTCTCGTGGCTGAGCTGGAGGAGCGGCTCGGCGTGCGGCTTTTGCAGCGCACGACGAGACGGCTGTCGCTGACGCGCGAAGGCGAGCTCTTCCTGGATCGCTGTCGAGACCTGCTGGCCGGTGTCGCCGATGCCGAAGCGGAGCTCACGCGGCATGCCGGCGAGGTGATGGGCGAGTTGAGGATCAGCGCCCCTGTGACGTTCGGGCTGATGCAGCTGGCACCGCTCTGGCCGGCCTTCATGGCCGAGCATCCGCAGCTGACGCTGGACGTGACGCTGGCTGACCGGTTTGTCGATTTGGTCGACGAGGGCTACGACCTGGCCATCCGCATCGCGCAGCTGCCCAGCTCGTCGCTCGTGAGCCGCCGCTTGGCCGGAACGCGCCTCATCCTGTGCGCCTCGCCTGACTACCTGCGGCAGCACGGCGAGCCGAAGACGCCAGACGAACTTGAGGCTCATACCGTGATGGCCTACAAGCTGCTCTCCACCGGCGATCAATGGCATTTCAGCGGGCCGTCGGGACCGGTCAGCGTCAAGGTGACGCCACGGCTGAGGACCAACAGCGGCGACTCCTGCCATGAGGCGGCACTGCAGCATCAGGGCATCATTCTTCAGCCGTCCTTCCTCGTTGGCACCTCGCTGGCGTCAGGCGCACTTGTGGAGGTGTTGCCGGCCTATCGGTCGATCGAGCTGGGCATCTACGCCGTGTATCCCAGTCGCAAACAGCTGGCGCCCAAGGTGCGCCGCCTCGTGGATTTCCTGGTGGAGTCGTTCCGGGTGCCGGCCTGGATTTCCTGACGCCGGGCGCGCCGCGGCGCTGTGCGAGGCGATGACCTGCAGCCGACGCGGTCGCGGTGGATTCAGCGCTTGCGCAGCAGCAGCGTATGCCAGCGCGTGCCGGTGCTGGCCCGCACATGGTCCTGGAGGCTGGTTGAGGCCAGCGCGAAGCCCAGTGCGTCGAGATGCGCCTGCACCGTCGCCGGCGCATGGTTGTGAAAGCGACGACCGTCGCCGTCCCTGTGGGCGTGCAGCCGTGCGGCGTCCAGCTCGGGCAATGACAGCAGCAGCGCGGGCACGTGCGGGCCGGCGTCGGCCGCAGCTTTCGGGCGCAGCGCCTGAGCGAGTGCGGCCAGTGCGAGAGGCAGCTCTTCGGGCGTCATGTGCATCAGCACCGCGCTGCAGAGGACGGCGTCGAAGCCTTCGGGCCGCCGGTCGCTGAAGGGGCGACCGAGCCGCGGCAGCGCGCCGTCTGCCAGGCAGCCTGCCAGCGTGGGCCTCAGCCGCAATGCCGTCTCGCGCATGGCGGCATGGGGCTCCACGCCGAAGGCCTCGAAACCGCGCTCGCGCAACGCCGCCACGTCGCGCCCGGAGCCCGCGCCGACATCCAGCACCCAGGCACCAGCCGGCAGCGCACTGAGCGCGTGGGGCAGCATGGCGCTGAGGCCGGATTCCGTGTTGGCGAGTTGCGCGGCGTAGGTGGCGTAGAAGTGTGAGGTGCCGGGGTCCATGGGCCGGCCCGGTGCGACGGCTTCAATCACGGAAGGCGGGCGTGACCTTGCCGGCCATCATGGCCCGCTGCAGGTCCTCGCTCATCAGCATCGCCGCGTTCCAGGTGGCGATGTGGTTGAGGCCGTCGGCCACGGAGTGGTCGCGGGCGTAGTTCAGCTGCTCCTTGGTGCCACGGATGGACAGCGGCGACTTGGCGGCGATCGTTGCGGCGATCTCGCGCACACCGGCCTGCAGCGCCTCGCGGCTGTCGAACACGCGGTTGACGAGGCCGATCTCGCGTGCCTCGGCGGCTTCCACGCGACGGCCGGTGTAGGCCAGCTCGCGCACCAGGCCCTGCGAGCCCAGCAGCTTGGGCAGGCGCTGCAGCGTGCCCACGTCGGCCACCATGCCGATGTCAATCTCCTTGATGGAGAAGTAGGCGTCGGCGCTGCAATAGCGCATGTCGGCGGCGCTGACGAGGTCGATGCCGCCGCCGACGCAGGCGCCGTGGATGGCCGCGAGCACCGGCTTGCGGCAGCGCTCCAGGCTGGTCAGCGTGTCCTGCATGTCCAGGATCACGCGCCGCAGCTTTTCGCGCATGCGGCCGTCGCAGGCGTCCTCGATCATGGGGGCGATGCCCATCATCATCTGCAGGTCGATGCCGGCGGTGAAATGCCGGCCTTCACCCTCCAGCACCACGACGCGGGCCTCGGGCTGCGCGTCCAGGCCGTCGAAGGCGCGGCGGATGTCCTGCCACATGGTGGCGTTCATCGCGTTGGCCTTGTCGGGGCGGTTCAGGCGCACCGTGGCGATGTGGTCCTGCAGGGAGACGGTCAGCGTTTCGAGGTTCATGGCGGTCACCGGGCGTGGCCTGCGGGGCGCGCGCCGGGGTGGCGCGTTCGCAGGCGGCGGCAATGCTATCGGGCCCGGCTGGCCCGATGACGCATCGTTTGCACGGAGCGGCCGGCGTGGTCGGCCTTGTCAGGCCAGTGCGTCAAGCACCTGCGCGGCGGCGTTGAAGTCGAGGTCGGCGAGATGGCGCTGCAACTGCTCGAAGCGTTCGGCGGGCAGCTGCCGGCGCAGGGACGGCTTCAACTGCTCCAGCTGCTGCAACGCGGCCAGGTCGTTGTCGGCCAGCAGCGCCCGCAGCTGGCGCATGGCGGCATCGTCCAGGGGCGCCGGTGCGGGCGCAGCGTCATCGCTGGGCGCCGCCGTGTCGTCGGCCGGTGCGAGGAACTCACGCGTCGTGTCTCGCAGCGCCCGCAGCTCGGTGGCGACCTGGGCCAGCTGCTGCCGGGCCGTCTCGGCGTCGTTTGCCAGGCAGGCTGTTTCAGCCGCCGTGGCCATACGCGCGAGCACGGGGCTGCCCAGCGTGCCGGCGGCCGCCTTGAGCTTGTGCAGTCGCCGCGCCAACGTGGGCAGCGCCTGGTCGCCGGGTGTGCCGGCGGGCTGCGCTTCCAGGTCGGCGTTCTCCTCCAGCATGCGCGCCAGCAGCGACCGGAACAGCGCGAGGTCTCCGCCGAGCCGGCGCTGGACGTCGGTCAGCGCCAGCCCCTTCAAGGTGGGCCAGGCCGGCGTGCCGGGCCGGGCGGGCTGTGAGGACTGAGCCACGGAGGCGGATGTTGAAGGCGACGCCGGCGCAGCAGGCGCGCTGGCCGTGCCCGTGCGTGGCTTGTCTCCCACGTGGCGCAGGATGCAGGCAACGAGGCCTTCGGGCTCGAAGGGCTTGCCCAGCACATCGTTCATGCCGGCAGCCGTGGCGCGCTGTTGTTCGCCCACGGTGACGCCGGCCGTCAGCGCGATGATGGGCAAGTCCGTGAGGCCCAGTCCGCTGCGAATGCGCCGTGTGGCGTCGTGACCGTCCAGCACGGGCATCTGCATGTCCATCAGCACCAGGTCGTAGCCGGCGGGGGCGTCGATGAGCCGGTCCACGGCCTGTTGCCCGTTCTCGGCCAGCGACACGCGGGCGCCTTCGAGTTCCAGGATGCGGCGCGCGACTTCGAGGTTCAGCTCGCTGTCGTCCACCACAAGGATGTGCAGGCCGGCCAGGCTCTGCCGATCCGGCGTGGGCTGCGCGTGGTCGGCGGCCAGCGTCCAGTCATGCGCGCGCGGCAGCGCCAGCGTGACGGCGAACTCGCTGCCCACGCCCGGTTCGCTGGACGCCTGCACCTCACCGCCCATCATCGTGGCGAGCTGGCGGACGATGGACAGCCCCAGACCCGTACCGCCGTAGCGCCGCGTGGTGGACGCGTCGGCCTGGGCGAACGGCTGGAAGATGCGCTCCAGCGCCTCGGGCGGGATGCCGATGCCGGTGTCGCGCACGGCGAAGCGCAGTGCCACCGGCGCCTGCTCGTCGTCGGGCAGTTGCTGCTCGACGGTCAGGCGAACCTCGCCCTGGCTCGTGAACTTGATGGCGTTGCTGAGCAGGTTGGTGAGGATCTGGCGCAGCCGCGTGGCGTCGCCCTCCAGCGTGGGCACGAGGTCGTCGGGTCGCACGACGGTGAAACCGATCTTCTTGGTTTCGGCCTGCAGCGCCATCAGTTCGCCGAGCTCGTCGATGAGCGACGGCAGCGCGAAGGGCGCGCGCTCGATGTGCATCTCGCCGGCCTCGATCTTGGAGAGGTCGAGCACGTCGTTGATGATGCCCAGCAGCGACTTGCTCGCGAACTTGATCTTGGACACGAAGCCGCTCTGTTCGGGCGTCAGCGGCGTGTGGCCGAGCAGGTAGGTCAGGCCGATGACGCCGTTCATCGGCGTGCGGATCTCGTGGCTCATGTTGGCCAGGAATTCGCTCTTGGCCTGGTTGGCCTGGTTGGCGCGGTGCATGGCCTCGCGCAGGCTCTTCTCGATCTCGCGGCGCGCGCTGACATCGTGGGCGATGCCCAGCAATCCGACCAGCTTGCCGGTGTCGTCGCGCACCTGGGTGACGGCCAGCGACACCGGCACACGGCTGCCGTCCTTGCGGCGGTAGGTCCACTCCGACGACTGGCCGAGGTGATCGGTGTCGATGAACACCTGGTTGCGGGTCACCGGCCTGGCCAGTTGCTGCTCCATGGCCAGCCGGCGCGCCTCGACTTCGTCGGGGTCGTGCAGCAGGTCCATCACGCGGTGGCCCAGGGCTTCGGCCGAGGCATAGCCGGTGAGCTTCTCGGCGCCGCGGTTGAACAGCGTGATCATGCCGTCGAGATCGACGCTGAGGATGGACACCTGCGTGGCCGAATCGAGCACGGCGCGCAGCGTCGTCAGCGTGCGGCGCAGCTCCTCCTCGGCGCGCTTGCGCACGGAGATGTCGGTTGCGACCGAGTAGTAACCGCGCACGTCGCCGCCTTCGCGGATGTCCGGCACCAGACGCACTTCGTAGTCGGCCAGGCCGGCCAGGGCGGTGGGCATCTGCGCTTCGTAGATGCGCGCCTCGCCGCTCAGCACGGCGTCGAAGGCCTCGGCGAGGTGAGCCGGCGGGTGGCCATCGACGAAGAGCTGCGGCTGGCGGCCGATCAGCTCGTCGCGCGGCAGGTCATGCGCCTGGCATTGCGCGGCGTTGACGAAGCGGAAGCGGTGTTCCCGGTCGAGGTAGGCGATGCGCAGCGGCAGCCGGTCCGTGACCTGCTGCAGGAAGCGGTTGGCTTCCTCGGCGGCCTGGCGGGCGCGTTCGGCCTCCTGCTGCAAGCCCTTGATGAGCGTCACGTCGGCGCTGATGGAGATGAACTTCTCGATGCGCCCATCGCTGTCGCGCACCGGGGCGATGATGCTGTCGATCCAGTACAGCCGGCCATCGCGGGCGCGGTTGCAGATCTCGCCGCGCCAGGTCTGGCCGCGCGTGAGCTGGGCCCACATGTCGTCCAGGAAGTCGCTGCTCTGGTCGCCGGTGGCGAGCACCTGGTGGTTGCGGCCGATCAGCTCGTCGCTGCTGAAGCCCGACACACGGCAGAAGCGCGAGTTCACCTCCGTGATGCGACCCTCGCGGTCCGCCACGGCGACGATGGCGAAGCGGTCCAGCGTCTGCAGCAGCGCCGTGTTGTCGCGCAGCGCCTTGACGAGTTCGCTCGTGCGGGCGGCCACCTGTTCTTCGAGGCTGGTGTTCAGCGCCGCCAGCTCGGCGCGCGCGCGCTGGGCCTCGCGCATGTCGCGCAGCGTCTTGGCCATGCCCACGCACTGGCCGTTGGCATCGAGGATGGGGCTGGCCGACAGCGACACGGCGATCAGGTGCCCGTCACGGTGGCGGCGCATCGTGTCGAACGGCTGCACGCGTTTACCGCTGGCGATGGTGGCGCGGAACTTGGCCTCGTCGGCCAGACAGTCATCGGGCAGCAGCAGCGCCTCGACCGTGGCGCCCAGGGCCTCTTCGGGCGCGTAGCCGAACAGCCGCTGCGCACCGGCATTCCACTCGGTGATGACGCCCTGCAGCGTCGCCGCGATGATGGCGTCCTCGGAGCCGTCGACGATGGCGGCGCGGCGCGCCACCTCCAGCCGCTCGCGTGTCGCGCGCGATCGCGCCGTGGCCCAGAAGAACACCAGCGAGGCGATCAGCAGCCCGGCGCCGCCGATGGTCAGCGCCACGGCCTCCGGGTTGTTCAGGTGCAGGCCGTCGACGAAGGCCGGCGTGGCGGTGTAGACGGCCAGCCAGCGCCGGCCATGCATGTCGAACTCGACGTCGTGCGTCAGTGGCTGCGGGCCGGCGCGGGAGCCGTCGCCGCGCCCGTAGAACTGTTGCGGCGTGCCGGTGCCGCCCTGGGGCAGGTCGAACAACGCGAGCGTGTAGAGCTGGTGTTGGCCGTGCAGGCCGGTCAGCACCTCGTCCATGACGAGCACCGCATAGGTCCAGCCCATCGCCGCGGCCTCGCGCTGCTCGGGGGTTTCCAGCAGCCGCCCGCGCTCATAGATGGGCAGCGCCAACAGCAGGCTGCCGTTGCCGGCTTCGCTGGCGATGTAGAGCGTGAGCGGCTGGCTGAGTGCGGATTCGCCGCTGCGCGCCGCCCGGGTGGTGGTTTCGTCGCGGGCCGCCTCGGAGGCCAGGTCCAGCCCGAGGGCTTGGTGGTTGCGCGAAGTGGGCTCGGCGAAGGCGACGAGCTTGCGCGGGCCGTCGTGCTGGCTGTATTGCTTGACGGCGTAGTCGGGCTCGTTGTCGCCGCGGCGCTGGGCGACGAAGGCCGCTTCCTGGGCTTGCGGTACTTGCCAGACCACGCCGAAGCCGGCCGCGCCGGGGAACTCGCGCGCGAAATCGCGGCTGTCGATGTAGGCCCGGATCTGGCTGCCGCGCACATTGCGCTCGCCCGCGGCCATGACGGCGCCGCGCAGCCCGCGCAGGCCGGCGTCGTAGCGCGTCAGCCGCGCCACCACCTCGGTCATCGATTGCTGGGCCAACTGGCCCAGCGCCTGTGCCATGACGTCCTCGTTGCGGCGGCTCTGCCACACGCCGGCCAGCACGCCGGCCAGCAGCGCCAGGGCGGCCACGACCAGCGCCGCCGGCGCGGCAACGAGCTGGGGTCGGGCGTGTCTGTACTTCATGGCGCTGCTGAGGGCAACGGTGCGGTGCCGGCTGCCGGCGTGGCTTCGTGCGCCGCCGGGTCGGGCACCTCCCGGTGGGCGCTGCGTGCGCGGCCGGCGGCCTTGGCCGAATACAGCGCGCTGTCGGCGGCTTTCACCAACGAGGCGGGGTCGGGATCGGCGAGGTCGGCCTGCCAGCCCTGCGGCCGCGGGCCGAAGGTGCCGATGCCGATGGAGACGGTGACCTGGGGCGCCGTCTTGGAGGCCTCATGCGGCAAGGCCAGCGCCTGCAGTTGCGCATGGATGCCCGCCGCCACGCCGTGGGCGCCCGGGGTGTCGGTTTCGGGCAGCAGCGCGACGAACTCCTCGCCGCCGTAGCGGGCGACCATGTCGGTGCGGCGCTGCATGCCGCCCTTGAGGCATTGCGCCACCTGCCGCAGGCAGTCGTCGCCGGCCGGGTGGCCGTAGTGGTCGTTGTAGGCCTTGAAGTGGTCCACATCGAGCATCAGCAGCGCCAGCGGCCGCCCCGAACGTTGCGCGCGCGCCCATTCGCGCTGCAGCGCCTCGTCGAACGAGCGCCGGTTGGCCAGGCCGGTGAGCCCGTCGGTGGCGGCCACTTCGCGCAGCTGGTCGGTCAGGGCCTTGACGCGCAGTTGCGTGCGCGCGCGAGCGATCAGCAGCGGCTCGCTGATGGGTTTGGTGATGAAGTCCGACGCGCCCACCTCCAGCCCGTGCAGTTCCTCGGCGGTGCTGCTCATGCCGGTGACGAAGATGACCGGGATGTCCTGCAGCGCCGGGTCGGCCTTCATGCGCCGGCACACCTCGAAGCCGTCCATGTCGGGCATGTCGCCGTCCAGCAGCACGAGGTCGGGTGGCAACTCGGCCATCTTCTGCAGCGCCAGCGGGCCGGACGTCGCGAAGCGCAGCCGGCCGATGCCGTTGAGGACCTTGGCCATGACCTGGATCATGGCGGGGTCGTCGTCCACCAGCAGCAGTTCGGGCGTGCGCATCGCGGAGAGCCTCCCGTGAAGTTCGTCGCAGGCCGCCAACCGTTCCGAGGGCGGCTGGGCGTGCATCAAGCCTGCGTGCCAGCGTCGCGTGAAGCGCTGATCATCGTCAAGGTGCGCTGCACTGTGCGGCCAGCTCGTTCGCGGTTTTAACGACATAACTGGCGTGCAGATGCGGCGCGGTCAACAGGGTCTTGCCAGGCTGGCCCGGCACGGGCATGCGTTCGGCCGCATGCGCGGGCAGCAATGCCACGAGGCGCTGCACGCGCAGGGCGAGCCGGCCGGCCGTTCCTTCCATCAGGGCCAGCAGCGGGCCGGTGGCGTCGGCGCCCAGTTGGTGGATGGGGTAGTGCCGCCCCTGCCACGCGATCTGTGCGACGTTGAGCTGGCCGTCGTCGATGATGGTCAGCACATCGGCCAGCGGCATCGCGAAGCTGGTGCCGGCCTGCAGCACCAGGTGAGGCTGGTCGTTGGTGGCTGAATGGGTGCGCGGCGGCGGGGCAGCGCTGGCGGGCAGGCGCGATTCGGGCAGGGCGTCCAGCAGGGCCGGCACGTCCAGCGGCTGCACGAGGGCACCGTCGTGCGCCCAGGGAGCGCCGCGCCATGCCGGGCCGGTGCTGGGGATGCTGCCTGCCGGCGGCTGCGGCGCGGTGCCCAGCAGCGCATCCACGCCCAGCAGGATCTGCCGGCCGGTGGCGTCGCCGAGCGCCACCGCCAGTGCCGGCAGCGCCGCGCTGGGCGGTTGGTCGAGCAGCCAGGGCGCGTCGACGACCGGCGTCATGCGGCCCCGCCACGCCGCGAAGCCCCGCGTGGCGCCATGGCTGCCCAGCACGGAGCCCAGCGCCGGCATGGGCAGCAACTCGTGCACATGGGCCGGCGGGATGGCCAGCACGGCGCCGGCCACGCGGAACAGCGCGACCTCCGGGGCGTGCGCCTGCGGCGCGGCTGCGGCGCTGGCCGCCGAACCGGCGGGGTCGAGCCCGGCGGCCTCGGCCCACAGCGAGATGAGGTCCATCAGGCGGCCCGGCTCCAGCACGAGGGCGGGCGCAGTGCCGTCGCGGGGCTGCAGCACGGCGTCGAACAGCTCGTCGGGGTCGGGGTGTTGGTGCAGCCGGCTCAGCTCGGCGGCTGCCGTGCGGTGCACGCCCAGCAGTTCATCGACCTGCACGCCCACGCGGCGCTGCTGTTGCCGCAGGATCAGCACCTGCCGGGGCAGGGCGCTTGGTGCCGCCGCGGCCGCATCGGCCGGCGCCGGCATCTGCACCCAGGCCGGCAGGTCGATGACGGGCACGACGCCAGCGTCGGTGGCGAGCAGGCCCGCGAGCGGCCCGCGATGGCGGGGCAGGGGCAGCAGCGGGGCGGCGGGCTGCTGCGCGCCTTCCACGGCATCGGCCGGGATGGCCAGCTGCCAGCCGCCCAGCCGGGCCAGCACCCAGGCGTCGGACGTGCCGGTCATGCTCACTCGCGGTTCTCGACGGCCGAGGCCGCGAGCTGCACCAGCAGGTCGGCGGCACGCCGCGTGGCGGCCGACTGCGCCTGCGTCGCGCCGTTGATGTCGTGGATGAGGTGGCCGGTGCTGTCCAGGGCGCCGACGATGGCGGTGAAGGCCGCCTCGGCGTTGTGCGTCAGCCGACTGCCGTCATCCACGCGGGTGGTGGACGACGCGACGGCCATCGCGATCTGGCGCGCTGCGCTGGCCGACTTCTCGGCGAGCTTGCGCACCTCGTCGGCGACGACGGAGAACCCCAGCCCATGCTCGCCGGCCCGTGCGGCCTCGATGGCGGCGTTGAAAGCCAGCAGGTGGGTCTGGCCGGCGAGCTGGCCGATGGTCTCGACCAACTGCTGCACCTCCACGGCGTTGCGCTGGATCTCGTCGATCACTTCGCGGGCCCGTGTCAGCACGGCGGCGCCGGTGCGGGCCTCGGTCAGCGCGGCACTGGCCTGGCGGTTGGCGTCGTCGGCATGGCGGGCGATGCCTTCGATGGAGCCGCTGAGTTGACCCAATTCCTGCGTCATCGCGTTGATCTGTTTGGAAACGGCCATTTCGCGTTGCACGCGCTCGGTCACGTCGATGGCGAGCTTCATGACCTGCACCGGGCGGCCGGCGTGATCCAGGATGGGGTTGTAGGAGGCTTCGATCCACACCGCGGCGCCGTGCTTGCCCTCGCGCTGGAAGCGGCCGGTCACGAAGCGGCCCTCGTTCAGGTCGGCCCAGAAGTTGCGGTACTCCTGCGACTGCGCATGCCCGACGTCGCAGAACATGCTGTGGTGGCGCCCCTGGATTTCCTCCAGCGTGTAGCCCATGGTGCGCAGGAAGTTGGGGTTGGCGGTCAGCACGTTGCCCTGCAGGTCGAAGGAGATCAACGCGGCCGAGCGGCTGATGGCTTTCAGGTTGCCCTCGGCGATGGCGGTGCGGCGCTTCTGCTCGGTGACGTCGTGAGCGAATTTGACGATCTTGTAGGGGCGGCCGTGTGCGTCCAGCATCGGGTTGTAGGTCGCCTGAATCCACACCTCGCGGCCCTCGCGCCCGACGCGCTGGAACTCGCCGGCCCGGAATTCGCCACGGCGCAGCGCTTCCCAGAACGCCAGGTACTCCGCCGATTGCGCATGTTCGGGCGTGCAGAACATGCAGTGATGGCGGCCGACGATGTCCTCGGCGTCGTAGCCCATGGCCTCGAGGAAGTTGGGGTTGGCGCGCAGCACGCGGCCCTGAAGGTCGAATTCGATGACCGCCTGGGAGCGCTCCAGCGCGGTGTCGCGCGCCTTCAGCTCGGCCGTCTCGACGCGAGCGGGGCGCGGGTCCAGGGCGATTTCGAGCCAGGCCTTGGGCAGGCCGTCCGCGCCCGGCACCGGGACGTGGGCCAGTTGCGGCCAGACCGACGTGCCGTCGGCGCGCATGCGCCGGTTCGACTGCGGGCTTTCGTTGCTGGCGCTGCCGCGGCGCCAGGCCGGCCGGAACGCCTCGGGGGTGAGGTCTTCCTCGGGGCACAGCATGGCGTGCTGCTGCCCGACCAGCATCTCCCGGCTGTAGCCCAGCAGGTGCAGCATCTCGGGGCTGGCGTCGACGATGAACCCCGACGCGTCAACCGTCAGCGTCGACAGACGCGGCACCGGCGTTTGGGGAATCTCAACGGCCATGGAACCCTCGATATCGTGCGGCTTCAGCAACGGCAGGTCGGCTTTCATGCGGGCATCCCCTCTTATTTGATGACTTTGATGCTATTGCATGTGTCAAAAATATCAATTGCTCAGGGCGCGCGCCGTTTTGACTCCTGTGGAAAAGTTGGAACTGTGGGCACTGGCGGGCGCAGATCGCGCCGGCCGACGCGCCCGTTCGTGATTTCCTTCATCTGCCGTGCGCCGATACTTCGCCCCATGATTCACGCGACCAAACGCATTGCCGGCGGTAACGGCCTGGCCCCTGTCCTCGTCAAGCGCGCGCCGCTGCTGGAACTCGACTGGGACACCCGCAGCAAGAGCCGCTTCGCCGCCGTGGACTCCAGTGGACGGGACATCGGCGTCGTGCTGCCGCGTGGCACCACGCTGCGCGGTGGTGACGTGCTGGTGGCCGAAGACGGCAGCCTGCTGCGCGTGGCCGCTGCCGCGCAGCCGGTGCTGCAGGTGCGCTTCTGCCCGGAGCATGGCTCGCCGTTCGACCTCGTCCGCGCGGCCTATCACCTCGGCAACCGCCATGTGCCGCTGGAACTGCGCCCCGAGCTGCTGCAGTTCGAGCCGGACGCCGTGCTGGCCGACATGCTGCGCCGCCAGCATCTGATCGTCACTGAAGCCCAAGCCGCCTTCGAGCCCGAGGGCGGTGCCTATGGCGAAGGCGCTGGGCATCACGGCCATGACCACGGCCACGCGCATGAGCATGGGCATGCGCACGACCATGGCCATGGCCATGGCAGCGCGGAGCCGGCCGCGCCTACGCGCCGCCCGCTGGCCATTCCGGTGAAGGCGCACGACGCCGGTCACGTGCACGGCCCGGGCTGCGGGCATGACCATGGCCATGGCGCGGGCCAGGCTCACGTGCACGGCCCCGGCTGCGGCCACGACCACTGAACGCCGGCTGCTGTTGCGGCGCCGAGCGTGAATCCTCACGGCGGCGCGGGCACCGTCGTGCGCTTTCGCAGCGTGGCCGTGCCGTTAGCATCGCGCCCGGCGCCGACCGCCCTCGCTCGATCGAAGCGAGGAGGCAGGCCCGTGTACAACCCAGGGAGTCCAAGTCTTGAGAACCATCCGTCGCGTTGTGGCCCTGCTGGCCGCCATCCTGCCTGCCGCCGCCATGGCGCAGGCGCCCCAGGCGAACACGGCCTACCTCAGTGCCGAGATCGGCAACGGCAAGGTCGGGCTGCGCTGCCCGGCCGTTGACTACTGCAGCCGGGAGGCTCGCCATTGGGCTTTGCGGGCGGGCTACCGCGTTGATGCGTCATGGGCTGTTGAAGTGAAAGGCGCATCGATTGGCACAGGTTTTTCTGGGTGGCCAACGACGACCGAATACACCGGCGTCGGGCTGGGCGCGGCTTACACGCTGCCGTTGTCGCCGCAGGTCCACACGTTGCTGCGGTTCGGCGGTGCCTTCAACCGGGTGGAATACCAGCCTGACTGGAACATGTTTTTTGATCGCAAGCCCGACAGCGCCACGACGCGCTCCGTGAAGCCCTATGTCGGTCTCGGCTTGTCATGGCAGTTCGCCCGCCACTGGAGCACCAGCCTGAACGCCGATTGGACCTGGGCCGACATGCGCTACGTGGCCAACGGACCCAAGGAGCGAGTCGGTGTGCGCACGCTGGGGGCTGGCATCGCCTTCCACTTTTGAGTGTCGGCCCAACACGGCGGCCCGCAGTGTGGCCGTGCCGTTAGCATGACAGTCGGTGCCGCCTACGCTTGAGCGAAGCGGCCGGCCCGTGCAACCCAGGGAGTCCAAGTCTTGAGAGCCATCCGTCGCGTTGTGGCCCTGCTGGCCGCCATCCTGCCTGCCGCCGCCATGGCGCAGGCGCCCCAGGCGAACACCGCTTACCTCAGTGCCGAGATCGGCAACGGCAAGGTCGGGCTGCGCTGCCCGGCCGATGTCTACTGCAGCGGCGTGGATTCCAGCGGCGTCCTGCGCGCCGGCTATCGCCTTGACCCGTCCTGGGCCGTCGAGCTGAGCTACCGACATGTCGATGCGGACTGGGGATGGTTGTGGGATGACTATTCCGCCGAGGTGACGGGCGTCGGCCTCGGTGCAGCCTATACCGCGCCGCTGTCGACCAATGTCAGCGCCGTGGCGCGCCTTGGTATCACGGCCAACAAGCTCGA
>JACCDX011344514.1_pt1 | contig 17577 bp, 18 predicted proteins | sample 7449681 | NCBI WGS metagenome assembly JACCDX01 (sample SAMN15323450, study PRJNA562643) | freshwater metagenome | isolation source: river surface water | place: USA:Blue River Watershed | collected 2017-08-18
CACAAACCATTTTCTTTTTATAGCCCGCACTTTCCCAGCGGGCTATTCTCTTTTTAATGCCTTTGCCCTTGCGCAAACAAGTTTCGCAACGACTACGATAATGTGCTATACCGTCTCGATGGTAGTTTACAGCACAGGGTCTTTGCTCACAGGCCTTGCATAATGGTCTTTTCATGGCGTATTTATTGGTGGACCTTTGCCAAAGGGTAGCGTAACGGCACCTTTTTTCAATATACCCATAAATATCTACAACTTGAAAAGGAAACCATTATGGCTCTAGTATCACCAGGCGTAGAAGTAACAGTAATTGACGAGAGTCAATATATCCCTTCTGCTGTCAACACAGTTCCTTACTTTGTAGTCGCTACCGCGCAAAACAAAGTATCCAGTGACGGCGTCACTGTAGCAGCAGGCACCCTTGCTGCCAACGCTAACAAGACATATCTAATTACCAGTCAGCGTGATTTGGCAGCTACATTTGGTGTGCCATTCTTCTACAACACAACAACTGGAACCCCGATCAACGGCTACGAACTCAACGAGTATGGTTTGCTTGCTGCTTATTCTGCATTAGGAGTTACTAACCGTGCTTATATTCAACGTGCTGACATTGATTTGACAGAACTCACAGCCAGCTTGACTCGTCCAACTGGCGCTCCTGCCAACGGAGATTACTGGTTAGATGACAGTGTCAGCACCTGGGGCCTCTTTGAGTGGAACCAAACCACTGCAACATTTACAAATGTATCTCCATTGGTTATTGATTCTGCCACAGATGTTGAAGGCGGCGATGGATCAGATCTTATTGCTGACAACACACCGTTGACATCAGTTGGTAGCATTGGCGATTATGCTATAGTAACACTTGGTTCTAACATTTTTGGTTATTACAAAAAGTACAACAATACTTGGGTACACATTGGTGATGACGCTTGGAAAACAGCATGGCCAACTGTGCAAGGCACCAACTCAACAGCAAGTTTAACCGCTGGTGCCAATATGTATATCAATGACACATTGGTAACAGTTCCTAACGCACCAAACAACACTGTACAAGCCTTTGCCGCAGCAATCACCGGCATCACCGGAGTCACTGCAAGAGCAGTCCAAGCATCAATAGGTTCTTCGCAATACTCATTGTATTTGTACGCTGATAGCACAGCATCTAATGACACTAGCACCTTGAGCAACAACGGTATTATCACTGTCGACGCTGGTCCTACTTCTGGTTCAGCACTGTTAACTGCACTGGGTATCACAGCCGGTGAATATGCAGCACCAGCATATTACCCATCTTACAGCTATGAACAACCTCGTTGGAGAACATCCGATCCGTTGGTATCAGGAAATGGAAATGCAGGCGCTCACCCAACAGGTTCTGTATGGCAAAATCTTTCAACGGCCAACAACGGTTTGGACTTGAATTTAAAGTCCTACAGTGCTACATTAGGTACATGGGTGTCACAGAATGTGCCTGCATATAGCACAGACCCAGTGGCAATATATGCACTTGACCCAACAGGCGGCGGCAAAAATATTCCAGTAGGCACAAGCTATGTAATATACAATGCTTCTTATGATGTAACTACACCGCTGACAACATGCTCGTTTTTGATTGTTAACAGATATGCACTTGGCGCAACAGAAGTGGTTGGTACTACTACACCGTCACCCACTGGTACGCCATTTACAGTTAGTAATTCATTTACAATTTCTGCTTCGGCGGCAGGCCAATCAACTAACAACGCTGGCACAGCTACCATTGGCGGCACCGGTAAGTTATCAGACTTTATTGCCGCAGTTAGTGCAGCAGGAGTTCCATACGTATCTGCAAGCGTAAACGCAGCTGGTAACATTGTGTTTACCCACAGCCAAGGCGGTACTATATTCTTAGCAAACGTGTCAGGTACACCATTGGCAACAGCAGGTTTTACTACCGCAGCCAACGGCGGCCCAGATAATGTACGTGCAAGTACAGTTACTGCTGGCGTTTTAGTATTAAGTAATTTTGTAACAGAACCACTGTTTACATACACTCCTAGTACCACTGCTCCAGACCAAGATCCAGCTACTGGACGTTTGTGGTACTACAGCACTGTGAGTGATGCAGATATCATGATCCAAGACAACGGCGAGTGGGTTGGTTATCAAACGGTTACCAATGATGTTCGCGGTTACGACTTGACATTGTGTAATGCTACTGGTCCTATTATCAGTGCTACAGCACCAACTACACAAACGGACACAGCTGAATCACCATTGGTGTTAGGTGATTTGTGGATTGATACTAGCGATCTAGAAAATTATCCTAAACTCTATCGTTGGGAAACAGTTAACGGCACAGATCAATGGGTTGAAATTGACACTACAGACCAAGTTACACAAAATGGTATCTTGTTTGCAGACGCACGTTGGTCTAGCACAGGAACAGTGGACCCAGTGGCTGATCCGTTGCCAACTATTGCGAGTTTGCTTGACAGCAGTTACTTAGATCCAGACGCTCCAGACTCTGCACTGTATCCACAAGGTATGTTGTTGTTTAACACACGCCGTTCTGGTTATAATGTAAAGAGCTTCCAAGCTGATTATTTCACTACCACTGCAACTAATTACACCATTGATGCATACTCAAACAGTACAGCGTATGGAGTTAATGATTTTGTTAGCTACGACAATGGCATTTATGTGTGTATTGCAAACACAAATGCTGGCATAATTCCAACTAACACAACATACTGGTCACTGATTAATCTCAACACATGGCTCACTGCCAGCGGAAACAAAGACAATGGCAGCATGTGGTCAGGCCGTTTAGCACAACGTCAAATGATCGTTGCTGCATTGAAATCTGGCATTGACACCAGTGTGGCAGCTCGTGAAGAACAGAATCAGTACAACATTATTGCTACACCTGGTTATCCAGAGTTGACACCAAACATGATTGCACTCAGCAACGAGCGTAACAATACATTGTTTGTGGTTGGCGATACTCCACTAAGACTTGGGCCAGATGGTACTAGCTTGGTTGAATGGGCAACCAACAACAATGGTCTTGGTTTAGTAACTGAAGATGGTAATAGCGCAACAAGCAACTATGCTGGCGTGTTCTATCCAAGTTGCCAGACAACTGATTTGAGCGGTAACACTGTGGTTCAACCGCCAAGCCATATGATGGTACGTACTATTCTGCGCAGCGATGCTGCAAGCTATCCTTGGTTAGCACCAGCTGGTACACGTCGCGGTGTAATTGACAACGCTCAAGCAATTGGTTATATTGATGCAGCCACTGGTGAATTCCAACAAATTGGTGTAAGCCAAGCAGTACGCGATATCTTGTACGAGCGTAACATCAATCCAATTACATTTATTCCTGGAATTGGTATTACTAACTTTGGTAACAAAACAAGTACTACAACGACCACAGCATTGGATCGCATCAACGTAGCACGTTTGATCTGCTTCTTGCGCCAACGTTTGGAAGAAATTGGTAAACTGTATTTGTTTGAGCCAAATGATCAAATCACACGCAACGAAATCACTAACACATGCAATAGCTTGATGATTGACTTGATTGCCAAACGTGCGATTTATGACTACTTGGTTGTTTGTGACTTGAGTAACAATACACCAGCACGTATTGACCGCAATGAATTGTGGGTTGACATTGCTATTGAACCAGTTAAGGCAGTGGAATTCATCTACATTCCGTTGCGTATTAAGAACACTGGTGAAATTGCTGGAGGCGCTGGAGTATAAAGAGGGGGCGGGAAACCGCCTTCCTTTCCAGGTAAATAAACACATAGGAGATAACAAATGGCAGTTTCATCATTACAGCGCATGACAGTACCACTAGCTAGCGATCAAAGTTCTAGCGTACAAGGTCTGTTGATGCCAAAACTCAAATATCGCTTTAGAGTGATGTTTGAAAACTTCGGCATTTCGAAGCCAACAACAGAATTGACCAAGCAGGTTGTGAGCGTTGCTCGCCCTAACTTGACATTTGAAGAAATTTCATTGCCAATCTACAACTCAACATTGAAACTGGCCGGTCGCCACACATGGGCAGACATCGCTTGCTCAGTGCGTGATGACGCCAGTGGCAGCGTGAGCAAGTTGATTGGTGAACAATTGCAAAAGCAAATGGACTTCTTAGAAATGGCGTCCGCAGCTTCTGGTATTGATTACAAGTTCTTAACCAAGATTGAAATCTTAGACGGCGGCAATGGTGCTGCAACACCTGTGGTGCTCGAAACCTGGGAATTGTATGGCTGCTACCTTAAAGGTGCTGACTACGGCGAATTGAACTACGGCACCAACGAAGGTGTTACAGTTAATATGACTATTGCTTACGATAACGCTAACCAGACACCTAACGGTACTGGTGTTGGTACTGCAATTGGTAGAACCCTTGGTGATGTTGTAACTGGTGCCGGCACAGGCAACTAAGGCGGTTACTAATGCCAACATTTGGTCAACAACTGTGGCAAGGTTTTACTAATGTTAATAGCTTGCGTGATTATACTCACGCAAGCAAAACCTTTACCTCAAACTCATTTGAACTTAAACCTCGGTATAAGTTCCTTTTTCACGTCAGCTTCACACTAAACACAGACATTCCTGCTATATCTAAAGTTATTGGTTCTCAAGAAGTAACCAATCTCAGCTATGTAGTAAAAACTGTTGATCTTCCTAAGTACAGTGTTGATACTGAAGTGATGAATCAGTACAATCGAAAACGTGTGGTACAAACCAAGATCAATTACGATCCAGTAACACTGACATTTCACGACGATTCTGGCGACAACGTTCGCAACATGTGGTACAACTACTACAGTTATTACTACAAAGATCCTAGCCAAAATTATCTTGCACCAAACAGCACCAATGGTAGTTTAGGCCCTTCGGGTAACAAGGCCAATGGCTTTGGATACAATGCAAGAGACATTTATGAAAGTCAGCGACTCGGTAATGTCAATGATTGGGGCTTTATTGGCGAAGCGTTCAATGACGGCACATCGGATGCCAGCGGTAAACCGCCATTCTTTAGAGATATACGTATCTACGGCATGGACCAACATAAATTTGCAGAGTATGTGTTGATTAACCCAATTATCACAGCCTGGCAGCACGACACTTATAACTACAGTGAAGGTGCAGGCACTATGCAAAATTCAATGACCATTGCTTACGAAACAGTGAAATATTATTCTGGAGCAATTGGTAATCAGCGTCCAGATATCAACGTTCAAGGCTTTGCTGATCCTGCTCACTATGATCAAACGCCTAGCGCAATCAGTCGTCCAGGTTCAACTTCTACAGTATTTGGTCAAGGTGGATTGTTGGATGCTGGAGGTGGTATCTTGGAAGATTTACAAAGTGGCGGGTTACTGGGTGCTATTGGTGCTGTACAAAAAGCAGGCACAGCTTACAACACATTCAAAGGCAAAAACATCAAGAGTATTGCAGTTAACGAAACAACTGCACTGGGTGTAAAAGCAATTCAAGGCAGTATTCCTGGTGCAGTTCGATCAGTTCAAGGCAGATCCAACGGCATGTTTTATCCTACTCCGCAATCTCCAGGCAATAACAACAGATAAGAATTATGGCAAGTATCAACTATACCAACTACAACATTGATCAAACAGTTCGAGTATTTGATTCCTTTTATGAATACGATGTCAACGTTCCTGCGGCTGATTATGACGTAGTCAACAGCTACTTTAGATCTGTTATGACTACCAAGCAGTCAGCTGATAACTTCACAGTTAGCTTGTTCCGTGTCGCTGAGAACACTGGTATTCCAGCGTTGACATTGTTACAGAGTTTTCAAGAAAGCGGCGGCAATGTTGGCAACACAATGAATTTGGATGTGAACATGGCCTACTATCTCAACAGTATTCGCAATCGTGCTACATTGTTGGGTATTGGTGTTCCTGTGACGCCAAACTTTTATGCGGCTAGAAATGTGGTGCAGTAATGTCCAAGTGGGCACAGGGATTTTATGACATACAAAATCCTGCCAAGTATGTAGGAACAGGCAAGCCACGATTCCGTTCAGGCTGGGAACTGAGTTTTATGCGATTTTGTGATACAAACGATCACATATTGCAGTGGGCAAGTGAGGCAGTTCAAATCCCTTATAGACATCCACTTACTGGCAAACAAACAATCTACGTGCCAGATTTTTTGATTACCTATCGCACCAAGGGCAACACCATGCGAGCAGAGTTGATTGAAATCAAGCCCAAAAAACAAAGTGTGCTCGAAAGCAAAATGAGCAGCCGAGACAAGGCTGTGATTGCTATAAATTATGCTAAATGGGCAGCAGCCCAAAAATGGTGTCAACGTCAAGGCATAGCATTTAGGGTAATTACAGAAGACCAAATGTTCCACAACGGTCGAGCCTAAGCCACTAAATATGGCATGACAAAAAAACTCGAAGAACTGTTTGATCTGCCGCCAAGCACGGAAGAAATAGACGTTGCTATACCGCAACTCCCTGCCAATAGAGAAACCCTACAGGCACTGGATGATGCAATTGACAAAATTGACAATGCACTGCCAGCAGTCAAAGGTCTTGACGCTTCGGACACTGAAATGGACGAACTCAGCGACTTAGCCAAAGCCAGCTACAAAGATTTAATGGATCTAGGTATGCAAGTGGACAGTCGATTCGCCAGCGAAATTTTTGGTGTAGCATCAAACATGCTGGGACATGCTATCACAGCAAAAACAGCCAAACTAGACAAAAAGCTCAAAACAATTGATCTACAGTTGAAGAAAATGCGACTGGATCAACAGCAACAGATCATAGATGCCAAAGAAACTGACAATACACCTGCTGCACAAGTAGGACAAGGCGTGATTTTGAGTCGCAATGACTTGCTAGATCGTATTATCGGCAAAGGCCAAAATGATACTAAAGCATAAATATACAACAGGATACTGAATATGAAACCATTTGCAAGATACCTAGCCGAAAGCGAACGTACATACAACTACAGAATCAAAGTGGTTGGCGATGTGCCCGCAGGCTTTTTCAAAGAGCTTAAAGACAAGTGTGCTCAGTTTGACGTTGTAAAAATGTCAGAGCCTAAGAGCACACCAGTTCGTAAAGTCATCCCAGACTTTCCAGCTTTCCCTAACCAGTCAATGAACATTGTTGACGTAGAATTTAAATACCCTGCTATTGAACCACAGATCAAGCAGTTGGCACAAATTCTTGGATTGGATCCCAATCGTATTGTTATGAACACCGCAGGCTACGAAGAAAGCCTCAATGTTGAAAACGCCAAGATTGAAGACGAAAACAAAGACTTGTTAGACGATCCAACATATCCTGCACCTGATGCTGAACAAAAAGCTCTCAGCAAAGATTATGCAACAGGTCCTTATGATCACGAAGTTGTAAAGAACGCTTACAAGAGCGACTTTACAGTAGCCGGCGGCAAGACACCTCCAGCAAAAACCACAAATGAATTGCCAATGGGCGATAAGAGTCCGTTCAGCAATATCAAACGTCAACCCAAGCCTGCAACTGGCGCCCAACCTCGAGGATAATACAATGACATTTTTTTACGATTTAAACAAAAAGCTGGACAGCATTCGCGAGAAGCCAGAACTTACACACGGTCAACTCAACGAACGTGACGAAGGCAAGCCAGGTAAGAACTTTGAGAAGATTGCTAAGTCAGCTGGTGAGCGATATGGTAGCAAGGCTGCTGGTGAGCGTGTGGCAGGCGCTGTTCGTAACAAACTCAAAGCACAAGGCAAGTTGGAAGAAGCTGACATGGACGAAAGTGCATTCCAGGCCGCCATTGGTAAAAAGAAATACGGCGAAGAAGGCATGAAGGCTTTGCAAAAAGCTGGACGTGAAGGCAAAGCATTGGAGCCAATCCGTAAAAAATATGACAAGTATGACGAGTCAATGGAAGAAGGTATTGTGGGCGACACAGTCAAGAAGGTCGGCGGCATGGTCAAGAAAGCTGGCAGTGCTGTGCTAAACAAACTGGGACATGGCTCCGACGAGGACATGATCCGTGACTTGCAAAAGAAAGCCGGCGTTCCACAAACTGGTAAAAAGCCAGGAACTGCACCAGCTCAGGCGCCAATGGACCCAAAAGATGAATATGATTATCTGACTGGACGTGATAAAGTACGCGGCGGTGAACAACAAGTTAAAGAAAAAATGAGTCCTGCCAAGGCCAAGAGCTTTGCAGCATTAGCTGAACCAAAAGACAAAATTACTTTTGCTGACAAGATTGCTGGTGCCAAGAAAGAAGTTGACGAGATGCTAGGTGATGTAGCCGCTGAAGCAATGAAGGCAGCACTGAGCCCTAAGCAAAAGAAAATTGACATGAACAAAAATGGCAAGTTAGATGCCAACGATTTTGCTATGCTCCGCAAAGGGGGCAAGGCTCGTGAAGAAACTGACGAAGGTTGGGATGACATGATGAAAGACGTTGAGCGTCGTCGCAGTCAAACCAAGAAGGGCGAAATCACCCACGGCCACAAGCACGATATTGAAGACACAGGCCAAGGCCGCAGAGTAACACGCCGTGTTGATCCCAACACAGGTTATTCAGTTGGCGCAGACGATGACAGCGAAAGCAGCGGTGAGAAGCGTGGTCGCGGTCGTCCAAAAGGTTCCAAGAAAGCCATGGGCGCCAAAGGGCCAAGCGGCAAGTCAAAGTTGATGACCAAAGAAGCTGGACATGATCAGAGCGAGCTAAAAGCAGCGGCAGCATTGTTGAAAAAAGCCGGATACAAAATTACCAAAGCCGGCGGCGAGGAAGAGCTTGAAGAAAAAGCCGTGAGCAAGAAGCAACAACGCTTCATGGGCATGGTTCATGCAACACAAAAGGGCGAAAAAGCTCCTAGTAAAGAAGTTGCCAAAGTAGCGAAGTCAATGGGCAAGAAAGATGCAGAAGATTTTGCTGCCACAAAGCACAAAGGTCTGCCTGAAAAGAAAAAGCCAGAATCAAAGTCTGACGCTCCTAAGAAGAAAAAGGAAAAGACTGAAGAAGCCGGCGGCACAGGTACACCTACTGCCAGCAGTGGATTTGGCTTTGGTAAGGGCATCTATGACTCAATGAATTTTGAACTTGAGCAAATGATCTCTGAAGGCATGAATGTTAGCATGAACATGAACAGTGATGCCAACGGCGGCCCAAGCAAGAGCCTAACTGTTACTGCCACTGACGATGACGCATTGAAACTCAGTGAGTTATTGAAGAACGCTGGCCTTGGCAGTGGTGATGATCAAGGCTACGGCGGCACCGGCTACAAATCGGCCTGCGATTGCGGAACTCCTGATTGCGGCTGTGGCGAAGAAGAAATGGACGAAGCTTATGGCGACAACGTAGTAAGTCAAAACAAGCCTAACTGGCCAACCAACACAGAACAAGCCGAAGACAACTTTGAATATGCCGGCGGCTTGAACAAGCCAAAGTCAACAGGACAAACAACAGTGCCTGTTATTGCTAGTCAAGAGGAACGCCAAGAAAGCTATGCTGAAGCAGAAGAAGATGCTATCAAGCGCATGATGGAAATGGCTGGAGTCAAGAAAAAAGAAGTTGACGAAGAAAAAACTGAAGAAGGCAACTTGTTCACTGGCAATTTGGCCAAGGCTCGTGCCGCTGGCAAAAAGCAAGCTGATCTTGACGGCGACGGCGACATGGAAAAAGTAGACGAAGGTATTCTTTCAGCCACTGCTAATCTTTGGACAGAATACAAAGGCAAATACGGAGTTTGATATGACATACAAGCCATACAACGAATCTCTAACAACACCGCCAGTGCAGAACCCACACAGTCCTGCTACCAGTGGTTACAAGCAACAGCCAGTGGATATTCCTGGTGTGTTGGACCAGTCACGTAAGTTGTACCAACCTTATACTGGTCAACCAACCAAGGATAACAAGTAATGGCTGCAATTCAAGTTGTAAATGCTGTGAGCAACACAGCCTGGACTACAGACAAAGTAGAAATTTCTACTACTGTTGCCAACGTAACTTTTCAAGTCAGTGCTGTTCAATTGACTTATATTCAATCCAACGGTGTTCCAGCAAATGCCACAATGACCACTGATGTTGGCAATCTCTATGCTAACGCTATTGTTGTTCCTGGTAATAGTGTGCAACAATACTATGTTGGCGCTGGTAACTATCTCAACATCATCACTGGTTCTGGATTTAGTGCTACTGCTATTGGCACAGCAACTTCGGCTACTGCTGGCGAGAATGGTGTAGGCAACGGATAATGCGAGCACGTGAGTTCATTGCTGAACACAAAAAAGTTGGTGACCTTAGCACAAGAAATCAACAGGCCACAGTAGGCCTGCACAAGTTTCGTGACGCTGAGTTTGCTGACCGTATCTATGAACTCAATCGAATAATGATGGCCGTTGCTTCCAACGACGGAAAAGAATTTGTTCAAGACATGGATGCTGAATCCTGGGTTGGACGCCACGACGTGGCAGCACCGTATACCAAAGTTGAGCAAGACATGTTGAAAAAAGCCTACAAAGTTGTGGGAAGCAAGCATTACGATTTGAATCATGGTGACTTGGATTCTGAAGAACATCCAGCAGTTCATACTGTGAGTCCTATCAAACCTTTCAAAGGATATCGCTGATGAGAGCCCGCGAATTTATTCGCGAGCAACGCGAACTTCCTGACGAAACCAAAGATCCCATGCGCGATACTTATGTATTGCCTGGGTTGAGCGCAGCTGATCCATACAAATCATATCGCATGGGTGTGGCGCTGGCTCGAGCTCGTAGTGAGTACCGCAAAGACGATGTAAATCCATACATGCCAGAATGGACAGCAGAAACAGCGTTTGGTGAGCATGCTGTGATTTCTGGTTTCAATCATGGCGTTGCCCAAATAATAGACGCAGCTCTAGCAATGACAGATACCCCAGGCGGTAAAAAACTAGTGTCAACGCCTGACAGCAGCGAACCTAATTCTATTGATAAACAGAGTCCTATCAAAGCATTCAAGGGATACCGATGAAAAAACTAATAACACTTTTACTTTTAGTGCCAATGTTGGCATTTGCGCAAGGAAAACAAAAGCCTGGCGTAACCTATGACGCAGTTATCACTCGGGTGATTGACGGCGACACAGTGGCTTTTCAGGCACCCTTTCTACCGGCCCCTCTCAAGCCCGAACTCTCAATCAGAGTTTTTGGTGTTGACACCCCAGAAAAAGGATTCCGTGCTCAGTGTGAAAGTGAAAACGCCAGAGGACAGGCTGCGACAGCCTTTACAAAGCAAGCCATTGCCCAATCTACTACAAGACAAATTGTCCTCATGGATTGGGACAAGTATGGTGGTCGTGTTTTGGGAGATGTCCTTTTAAATGGTCAAAGTCTACGACAGATGCTTATTGCCAATGGTTTTGCTCGTGAGTACTACGGCGAAGCCAAAACATCTTGGTGCAACTAAAACGCCTTTAAATAAGGCATGAACGATTTTTATTGTGCAGCCCCATGGCGCGGGCTGCATATCAATCCCCGCGGTGATGTTAAAACATGTTGTGCTGGCAACCCCAACATGCTGGGCAACCTCAATTCAAGTTCTATAACCGAAGTTCTCAACAACTCAGTTATGACCGAAGTACGTGCAAGTTTGGCACAAGGAAAACCGCATGAATACTGTTCAAATTGTGTGCAAGCAGAACGCTTTGGTGCCGACTCTGAACGCCAATGGCACAACAATGTAAACCCAGGATTTGATTACAACACCGCAGGAGATCAATATCACTATCCTGTGATAGTAGATGTGCGTTGGAACACAACTTGTAATCTAAGTTGCAACTACTGTGACCCCAGCGCTAGCTCAAAATGGGCGGCTCTTAAACAAGTACCCTTTAAGTCAGGCACACGGCCATACTATGAACAAGTGTGTGACTTTTTAGAACAACATCACCAACACATACACGAAGTGGCACTGGTAGGTGGCGAGCCATTGCTGCTGCCAGAGAACGAACGTCTGTTGGATGTCATACCAGAAACAGCAATTGTTACGCTGATTACCAACATGAATGTGGACTTAGAGAAAAACAAAATCTTTAAGAAATTAGCACAACGCCGTAAGGTAGGTTGGTCAATGAGCTTTGACAATGTGGGACCACGCTTTGAATATGTGCGACACGGCGGGTCTTGGGAGACATTGAAGAACAACTTAACCATAGTCAAAGACTTGATGAAAAACAACGGACATTGGGGCGGTATTCATGCTGTGTACAACATCTACAATGCCACACGACTACGTGAGTTGAAAGAATTTGCTCGTGACACTGACACAACCATCCTATGGCAAAACTTGTTTCAACCACGACACCTTGATCCGTTTCAACATGGTGGCCAAGTGGCAAAACTGGCTGCACAAGAGATACAATATCTCTACGACAATGACCTAGTGTCAGATTCTGAACGTGTGTTTTTTGACCAAGCACTTAAAACATACGAGGAAAGATTTGATCTTGAAAAAGTATCTGACATCGACATTGCTTTTTGGAAGCATATCTACGATATTGAACACCGATATCATCCTGACAAAGCAGGTGAGTTTGTTGAGCTGTGGCCAGAGCTGGAGTTCTTATGCAAATAAATCCAGTGGACAGTGAAAACAATTTGTTTAGAATTGAAAACGTATTCTCTGATAGTCTGGTCATGAGAGTGTTGGCCACAGATTGGATGAATCTATCATGGGATCGTCAAGAAGGTCAGGAGAACTGGGACCGCAGACGCATACGTGACAGTGCTATACCTTGGATTGACCAATGGAACACAGAGTTATCACAAGCATGGCCAGAAATAGAAAGCCAACTTGGCATCAAGATTGCTCCTTACTATGGCACAGCATTTTGGCTTGATGAACATGACTTCACTTGTACCATGCACACTGACGGAGAGTTGCCTGGCAGTCTACACATGACTTGGGTTGGCCCAGGTACAACGTTTTATTGGTACAAAGATCCGAGCACTGTGCGCTACCAAGTTCCGTCACAACCCAATGCTGGATATATCATGATCAACAAATCTGACGATATTGGGTATAGAAAACTGCTCTGGCATGCAATGCTAACACCAGTAGAAAATTTTAGAGTAACATCATACACATGGATCACACCACTATAACATCTAGTCCTACATTTTGTTCTGCGCCGTGGACTGGGCTTAATATAGATCAAACAGGCAAAGTGCTACCTTGCATGCATTCGGGATATGTGTTAGGTAATATTAAAGAACAAAATTTAAATGATATACTTGTTGGCAAACCCATGCAAGATCTTAAAAATGCAATGCAATGCGGGGAGTGGCACGAAGCATGTCAACTATGCAAACAGCTTGAAGAAAGTTCTGGCAGCAGTGGACGCACACAAAAACAAGCTAGTGAAGCCACACTGGCAGCAATCAACGCTGACATCAACTGGTTTGAGCCACAACATTTAGCAGTTAATTGGAGCAACCTCTGCAATTTGACCTGCGTTTATTGTAATCCTGAAACATCGACTGCTTGGCAAGGAGTCGAAGGGATACCGATTAAATTTATTCGCAACGAACATCAAGCATTGGTAGACATTATGAAAACCAAAGGGTCAGCAGTGCAAGGATTAACTTTGGGCGGCGGAGAGCCGTTACTTCAAAAAGGATTAATAAACATGCTGCATTGCTTAGATCCAAATAATGTTCGAGTATTAATTACTACTAATCTAAGCATGGATATAACACAGAATGAAATTTATCAAGAATTAAAAACTTGGCCCAATGTTAGTTGGATGGTCAGCTTTGACAATGCAGACAAAGACAAGTTTGAGTATGTACGAGATCGAGCATCTTGGGAACAGTTAGTGAACAATATCAAGATTCTCAAACAAGACAATCAACATGTGTGGGCACATCCAGCATATAGTATATATTGTGCTCTTGACCTAATAGAATATTACGAATTTTGTGAACAGTTTGGTCTTGATATTTTTTGGTGCGAGCTTACTCACCCCTGGGACCTTGACATTCGTAGACAACCTGAAAATATTCGCAAGCTAGCTATAAATGAAATTGATCAGGTAATTGAGCGTTGGCATACAAAAGGCGGAAACTATGCTACAGATGCCCTTTTACGATACAAAATGCAATTGCAAGATCCTAGTTACTTAACTAATTACGATAGCTACACAGCAGACTTGTTTGGATTTCATGAACGCATTGAGAAAAAATTAAACAAATCCGTAAAATTTATAAATTTGTGGCCAAATATTATTGAGGAAATAAACAATGGACGAGTTTGAATCTACACTATCGTCGCCCCCACCTTGGCACTCTGGTACAACCGCAAGTGGGCGATCCTACAATTGGATGCCAACAGACACTGAAGAAAATTACAAAAAGATGATACAAGATCCTGCTCATAAGCAGCATTTTGCAGATCTTGGATGGGATAAACCTGACAGTATTACTTATAAAATAAATCGGTATGGGTTTAGATGTAACGAATTTAAAACTGGGGTTAAAAGTATAGTCGCGCTAGGATGCAGTTATACATTTGGCACAGGCTTACCAGTTGAAACTACTTGGTCCTACTTGGTTGCAAAGTCATTGAATTTAGAATGTTACAATTTAGCCTGGGGCGGGACTAGTGCCGATACATGTTTTATGACAGCTAGATATTGGATCCCAGTATTACGTCCAGAATTGGTTGTCATGGCGGCACCGCCAGTTGATAGGATTGACATTGTACGAGGAAGCGGCACACCGCCTGTGCAAACTATTATGGGAAATACTACAGAAGGTGAATTTGGCAATGACCCTTACTTGAAACATTGGTTCAGTAACGACAAGAATTCTGAATTAAATAATGTGAAGAATAAATTAGCAGTACAAGCACTCTGTCAGAATTTAGGAATACCGTGCCTGACATATAATGCACACGAATATTTTGCTCGCAGTCGCGAGGAAGTGGGATATGCAAGAGATTACATGCATGCTGGTCCCAAAGGACATACAATGTTTGCAGAAAGAATAGTAGATGATTGGCGCAAAAAGTACACTTGATACGGTATTAGTAAAGGCACCGCACCGCAGAGAAACTTTTACTGAGCAAGAGCTCAAAGAATTTGCAAAATGTGCAGACCCTATTACAGGTCCAGTATATTTCATGGACAACTTTTTTCACATACAACATCCTGTGAGAGGCAAGATGTTGTACCATCCATTTGAATATCAACGTAGACTGATTGAAAATTATCACAACAATCGTTTCTCAATTTCACTGATGCCACGACAAACAGGCAAATCAACATCAGCAGCTGGATATCTATTGTGGTATGCTATGTTTGTACCAGACTCAACAATTCTCATTGCTGCACACAAGTACCTGGGTGCGCAGGAAATTATGCAACGTATTCGCTATGCATACGAATTGTGTCCTAATCATATTCGTGCAGGCGCTACTAGCTACAACAAAGGCTCTATAGAGTTTGACAACGGTAGTCGTATCGTAAGCCAAACAACTACTGAAAACACCGGTCGTGGTATGAGTATTACACTGTTGTATCTAGACGAGTTTGCGTTCGTGAGACCCAACATTGCTTCAGAGTTCTGGACTTCTATTACACCTACATTGTCAACTGGTGGTAAAGCTATTATTACTAGCACTCCAAACTCAGACGAAGATCAGTTCGCGATGATTTGGAAGGGTGCTAACAAAACAGAAGATGAATATGGTGTTGCTCGTCCTGACGGCACAGGGGTCAATGGATTCAAAGCATATCGTGCATACTGGCGCGAACATCCAGATCGAGACGAAGCCTGGGCCAGTGAACAACGAGCACAGCTAGGTGAAGAACGTTTTCGTCGAGAGATGGACTGCGAATTCATTATCAATGATGAAACACTGATCAATCCTCTCAAACTGGTTGAAATGGAAGGCATAGAGCCTCGACGTAAAACCGGACCACAGGTACGCTGGTATCGTCCTATTAACAAAAACATGATGTACATTGTGGCACTGGACCCTAGCTTGGGCACAGGCGGTGACCCTGCGGCCATACAAGTTTTTGAAGCAGAAACCACGGAACAGGTTGCAGAATGGCGCCACAACAAAACTGATGTTCCTACTCAAATCAAGATCATGGCAGACATCATAAAAGAATTAAACGAAGTAGTAAAAGACACTTCAAAAATTTACTATTCTGTGGAAAACAATACCCTGGGCGAAGCCGCGTTGATCTCTATTAGAGAATACGGTGAAGAAAACATTCAAGGCTACTTCTTGAGTGACAATTCAACACAAGGTACACACGGGCATAAAGTTCGCAAAGGGTTCACAACCACAAACAAAAGCAAAATTGTTGCTTGTAATAAGTTTAAAACACTGATTGAATCTGGGCGTATGAAGGTCTACAGCAAACCTTTGCTCACAGAACTCAAGGGGTTTATTGCGCACGGCAGCAGTTATCAAGCAAAACAGGGCGAAACAGATGACTTGGTCATGGCTACATTGTTGGCCACACGCATGCTGATGATACTGCAAACATATCATTCTGAGCTGGATGCACACTTAAAAGACCACACAGACAACATTGTAGAACCCTTCCCGTTCATTGTAATGATGGGCTAAATACACAACCATGGCTACATCGAACTCATTATCACAACAACTGCTGGATTTACTGGCTTCCCGCAACGTCCACCCCGAAATGCTGGACAAAATGGGCAAGCCCACTGATGCAGAAAACGCTAAAACATTTACATTTGACTATACTTCTGGCGCTGGAAAAAACTATGGTACCATGGTTATTGTGTTAGACTCAGACAATGACATGAAAATCATGTACGGCGACAATTTGGGTCGTACCATGGAAGGTGATGACAAGTCAGAGTTTTTTGATTTCATACAGCATTTGAGCAAGAAAGCCACTCAAAATCGTTGGACACACAGCATACAAGACATCAGCCAACTCAAACATACCATGCAAGGCATGGCAGCAATTCAAGAAGGCTTGTTTGAAGGCTACTATGGTACTCGCAAAGTCAGTTATGCTGGCCAACCCACTGAAGCAAGATTGCAAATTGTACACAGTCAACCTCTAGGCGAAGGCGATGCACGTTATCGCCACATTGCCAAAATGTACATTGAAACTGCCGAAGGTGAGCGTTTTAAATTAGGCTTCAAGAGCCTAGCTGGCGGCAAAGCCATGTTGGAACATGTACGCCAGGGCGGCAAGCCCTACGACATCCGTGGTTGTCATATCACCGAAACAGTGAGCGAAATTGCTGTGTTGAGTCGTTTCAATCGTGCCAGTGCTACTCGCATAGTAGAAGGCACAACTCAAGAATTGATCACAGAAGCACAAGCATACTATCAAACTCTACGTGAAAATTTAAAGCACATGGCAACCAGCCGTGGCTACGCCAAATATTTCGAATCGTGGCATCCAGCCACTATTTCAGAACAAGAAGGTGTTGTTGACAACATCAAGACACTGTTCATCGAACAGAGTATCGACAGCCGTATTGAAGCGGCATTACCACTGCTGGCCAAGATTCAGCAAAGAGGACAACAAA